>Ga0172382_10011612_pt1 | contig 11622 bp, 12 predicted proteins | sample Leawel138RmetaG_FD_122245 | JGI IMG/M metagenome (GOLD analysis project Ga0172382, IMG submission 122245) | Leachate microbial communities from a municipal landfill in Southern Ontario, Canada - Leachate well 138R metaG | ecosystem: Engineered > Solid waste > Landfill > Unclassified | place...
CGAAGATATAGGCTTCCTCGGCTATAGCGCGGGCTTCGTTATAATTATCCGTGCCGCTCGTCTGGGAGCATCCGGAGATCGGCAGCATGAGCACCGCAAGCAGAAACAGATACCACGTTGTCCCTTTCCATTGTCTCATAACACTCTTCCTTTCATAGTACTCCTCCCCGGAAATATGACTGGCGGGGCTCAGAAAAAATACGTACCCTCATTGTGCCAGAAAAACAGTTTTTAGTCATAAATACGGCAAAATGCATGCAACCGAAATTCTCTATTGATTTTCTCATAAACATTACTATTATACTCCGTAACAGGGCACTTCTCGCGTCAACAGACTGCGTACCGCGCCATTGTTTTGAGGTAATATGCAAAGCTGGGCGCTGCGCCTCGTGACTAGTGCAGAGGCCGGCTTTAGCGAGCGGGATAGCACCCTTAGTCGCTTTGCTCCGTTCCGGCGGTGTCTTCTGAACGGGCCTCTATTCCTTTGGTTTTCCAAATATTGTTTCTTGATATTGACTGTTGGCTTTGCTATACTGAATAAAACGCAGGGGGACTCTTCGGAGTTGAGAAGGTAGAACCTGACCCTTTGAACCTGTCGGTTAAGACCGGCGTAGGGAGCAATCAAATGTAGATGATGTTTGAGGCCCTCCTGATGCGGGAGGGCTTTTTGTATTCCATCACATCGACAACCGAATATGCACTCGTTTGCGGGGGGACCCCGTGCGGACATCGTTCGCATCGGAGTTGAGAAGGTAAAACCTGACCCTTTGAACCTGTTGGTTAAGACCGGCGTAGGGAAGCAAATCATCCATAAGGTGATCAAGGCGCTCTCCTAGCGGGGAGCTCCTTCTTTTTTCAAGAGGCGCTCCCCTCCGGGGGGCGTCGCTTTTTTTGGGGGGGATATAGTCATGAAGAGAAAACCTAAGAAACAGGAGGTGTTCCAATGAAAAAGGCGCTTAGTATCGCGGGCTCCGATTGCAGCGGAGGAGCGGGAATCCAGGCCGACCTTAAGACCTTCTCGGCTCACGGGGTCTTCGGAATGACAGTGATAGTCTCGGTCGTCGCGGAGAACACGGTCAGGGTTATAGACATACAGGATGTGCGGCCCGAAATGATCGAGAAGCAAATCGACGCGGTGTTCGAGGACATCCGGCCTGATGCGGTGAAAATCGGCATGTTGTCTCGCCGTGAGGGGATGCTTGCAGTGGCGCGCAAGCTGCGCGAATGGAAGCCCGCCAACGTAGTTGTGGACCCGGTGATGTACGCTAAAAACGGCTGTGCTCTCATGGATCCCGATTCCATCGATACACTGATCGCCGAGATAGTGCCTCTGGCCGACGTCATTACTCCCAACATCCCCGAGGCCGAAAAGATGGCCGAAATGAGTATCCGAACATCGGCCGACATGGAGGAGGCCGCGCGACGCATTCACCGAATGGGGTGCCGCGTGGCGCTGGTCAAAGGCGGGCATAGAGAGGGTGACGCCACCGACATACTTTTCGACGGCGAGCGGTTTTACCGCTTTACAGCGCCCCGTATCGACACGAAAAACACCCATGGTACCGGCTGTACCTATTCGTCCGCCATCGCGTCCAATCTCGCCAACGGGCATACCGGCAACGAAGCCGTTCGGCTGGCCAAAGAATACATCACAAGCGCCATCGAGCACGCCCCGGAGATAGGCCGCGGGCACGGTCCCACTAACCATTTTTACAGACTTTATTAGAACGGAGGATTTGCGATATGACCTTCAAGACGCAGATGCAGGCTGCCAGAGGCGGCTGTGCCACCAGGGAGATGTCCGCAGTCGCAGCCAAGGAGAACGTCCCTGTCGAGCTGATACTCAAAAGGGTGGCCGAAGGCAGCGTGGCTATTCCAGCCAATGTCAACCACATCGCCCTGTCGCCCGAGGGTGTTGGGAAGGGGCTTAAGACCAAGGTCAACGTCAACCTGGGCATCTCCGGGGATTGCAGGGACTACTCCGTCGAGATGAAAAAGGTGAGGTTGGCGCTTGAACTGGGGTGCGAATCGATCATGGATCTGAGCAACTATGGGAAAACCAACATCTTCCGCAGAGAGCTTATAGGCATATCTACCGCGATGATCGGCACCGTTCCGATATACGATGCCGTCGACTATCTCGGCAAGGAGCTTGCAGACATCACTGCGAGGGATTTTCTGGAGGTGGTGGAGGCGCACGCCGAGGAGGGCGTGGACTTCATGACGATTCACGCCGGAATAAACAGACGGGCAGCCGAGACCTTCAAGCGCGGGAAGCGGGTGACCAACATTGTTTCGCGAGGTGGGTCGCTGCTTTTCGCTTGGATGGAGATGACCGGCAACGAGAATCCTTTCTTTGAGTATTACGATGATCTGCTCGAAATTCTTCGGAAATACGACGTCGCCATCAGCATCGGGGACGCCTTGCGCCCCGGCTCGACAGCCGATGCAGGCGACGCGGCCCAGATAGGAGAGCTCATCGAGATGGGGCATCTTGCCAGGCGGGCGTGGAAGCGGGATGTTCAGGTGATCATAGAGGGGCCGGGACATGTCGCCATGGATCAGATTCCCGCCAATGTGATGATGCAGAAGAGCCTGTGCCATAACGCGCCATTCTACGTATTGGGGCCCGTGGTCACCGATATCGCCCCAGGGTACGACCATATCACAGCCGCCATAGGGGGTGCGATTGCGGCCGCCGCGGGTGCCGACTTTCTCTGCTACGTCACTCCCGCGGAGCATCTGCGGCTGCCCGATATCAACGATGTCAGAGAGGGGATAATCGCCTGCAAAATCGCCGCCCACGCCGCCGACATCGCCAAGGGTATATCGGGTGCGCGGGATATCGACGATAAAATGAGCGACGCCCGTCGACGGATCGACTGGGAGGAGATGTTTGCTCTGGCGCTGGACGGGGAAAAGGCACGTCGTTATTTCGAAAGCATGCCCCCATCGGACAGGCACAGCTGTTCGATGTGCGGCAAAATGTGCGCCATGCGCACCACAAACCGGATCCTCGACGGTGAAAAAGTGCTGCTCGAGGCTGAAAAACCAGTCGCGGAAGAGAGATAGACGAAAGATATGAATAAAAATACCAGACAACTGACCATGGCGGCCCTGTTTGTCGCTCTGGGCACGGCCCTGTCCACTCTCTACATCCCGGTCGGAGCAAGCAAGTGCTTCCCGGTGCAGCACTTCATCAATGTCCTCGCGGGCATTCTTCTGGGCCCCCTCCTCGCCATGCTCTGTGCTTTTTGCACTTCACTGTTGCGGCTGTTTATGGGCACCGGCACTATGCTCGCTTTTCCAGGCAGCATGATCGGAGCCATGCTGAGCGGGCTTGCTTTCAAGCACATGCGTAAAATCTGGGCCGCTTGCGCGGGCGAGATCATCGGCACCGGGATCCTCGGGGCGTTGTGTTCGTTCCCGGCGGCTGTTTTTCTCCTGGGTCGGGAGGCCGCTCTGTTCGCCTTCGTGCTCCCCTTTTCCATCAGCTCTTCGGTGGGCGCGCTTGCCGGCAGTGTTCTGATATACGCGTTGAAAAAAATGGACGTGCTGGATAAGCTGATTTCCGATCAGGACATACAAAAGAGAGAGCGTGTCGGGGTATGAAGGAATTATGCGCAGAGCTTCTCGAGCAGGTGAGGAAAAAAAGACCGCTGGTGCATCACATCACCAATTATGTCACGGTCAACGAGTGCGCAAATATCACGTTGGCGGTCGGCGCGTCGCCAATCATGGCGGACGCATTGGAGGAGGCCCTCGATATCTCCGCTCTCTCTTCCGCGCTGGTGCTGAACATCGGAACTCTCAACGAAAGAGTCGTGCCGTCTATGCTTGCGGCAGGCGTTGCAGCCAACAGAGCAGGTGCGCCGGTTGTGTTCGATCCTGTAGGTGCCGGTGCTTCGCGCATGCGCAGTGAAGCCGCAAAAATGTTTTTGTATGAGATAAAGGTCGATATCCTGCGCGGAAACATCTCCGAGATTCGCCATATTGCCGGGCTGGACTCCAAGACGCAGGGAGTGGACGCATCCGAGGATGATATGCGAAGTATTGCCGACGCGGTCTTCATTGCAAAGGAGCTGGCGGCCCGGCTGGGCTGCATAGTGGCTATTACAGGAGCGACGGATGTGGTGTCGGACGGCGGAAGGACGCTCTGCATCAGGAACGGGCACCCCATGCTGGGAAGAATTACCGGCACGGGTTGCATGTGTTCCTCCCTTGTCGGCGCCTTGTGCGGAGCGTCTCCCGACATGCTTCTGGGAGGCTCTGTCGCGGCGTTGCTGACCATGGGCATCGCGGGAGAAATCGCCTACAAGGAGGCGGGAGTGAAGGGCAACGGCAGCTTTCGGACGGCTCTGCACGACGCTGTGAGCCGAATTGACGCCCGCACATTGGAATCGGAGGCGAAACTGTATGAAGCCTGATGTGGATTACACGCTCTACCTGGTTACTGATAGAAAGCTGATGAGCTCCTCCACTGTCGAGGAGTCGGTGGAACAGGCCGTCCGCGGGGGGTGCACTCTGATGCAGCTGCGGGAGAAGGACGCGTCATCGCGTGATTTTTACGAGACCGCAATGAAGGTCAGAACGCTCACAGCCCGACTGGGCGTGCCTCTGATCATCAACGACCGTGTCGACATCGCGCTCGCTGTGGATGCCGACGGGGTGCACATAGGGCAGGATGACCTTCCCGCGGACGTCGTGCGCAGGATTATCGGCCCGGACCGCATTGTCGGCGTGTCCGCCGGCACCCTCGCCGAGGCTCTGGACGCCGTGCGCGCGGGGGCCGACTATTTGGGCGTGGGCGCGATGTTCCCCACCGGCACCAAGAATGACGCCGATATTGCATCCATGGAAGAGCTGAGCCGCATCCGCAGGGCGGTCGCCTTGCCCATAGTCGCCATCGGCGGTATAAACAAAGCGACCGCTCCGCTGCTTCGGAGGACCGGCATCGACGGACTCGCGGCAGTCTCGGCCATCGTTGCGCAGGGCGACGTCGCGGGCGCGGCGCGGGAGCTGAAAGCGGCGTTTCTTGAAGGAAGGGACAGGGCGTGAAGGCGTATATCTTCGATCTCGACGGGACGCTGCTGGATTCGATGCATGTATGGGAGCAGATCGACGTGGACTTTCTCTCGGGGCGAGGGATCGACGTGCCACCCGACTACATCGATGTCATTTGCTCGAAAAGCTTTCCCGAGGCCGCTGCGTACACCATCGAGAGATTCGGCCTGCCGGACGGCGTGGACGACCTTTTGCGGGAGTGGAACCGCATGGCGGAGCATGCCTACGGGCATACCGTGCGGCTGAAGCCGTACGCGAAAGAGTTCCTCGTCACACTCAAGGAGCGTGGAGCGAAACTCGGCATCGCCACCAGCTTGCCGGAAGCGCTTTATGAACCCGCCCTGAAAAACAACGGTATTCGGGGGTTTTTCGATGTAATCTGCTCTACGGACGAGGTGTCCCACGGGAAAACAAGGCCGGATGTCTTCTTGTTCGCGGCGCGGAAGCTCGGAGTGGATCCGGTTGATTGCGTTGTGTTCGAGGATATCCCGCAGGCGATCGAGAGCGCGAAGAAAGCCGGGATGACCGTGTACGGAGTTTACGATGAATCGTCGAGCGAGCACTGGGAATGGATTAAAAAAATAGCGGACGGCGTAGTCTACGATTTCGAGGAGGCAATTGCGGAACTTTGAGTTCGTTCGCTTATGCCGACGACCGAATTTGACGCTGCTCTTCGCGTTATGAGAAGAGCAGCGCCCTGTGTCAAGCCCTAGCTGCGTCGACTGGAGGCCTTTCCGAGGATCGGCAGCAGCCCTATCAGCAGGAAGACCGGGAAGCCCGCGGCGTTGCATCCGCCGCCACCACCGTCGCCGGGGGTCGGGTTGGCAGGTGCGTCCACCACGGCGAACGAGTAGAAGTTGCCACCCAGAGCTTCCGAATCGAACAGCCACGAGTCCCCCCCTCCGAAGGCCCTTAGGCTGTTGCCCGAGGCGCACCATAGGATGTCGTCTACTGAATCGTACTCGATGCTCCATACGAAGCCGGGGCCGCTCACGTCCATGTACTCCGAGCCGACCGAACCGCCCGCGAGCCCCTTAAGGGTCGTCTTGAAAATCCGGGCCTCGAAGCGCGCCCAGTCCTCGCTGTAGGAGCCTGCGAGGATGTAGACGTCGCCTTCGGGCGTGAAGGTTATGTCGCGCAGATCGTAGTTCCAGCTCTCAATGTCGATCTCTCCCGCCCGCAGAAGGGTCTCGATAGCCAGCGTGTTCGGGTTAACTCTCTGAATGACGGAGTCGCGGTTGAAGTCGCCGCCCTTCTGAGCCCCTCCCGTGCTGACCACGTAGATCATGCCGCCGTGGAGCTTTGCGGAGAAGGGGTTCTTGCCCACCGTCACCCTGCCGGCCTCCTTAAGGTCCGGAGTCAGCTTGACCAGCCTGCCGCCGTTGTACTCGAAGTTCGGGTACTGCCCCTTCTCCTCGTTGAAAAGAGCGAACACGTGGTCGCCCGCCCGCACTATCCCCTGACCGTGGTAGTTGTAGCCGGCAGTCCCATTATAGGTGAACGATCCTGCGGCTGCGTAGTCGTCGCCAGTATCGAACCCCGATACCTTGGCCGCATCGTAGCCGGTGACGTAGAGAGCGTTCCCCAGCGAGGCCGCGCCGCGGCAGTTGACCAGACCGCTCCACTTCGCCTCTTTAAGAGGCGTCCTGTAGCCGCCCGCTGCATCATAGATCCAGACAGTGTCAGGCTGGCCGTAGGTGTACTGGGAGAGCAGCACACGCAGCCCCCCCGCCGCGTCGCGGAAGGTGTACAGGGAGTGGTCCCCTCCTAGGTTGGTCACTATTCGTGGGGCGGCCGGCCCAGGGATTCCGGAGGGGGAGATGATCACCCTCCCCAGGCTTCCCGAGGTATAGGTGTCGTCCACGACGGTGTAGACGACGCCTCCATGGGCGACGGACGCCGCCAGAAGGATAGCGGTCAGGAAAAAAGCCTGCAGAGTGCGCCTGATTGACATTTTTGTTGCCTCCTTTTTTGTTTTATCCGTTTAGAAGAACCAGTTGAGAGTCAGATAGAAGCTTCTGCCCTGAAACGGGTAGTACATGGTCCTGTCCGGCCCTGTGCCACCTCCTTCGCGCAGCACCTCCGGCCCTCTGTCGAACAGGTCGTCGACCCCGGCCGATATGCGCAGCGTGTCCGATATTTCGTACTTTCCGCCAGCCCCCACGGTGAACAAGTTCCCCGAGAGTATCGTCTCCGCGCTGTCGAAGTACATCTCCCCCGTGTAGTGAAGCTCGGTGAAGAGCGAGCCTCTCCCTTCCGCGAATCCCCTCGTGAGGCGCAGCAGTCCCTCAAGTTCCGGCCTGTTGGGAAGGCGTTTGCCGTACCTGTAGTCGCCGGGGGTCTCGTTCACCGCGTCCATCCAGGTGACCGACGTGAACAGCTCCCACGGGCCGCGGCGGAGGGCCGACTCGACCTCCACCCCCTTGACCGTGGATTCCCCTATGTTCTGGTACACTCCGAAGCGAGGGCTGGTCATCACGAACTCGATAAGGTCGTTCGAGCGCCCGGCGAAAAGGGTCGCCTCCGCGTCGACAAGAAAGCCTCCCGCCTCGCCGCTCCACCTCACGCCTATGTCCGCCCGCGTCCCCTCCTCCCACTTTAGATCCGGCGCGGGGCGGATGCTTGCTCCGTCCCCGTAGCGCTCGTACAGATTGGGCGCGCGGTTGTAGGAGCCGAACGAGGCCCTCCATGACAGCCCGTTTCCGAGCTCCTGGACGAGCCCCGCGCCCCAGGAGAATCGCCCCTCGCCATCCTGAGCGTTCCAGCGCAGCAGCGGGGTGAACAGCAGATTCCCCGTACGGCCAATAGAGATAGTGTCCTGCAGGTGGATGTTAAGGCTCTCCTGCGAGAAGGAGTCCAGACCGCCGAGGCGCTGAATCACGTCCCCCCGGACGTCCAGAGTCTCGCGCGAACAGTCGATCAGCAGCTCGGCCAGGTGCGCGTCGCCGATGGGAAGCGAGGCGTCCACGGCGAACCCTCCGCGTTGCGCACGGTACTCGTTGTGCCGCTCGCCCAGTCCGCCGATGACGTCGTCCGGGTCGTTGTACTCCTTGAACTGATCCAGCCAGTCGGCCCGCCACCCCCAGTTCAGCTCGCCGGACTCGTACCTGCGGCCTACGGAGATGCTCTTCTGCCGCGTCTCAAGCCATGCACCGCGCGGCCCCGGCTTGTCCGGCCTGTCGAATCCCGGCGCAGGCGGCGGCAGGCCCCGCTCATCCTCGCGCCACGATACGCGCGCGTGCCAGTCGTTATCCTCCCACTTCAGCAGCAGGCTCTTCCTCTCGAAAGAGTTGTTCCTTCGCCTGGCGGTGTAGTCGTCCTCCGGGGTGTAGGGAGTGTCGTTGTCGTTTTTGTACTCGAAGTCGCCGTCGCTTCTCTCCATGGACGCCCCCAGGTAGATATGCCCGTCCCCCAGAGGTGCGCTCCATGAGAGGGCGCCGCGCCTTCCTCCCCATGACGACGCGCCGAGTGACGCGCTGCCGCCCGCACTGGTCGGCCTCTTCGTTACGATGTTGATGACGCCGCCCATGGATGCGCGGTTGAAGCGCGAGGGGACGTACCCCCGGTATACCTCTATCGACTCCACATCGTCCACCGGAATTGTTGAGAGGTCGACCGCCGACTCGCTGCCCAGGTTAGCCGACACGCCGTCCACATATACGGCCACCTGAGCGGACGTACTTCCCCTGACCGATGCGACCGTGTAGGCCCCCCGCCCCCTCGCCTCGATCACGTGAAGGCCGGGAACCCGTTTCAGCAGTTCGGGAAGGCTCTTCTGCTCCCCCTGCATCTCCTCCGGGCGCACCACGGTCACAGCACCGGGGGAGAATGGCGCCTCCTCATCGATCGCGCTTGCCGTCACGACCTGCTCCGGAAGCTCCGCCTCGAAGGCGGCGACCGGCTTGGCATCGAAAAGGGCCAGGCACAGAAGAAGCGCGCCCATCTTTGAAAATCTAGATACACTCATAAAAGAATCCACCTCTCGCATTCCGAGGCCGTCGACTCAGTTAAGTCGAAAGACGATCGCGGCGCTCGCCCGCACCTCACCCGGATGGTCGAACCTCCACAGCTTTACCGCCTTCAACGCCGCCTCATCCAGCCTTGCGGAGCCGCTTCCCGACGAAACCGACGCCTCCGCTACCCGTCCGGAGCGTATCGTGAGCAGCAACCGGACAACCCCCTCCTCCCTTCGCCTTCGCGAGAAGAGAGGGTACTCGGGGGGCGGCTGCGACAGGATGCGCAGCGTGCCGACGTCAACCGGGCCCGGCTTCGCTCCAGGCGAGCCCGGCGAAACGCCCGCTACGGCAGCTCCGACGCCTGTGCCCTCCCTGCCGCCTCCAGCCGTGGCTGCTTCTGCAATTACGGTCTCCTTCGGCGGGGCCTCCACCGCTTCGACCGGCCTCTTGACCGGTTGAGCGGAGCGCTCCTGGGATGGGGGCACCTTCTCCTTCGGAGGGCTTTTAGCGGCCGGTTTTTTAACCGCTTTCGGCGGCTCCGGTTGCGCCCTCGGCTTCTCCTCTACAGGCTTCGCTGCAGGCTTTTCCGGAGCGGCCTTCTCCGGCGCGGCCGGTGCTGACGCTCCTCCCGCGCGCAGCAGCAGGCGGAACTCCCCGGAAAGATTTGGCCTCACCTCGCTAGCCTCCGGCGCAAGTAGCAGCAGCGAGTGCAGGGCGAGGCTCATGCACAGTGCGAAGGCCCATCTCCTCACGGAGGATCCTCCCCCTGCATGGCCAATCCTGCGGAGGCGACCCCCTCGCGGCGCAGTATCTCCAGCACCCTCGCGACCGAGCCGTAAGGAGCCTCCCTGTCGCCCGCGATAAGGATCTCGCGCTTCTCCGCCGCAGCCTCGGCGGCAAGCGCCGCTATCTCGCCGGCCTCCCTCTCGCGCCCCTCCCACAGGACGCTCCCGTCCCTCCTGACCGTCAGCAGCAGGGAGCTCTCCTCGACATCGGACGCCGCCTCCCCTGCTGGCAGGTCGACCTCTATCCTCCCCTGAAGGAAGTTCGCCGTCAGAACGAAGAAGATTATCAGCATGAACAGCACATCGATAAGAGGAGTGATGTCCAGCTCGACCCTTGCGCGCCTGCTCATGGACCCTCACCGCCATTCGCCGACCGGAAGCGCTTTCTGATGATGAAGTCGGCCCCGCGCCTCAGGCACTCCTCCTCGGAATCGATGCGGCCCGCGAGCATTGAGTGAACGAAGAGAGTCGGTATGGCCACGGAGAGCCCCGCCACCGTGGTATAAAGGGCCTTCCATATCCCCCCGGTCACGGCCGATGCCGTCACCTGCCCCCCCTCGTGCAGCGCGGAGAACATCTCCACCATGCCCAGCACAGTGCCCAGCAACCCCAGCAGGGGGGCGGCCCTGGCGGTCATCTCCAGAAAGGGGAGGCGCTTCTCCCATCGGAAGATCTCGCGGCGAATCTCCTGGTTCAGCAGCAGCACCATCTCCTCCCTGCCTATCCACCAGTGTGCGAGCGCCGCCTGGAAAACCCGGTGCAGGGAGCTGCGCGAGGAGGAGGCGATCTCGTGGGCATCGTCCAGCCTGCCCTCGTCCAGAGCTGCCCCGAGCCGTGCCTCAAGCCCTGCCGCGTCCGTCGATGCGGTGAAGAAAAAGAGGAGCCTTTCCAGAACTACGGTCGCGGCGGCCACCGAGAGAGCCAACAGCACCCACATAAGTGCTCCCCCCGCCTCGAAGTACGACAGAATTGCGATCACCTCCATTGATCCTTTCGCCCCCCTTTCCCGAGAAGCAGCCACAAGAAGAAGGCGGAGCCAGTGCACGACGTCAGCACTCCGACCGGTATCTCCGCCGGTGCCCACAGAGTGCGGGCGGCCGTGTCGCACAGCACCAGAAAACCACCGCCGAAGAATAGGCTGGCCGCGCACAGGCGCGAGTGCTCTGGACCGACCAGAGAGCGGCATATATGAGGCGCGACCAGCCCCACGAAGCCGATCGGGCCGCAGACGGCGACGTTCACCCCCACCGAGAGCGAGACTGTAATAAAAAGCAGCCGTCTCACCCTCTCGACCGACACCCCCCTGCTCATGGCCATCTCCTCACCGCAGACCAGCAGGTCCAGCTCGCGCGAGAAGAGGGCGGCCGTGCAGAGGATCAGCAGAAAGGCCGGCACCGCAGCCCTGAGCGAGGAGAAGCCGACCGTCTGTATGCCCCCCATGGACCACCTCATTACCCTGAACGTGTCCACATACCCGCCGCCGTACTGCAAAATCATGTTCAGACTGCTGAAGAGGAAGCTGACAGCGACCCCCGACAGCAGCAGCGTCCCCTCCGACACGACCCGTCCACCGCGAAGCCGCCAGGCTGCGCAAATCGTCCCTACGGCCGCCATCGCCCCCAGAAAAGAGCAGACCGACAGGGAGGAGAAGAGCCCGAAGAGGGTGAACGACAGCCCGAGCCTTATCGAGACGACAGCGCCGAACGCCGCTCCGGTCGAGACCCCCAGCATGTCCGGCGAGGCCAGGGAGTTGCGGAAGAGAGCCTGGAAGACCATCCCGCACAGAGAGAGAGTTGCCCCAGTGGTCCACCCCAGAA
>Ga0172382_10011613_pt1 | contig 11621 bp, 6 predicted proteins | sample Leawel138RmetaG_FD_122245 | JGI IMG/M metagenome (GOLD analysis project Ga0172382, IMG submission 122245) | Leachate microbial communities from a municipal landfill in Southern Ontario, Canada - Leachate well 138R metaG | ecosystem: Engineered > Solid waste > Landfill > Unclassified | place...
ACTTAAAAATTATTGAGGTGATCAAACATGAGTAAACAAACCCTGATCAAAATTAAGGATATCACTAAGACATATGGCACAAAAGTAAAAACGGCTGTTTTAAAAGATATTAATCTGGAAATTGAAAAAGGCTCTTTTAACTGGATTGTTGGTGCCTCAGGATCAGGTAAAACCACACTACTGAATATTATTAGTGGCTTGGATGCTTCTACTTCTGGAAAAGTTGAGATTGAAGGGGTTGACTTAGTCAGTTTAACACCTAATGAACGTGCTCGCTTTCGAGCCAATAACTTAGGCTTTATCTTTCAATTCCATTATTTATTACCTGAATATAATGCTTTGGACAATATTTTAATGCCCTTAAGGATTCAAAATAAGAAAATTGATAAGGCTGTAAAACAAAGAGCACTTGATTTAATGAAAGAGGTTGGCATTGACCACGTCCATGATCATTATCCAAACCAGATGAGCGGTGGGGAGCAACAAAGAACAGCTGTTGCTAGAGCCATTATCGGTGGACCGTTGTTAATTTTGGCCGATGAACCAACCGGTAATTTAGATAGTAGTTCAGCTGAAGCTGTTTATCAGCTATTAAGAGCATTACACCAAACATATAAAACAACTTTCATTGTGATTACCCATGATAAGATTAATCCCGCAAAAGGTGATCGTCTCTTGACATTAAAAGATGGTGTTTTAATTAAGGATGTGATTTATTAATGCTTCCTTTTAAGATTGCTTTTCGTTTTATTTTCAAATCACCGATCCAAAATCTATTGATCATCTTTTCAATCATTGTTGGTGTTGGTATTCAATTTTTTATCTTAGCGATGAGTGGTACACTAAGTAACGTAATTTTGGAACACACTACTTCCTATAATGAACATATCATTGTTTCAAAAAAGCAAAGACTGACTAACTATATTCTACCAATGGATTTTAGTATGAAAGAACAGATTTTAAGTGAGAACCCCGAGATAAGTAAGGCTAATTACTATACCTTTGACAAAAGAGTTACACTTAAGTATAAATCGTTACCAGAAATTAGTTTTATCGTCCAAACGGTTGATAATGAAGATGGTTTTGCTTTTTATGGCTTAACAGAAGAAAAGCATTTAAAATCCGGTCATTTTCCTACTGAAAAAAACCAGATATTATTGACAAAGCAATTTGCAGATCAATACATGATTGAAAATTATGACTGGGTTACCTTAACCTTTGTTAGACCGGATAATGTTTTCTTACATGCTGATTATCAAGTTGTCGGCACTTTTGACTTGGGCTTATATCGACACTCATTCAATTATACTGTCATAACGATCGATGCTTTACCCGAAGGATACGATTTTGATTATAACTCAATGATCATCCAAGTTGAAAATCCTAGAGATGTTGAGAAAGTTGCGGAAAGAATAAAGACTTACTTTGATCTAAGTAAGGTTGAAGTAAAGACTTGGAAAGAAATTACACCTGAAATATCGTTATTGGATACTGCTCAGGTAATTGTTACCTTTTTGATTCAGCTTTTTATCTCAATCGCCATCTTTATTGTCGTATCCAGTATTATCGGTTTTTCTGTTCATCAAAAATCCAAACAGATTGGAATTTTAAAAGCGATGGGATTAAAAGATATTTTTGTCTCAGAAGTCTTTTTGCTGCAATCCTTGATTCTCGGCTTCTTTGGTGCAGTCGGTGGCTTAATCGGTGGTACTGTTTTCTTAAAGATGTATGAAGGTTATATGGTTTATGAAGACGGATCACCAAGAATTCTTATTAATTATCATTGGTACTATTATATTATCTCGGTAGGGATCATTGCAGCAACCGTCTTGTTAGCTTCATTGATTTCGATTAGACGTGCCAAAAAGGTTTCAATCATCGAATTGATCAAGACTTAATTTCCCATACTAACAAAAAAGCCGCTGTTAAGCGACTTAAGATGGATTATGATTTTATTAAACTAAACTTGAATTAAAAAATCAAGAGAATCTTTATATTAAAATACTTTTAAATCAACAATCTTTTCTAAAACACTTGAAGCTTCTTCATAGGAGCACGGTTCATATATAATCTTTTCTGTAATATCATTGTAGTCATGTTTATAAATTTGAGTTCCTATAATCTCATTAAGTAATAATGAGATGTCTTGACCATCTTGTGCAGAAAGACAATAACTATTATTTTTACGTGTTAATCTAACCTCTTTGACTAAATCTTTAAGATTGTCATAAGTTATTAAGAATATTTTCTACATAAAAAGGTTGTACCTTTAAAAAATTGATCATTAAAAAAAGCTCCGAGGAGCTTTTTTTACTTTATCAAGTTTTTTTCATAAGATTTTATGTTTTTATTCCTCTACAACAGTTACGATAAAATCTTCGATAAAAATATAGTATCTTTCGTTTTGGAAGTAAAAGTAAACCATAATATCAATACTATACTCGCCTACTTCTGAGAAAATCCAATAATATTGATAGTCTACTAAGTAATAAAAATCTTCAATTGAATCAAAACCAATCTCATATGTCTCAGAATCTGCATATTCTATTATATAGGTTAAACCACTAGGATCGATCATATCACCTAAAACATAATTAGTCTTTAGGTTTTCTGTATCGGCTTTAATTTCAAAATAAGGATCATACTCATATCTTTCTAATTCCGCTTCGAAGGTAAAGGTATATCTTGTTTCCCATTTACCAGTGTTTTCAATTATGAAACCATTTAGATGAATTTGTAGATCATATTCTTCGATATACGAATAAGGAAAAAGATATGCCTTATTGGCTGTAAAAGATATTGCCATCAAGTCATCATAATATGTTACTGGATCGGTAAAATCTTCGTAAGTTACATCACTGTAATCTTTATGTCCATGATAATAAGTCCACCGTAATTCATAATAATCAACTCTTTTTATAACAATGACACGAAACTTTTCTCCACTGTCTTCGCTAACGAGATAACCGCCTGTAGGAATTTCATCCTCAGTTGGCACTACTGCAAAGGATTCATAATAAAGATAGTTCTTATATCTAAATGTTACTTCAACGATTAGATCCTGATGGCTTGGAAAAGCTGCAATCGTTATGCGCTCAAAATCTACAAAAGTGATTATTTCCGTTGTATCATCATCATAGGTTACCAAAAAGGTATTATCAGCAAATGTGTCTATTCCCAGTTCAAGATTATACAAGACATCATCTTCGATAATCTCAATATCTACAACGTCCTTATAGACAGGAAAACATGTCTGTCCTTCAATTTTTTGATAAATTACAAATTCACCATAAATCTCCTGCGTACTGTAGTAATAATAGTTTCTTGCGTAAAAACCATTACCTGAATATTGTAACTCAGCGTTAACATTATCTTCCTGTAAGTAAATATTGTCATAGTAAGGATGATAATTGAAATATGCTAAATGATCGTAATCGATTTCAAGGTTACCATATAAATCAAACAACTGTTGATCACTTAGTTCTTCATCAGAGAAATAGTGGTATAAATAGTATTGTTCCCCTATTTGAATATAAAACGCATAGAGCTTAAAGTCTTTTTCCGTTTCAAAAATAACTTTATACACGCCCTTTAGACTGCTATAATCAAGTTCTCCAATGATTGTATATTCAAACTCATATTCACCATCATTGTATGTATGGGTTCCGGGACTATCTAATTCCAATAAGTCTCGATCGATATAAATAGTATGTTGATTATGGTGGGTCTCATAAATTTCAGTAACTTCAACTCGATAGCTTTGATAATAAGCATCCTTATTAACAAAAAAGTAAATGTTTTGGCCTCGATCATAAACCCGATCAATTGGTTCACCACCATATGGTGCTGATAGTATCTCCTCCAATTCTTCGAATTTTTCATAGTCAAGTTCTTGATACTGATTTAGATTAGCCGGCATTTCCGGGCTAACGCCTGTATCAAAGACAACTTCAAGCGTAATACTGGATTCTGAGTCAGGTGAACTAAACATAAATGCTCCAAAAACAGGAATGTTTGTTTCAAGATAAACTGATTTCAGTTTTTTATCCGCATCAATTTTAATAATGACATTAAGCGATGAATCATATACTGTCGAAATTTCACCAATTTCTTCACCGAACATCGACTCCATTATCGCTGCGATATCATCAGCATCAAATTCATATGAAAGAACGTGACCATCAGCAACTTGATGAATTTTCAATGTTTTTAATGTCTCGAATATCTCAGTTAGGCTTTGATCCTCAATCATACTTGAGTCGGGATAGACGACATTTCCAAAAACAATATGTTCAAAAGCCATAAAGATGTTTTCGATACCTTCGGTGATTTTATTATTGACTTCAATCAAAGCACCTTTATTATTGCCATACGCTTTTAAATTACCGTCTAAATAAGCATTACTATCTTTTAAATACAATGTCCCATCAACTGCTAAACTATAGTCATTGTTTGATACAACATCTTTATATGTTCTTTCATTTTTGGTTCCATATCTAAACAAAACATCGGCTTTAAACTCTGAGGCTGATAGTGTTTCATTTAAGAGACCGACCAGGCTGATTTCATAATCAAGATTAAATTCGCTTTCATTTTCAAGGTAACTGTTTTGTTCCACAAAAACACGATTTTCATATGCCTGTTTGATAAAGCCTTCTGATTTTAATGAAAATGTTGTGTTCGGATCAAGCAGCACATTATCACTTAAACTGCGAATGAACGCAATCTTCTGAAGTGTGTTTAGGCCTTGACCAGTTGTTGTCGGTATACTATAACTTAAGTTTAATGATGCTCTGTCTGTTTTAACATCCTCATGGCTTTTTGGAACTCCACCAATTACTGTCTCTTCAATGCCAACAACAGTTAGATTGAATGTTTTAGTTAAACTCGCCTTACCTTTGCTTAAGGTGGCGGTTAAGGTGACATTGGCATCGCTATCTTGTCTTGTAACTTTACCTGTAATTGAGATTACATTTGTTTTAGATGAACCCCAAGTAACCGTTACCTCGTTAACTAGATCGACTAAGGTTATGTCCTTTGTTACATTGTTGTCGGTATCGGGACTTTGATAACCAATTTCTAATGTCGCATATGCTTCATCAACGAGTTTTTTATCTTTGGCATTTGTTTGATTACAAGCGCTCAAAAAAAAGACTGTTGCCAACAATAAAATACTAAATACTAGTCTTTTAATTTTCATTATGTTTACCTTTCCTTCTTCAGTTATTATTTAGCTGTTACTTCTATTTTATAACAAATATATTTTTTGTAAAGTAAAGTCTTGCTTAAAGTACTTTTTATTTTATAAAAACTGGAAACGGATTTTATTTAGGGTTCACATGAACCATGCAATGGATTACATCAGCAACTTCTCTTTCAACGGCTAGATGAACTGTTTCTGCAATCTTATGCGCTTCTTCAAGTGACAAGGTTTTATCAACACCAATTTCAACATCAACATAGACTCTTGTCATATGCATTCTCACTTTCAAATCATCAATGCTTTTAACCTTTTTGTTTCCTTCAATGATCGTTTTGATCGTCTTGATGGTTTCATCGTCTGGGGCTTGATCAACTAAAAATGAGATAGCTTCCTTTACTGTCGTAAAGGCCAATTTTAACATTAACAAACCAATAAGGATTGCAGCGATATAATCAAAGATTACCAGACCAAATTGGCTTAAGAATAACCCAATAAAAACAAAGAGTGTCGAAAAAACATCTAATAGATGGTTTTTTGCATCAGCTGCTAAAACCAAACTATCATGTTTCTTGCCAATTTTGACGTAATAAATCGCTAAAAACAACTTAGGAAAAATTGAAAACAAAGCAACTAAAACAGTATATGCTTCTGGTTCAGCCGAACCGTTAAGGTTTATAATCGAAGAGACGCCATTATAAATAATGTAACCAGCCGTCAATAAAAAGACAATTGCCAAAACAAAGTAAGCAATACCTTCAAATTTCTCATGACCGTATGGATGATCCTGATCGGGTTCCTTTAGTGACATCTTAACGCCAAAGAGCATTGTCACACTTATAAAGACATCCGATAAAGCATTTAATCCATCACTAAATAGAGCTTGCGTTTGGCCCAAAAGACCAAAAATGATTTTGATAAGCGCTAATGCCAGGTTTATAAATAAACCGATATAGATTGCTTTTATGATAAGTTTGTTTTTCATAATTAAGTGATTACCTTTTCAATTCTTTCGATCACAAATGAATCCTTTTCCTGATATTGCTTTTTACTAATGTAGAAACAATAAATCTCATCAACTTTAATGCTTTGGTGTAAACTGAATGTTCTTGCGAATAAAGTTGCTTCAATTGTCTGTTTTCCATCGTCTAAGACGACAAAAGCCATTTTTTCGTTTTGCTTTGTTTTAATAATCTTTATTGCTTTAATAATTGCTAAAACCTTTAGCTTCGTCTTTCTCGCAGAGTCACTAAAGAAATCCAGATTTGCAGTTCTTGCCCATTCATCATATCGTTTAAATGGATGCTGTTTTAAGTAAAAGCCTAATGCTTCTTTTTCATATTGAGCCAAGGTGATTAAATCATACTCTGGATATTCTCTTGGCTTAAAGTCGGTTATGTATTGCTCATAACCGGCATGCTCTAAGTTGATGTGTTCAATTAAAGTTCTTTTTGTTTCCTTAAAACAATCCAAGGCGCCAGCGTAAATCAACATTTGAATTTGCTTTTCGTTCAAATCGTTTTTCATTCTGAGCTTAAAGTCTTGATAAGTCTTAAACTCACCCTTTGCTCGTTCAGCTAAAATTGATTCAACTGCTTTTTTACCAACACCCTTAACAATATCAAGCGGTAATAAAATCGTGTTATTATCAAATTGATAATTGGAATCGCTTAATTGAACATCGGGAGAATTGATGACATTACCTTTTTTCTTTAAAGCATCTAAATACCGTTTTGTCGCTGTTTCATCGCCGGTTGAGTAATTTAATAAGACCGTCATAAAAACAGCATAATAATGAGTCTTTAAATACGCCATCCAATAAGCTACTAAGCTATAGGCAACACTATGACTTCGGTTAAAGCCATAATCGGCAAACTTAACAATGTAAGAATATATTTTTTTGGCAAGTGCTTTGCTGTGGTTTTGTTTGATACACATTTCAATGAAATGCTTTTCTTCTTCTTTTAAAATGTTTAAATCTTTTTTAGAGATTCCGCGTCTTAATAAATCCGCCTCAGCCATTGTATAGCCCGCAAAATCATGTGCAATCTGCATGATTTGCTCCTGATAGATAATAATGCCGTAAGTCGGCTTTAAAATAGATTCTAATGCTTCATGAATTGGCTCATATTTATTCCCGTGTCTTCTTTCGAGATAAAGATTGATGTTATCCATTGGACCAGGACGATAAAGGGCTAATAAAGCGACTAAATCTTCGAAATGTGCTGGTTTTAATTTTTGAATGACATTTCGCATTCCCCGCGATTCCAATTGGAATAAACCGTCAGTATCGCCTGATGATAACAATTCATATGTTTTATGATCATCTAATGGAAGATTGTATAAATTAAAATCTTTGTCTGTCTTTGAAATCAGTTTAATGACGTCAGAAATGATCGTTAAATTACGAATACCTAAAAAATCGATTTTTAACAAACCCATTTTTTCTAAGTCAACTGCTTCCAGTTGGGCTTGATAAAAATCATTTGCTATTTCTGTTAATGGCACAAGCTCAGTTAATTTTCGTTTTGATAAAACAATACCTGCAGCATGTGTCCCGGTGTATTTAGGCAGTCCTTCTAGTTTTTGGGATACCGAAAGTAATTCAACCATTTCATAATCTGTTTCTTCAATCCGATTGTGCAACACACGTTCAATCATTCCTTTGACGCGTGAAGGTTCAATTTCCATTGCTCTTGCGACATCACGAATTGATGAACGAATTGCGTATTTCCCAAAGGTTACAATTGAGGCAACATGTTCCTTCTGATACTTATCATGAACATATCTAATGACTTCATCTCTTTTATTATCCGGAAAATCTAAATCAATATCCGGCATGCTGATTCGTTCTGGATTTAAGAATCGTTCAAAAAGAAGATTGTATTTTATTGGATCAATATCGGTTATGCCCAAACAGTATGAAACTAATGAACCAGCCGCAGAACCACGTCCGGGACCAACTAGAATCTGATTTTGTTTTGCATATTTTACAAAGTCATAGACAATCAAAAAGTAATCGTTAAAACCCATTTGATTAATTACTTTCAATTCATATAGCAGCCGCTCCTGATAAACTGAAGCTTCTGCTGATTGTTCTTTTTTAAGCCGTTTCTTTAAACCTAGAATTGCTAGTGATTTTAAATACTCAACAGCCTTAACTCCCTTATCCAGAGGATACTCTGGTAGTTCCAGTTTAGGTTTCTGGTATTTGAATTCAATCGTTTCCACCATTTCCTTTAAATTAGTAAACAGTTGGGGATAATCATAAAAACGAGCTTTGATGGTTTCAAAAGGTAAAAAACGATAATCAAAGCTTTCATCTTCTTTTTCGGCACTATTTAGTTTCAATAGGATTAAATAAGCCTTTTTATCGTCTTCGTTTAAATAGGCTGTTTGGTGATATGGCAAAGCTTTGATATTTGCTTCAACTGCCAGTTTGTAAAGTGTTGGTGCTAGTTTGAATTCCTGGTTCCAGGTGTCTAGTTTGAGTGTTAAATAAAGATAGGGAATTTTCGCTTTTAATCGTTTAAGTAAATCTTTCGCTTCATTGACATTTTGATTATAGATATGTGCTTCAAGCTGTGGATAGTTAACAACGACAACGATTAAATCCTTTAGGTAGTCTTCTAGTTCCAAGAAGGTTTTCGGTCTAACTCGATCAACTGCTAATAAAGCCGGAAAACCTTTGTCCGTTTTAATATATAACTCTAAGTCAATTGGTTTTTCGTTTAATAAAACGCTAATGCTTAAACCTAAACTGCCCTTTAATTTCAACTGTTCTAACTGCTCATAAAAGGTATACATTCCGTGTAGGTTTGTATCCGCTAAAGCAAAAAAATCATACCCGTTTGCTTTAACTTCAGTTAGAAGTCTTTCCAATGGTATCATGCTTTCATTAAAGCTATATGAACTTTTGAACCCTAAACTACTTTTCATCTGTCCCTCTATGTTGAAAAGTCAGAAATTAGGATGCTAATTTCTGACCTTCATTTATTCTTCGTTAGTTTAACTTAAAATGCTGCGAAACGTTGACCAAACTCAACGCATTCTTCTTCCTGTTCACTGCTTGGAGTTGAGTTAATCATTAATCCTTGCTCAAATAACTCAGCGCCAGTATCTTGTGTGCGTGTTTGCCACTCTTCCATCCATTCGCCTTCGCCCCATCCGTATGAGCCGAATAATGCGACTTTTTTACCTTGAAGCTGACTTTCAACTTCAGCAAAGAATGGTTCAAACTCTTCTTCTTCTAGAACCTCAACACCCATTGATGGGCATCCAAATGCGATTTTATCAAAATCATTGATTTCGCCTGGATCAACTTGATCAACAGATCTTAGGTCAACAGTTGCTCCACCTGCTTCTAAGCCTTCTTTAATTTTTTCGGCCATGATTTCCGTGTTACCTGTTCCGCTCCAATAAACTACTAGTACGTTTGCCATATTATATCTCCTTTTAATGTTTATATCTTCACATCCATTATATTAAAAATGATTGCTTTTGTCAAAGTTTCAGAGACTTCTTTTTTAAGATAAAACCAATTGAAACAAAAACACCGGTGATTATGATACCACTTGTTAAAATAAAGTCATTCCATCGATATTTTTCGGTTTTTTCAATAATCGTCACTTTTTGGATTGCTTCTGCTCTTTTACCATATTCATTAATAGCAACATGGTGAAGATAAAGCTCTTGTGGTTTTGATGTGTCAATGCTTAACGGTGTATAAAAGTGTTCATAAGTATAATTCGAATCAATAATGATTGCTTTCATTGGATCAAAAAGCTCATTCGTATATATCTCGATTGAATCCACGGTTAAAATCAGTGTTGTTTTTCTTGTTATATGCAACTCTAATGTTTCCTCGGTTAAATTATTAGATTTGTCTTTTAGACGATAGCTAATTATATAGTAACCTGGAACGCTTGTTTCAATTTCTGGTGTTATTGTTAAATCCTCAATTGTTAATTGATCATGATTATCACTAATCTCCAACACAAAATCCAGTGGATTAAACTCTTCATTTTCCGCTAAATATTTTACTTTTGAATTCAAAGATAAAACCGGTGCTATGATATCAATGATATACACTTCTGATTCAAAGACTGAAGTGTTATTTGATGTGTCATGTACATGAAAAATAATCGGATAAATACCTACCGTCTGATAATCCACCGCCTTGTCGTCATAGGTGATGACTAAATCCTTTGATTGATCATAATTGTCTGATATGTCTAAATAGTTTTCATACTGTTTTGGTGAAAAATCAGTAATGATTATTTCTTTGACCAAATTGACATTAGGCATTATGTTGTCATAGAGCTCAAGATAGTCATAAATTGTCGTTTTATTTTTGGCTCGATCAGTAACTTCGGCCGTCACTAAATAGCGACCGATTTTATCCATTTTAAACGTGCTTGTTATCTTGACTGTCAAATCAGTTTTTTGATCATAGTTATCTTCATAATCAAGCAGCAGCTCTAAGATGGGTTTGTCGCTGTTAACTGCAAAATAAAGCGGTTTATCCCACCATACACTTGGGCTCTCTAGATCCTTTACATCAACTTTTAAACTAACATTTGTCTCATTGTTTGATTTATCCTTTATTTGAAAATAAACCGTATATGCTCCGACGATGTTTGTATTGATATCATGTGTTATTACCAAATCATCTTTTGCTAAATCATCGACATCGTCTATGACTGATAAAACATATTCTTTTAGTTTATCCGTTGTGATGTTTTCATAGACAGAAAGCGGATTCGGTGTTTTTGTCAGCGTAATTATCGGTTTTGTCTTATCAATTACTTCAACCGCCAAATCAAGTGAACTGGCGTTGTTTGACTGATCTTTTGCATAAATGATTATCTTGTATATACCCACCTTGTTTAAATCTAAATTTGAAGTGTCTAATTCAATTGTCACTGCACTATCGACATCATCTTTGATTTGGATAAACTCTTGATAATGAAACGGTTTTTTCGCTTCAATAACAATCTGTTTTTTTAATGTAATTACTGGTGGTAAATGATCATACACGTTGACATAACTAGTTCTTGTTGTTTGATTACCCGATTTATCTGTTACGCGGTATTTAACTAAGTAGCTTCCTACCTGGTTGATTAAGACATTGGTTGAATCAATTTCGAGTTTCAAATCTTCTTTTCCGTCATAATTATCATAATAGTTTACGTTTGTTTTTAGATCGGGTAGTTTTGTTCCATATGGTAAATCAAAATCAGCTACAGGATCAATTGTCGGTGGTATATCATCAATGACCCTAAAGGTGATCGCCTGTGTATGTGAAAAACTAATATTGGGATATGTAACCCGATAATAGACAATTGTGTCACGAACAACTTTCCCGTTTACTGAAGTCAAAAAAGTCCGATCAACCCCTCTTTCATAGTAGCACCATATG
>Ga0172382_10011618_pt1 | contig 11615 bp, 12 predicted proteins | sample Leawel138RmetaG_FD_122245 | JGI IMG/M metagenome (GOLD analysis project Ga0172382, IMG submission 122245) | Leachate microbial communities from a municipal landfill in Southern Ontario, Canada - Leachate well 138R metaG | ecosystem: Engineered > Solid waste > Landfill > Unclassified | place...
GCCGAAAAGCACAAAGAGTAGGCAAATTATCAACAACTAATTTTTTATGAAAAAGTTTGTATTTATTTTAGCTTTTGCCCTGATTGGGCTGACTTACAACGCTCAGGCGCAGTTTGAAAAAGGTCAGATGGATGCCAATGTTGGTATCGGATTTGGTGCGTCGTTTGCTACCGGATCGGTTAATATGCCACCTATTTCGGTCTCCCTTGATTTTGGAATCAATGACAACATTAGCCTTGGTGGTTATGTGGGTTATTCCGCTTCATCGCAAGAATTCACGGGATGGGGTGGTGGTTTTACCTGGAAATATACCTATATTATTGTAGGTGCACGCGGAGCTTATCACTTCGATTTAGTTGACAATATGGACACTTATGCCGGCTTGATGCTGGGTTATAATGTGGCCACTGTTACCTATGATGGTCCTGGAGCAGCTCCTGTTTCACCATCGGTTGGTGGGATAGCTTATTCAGCCTTTGCAGGTGCTCGCTACCATTTTGGTGATACCTTTGGTGTTTATGCCGAACTTGGCTATGGTGTTGCTATACTTAACGTAGGGGTTACCTTGAAATTTTAATACGCCCTATTAATCCTAAATAGATTTTCAGTAGCAGCCTTTGGCTGCTGCTGATTTTTTTTGGATATTTCTGATATAAAAAAAGGTCTCGTCAAAATTATTGACGAGACCTTTTTTAGCTTTTAAACCGGAAGTCTTTCTATTACCACAGAAATCCCATTTTCAGGCCGGCGGACACGCTTAGCGGAAAGTCTTGATCCATAACAGTATGGCTGTAATAATAGTTAGAGCCATTGTAATTGTTTGAAAAACCATAACCTATTCCTCCAAATAAATCAATCAAGAAAACATTGTCAACGATCCATTGCTTGCCCAAAATCAGTTGAATAGCACCGCTAACAGTTGATTCTTTTTTGCCATTACCGTAATAGTAGTCGTAAGAACCATTATCATCCCAATATTTATAATAATAGTCTTGTTTACGGCTAAAAAAACCAAGTGTAATCATGGGTTTGATATAGCTGCCTTTCAGCAAGTGTGCATAGCGCATGCCTCTCAGGTAAAAATCAGGACTTTTGATGAATTTGTAGCCAAAACGGAAAAACACACCACCCGGATTTTCATAAGCCGGATCAATGCCCAGACCGATAATTCCAATTTCACCTTCGATGCTGCGACCAGGTTTCAAACTCCTTTCGTAACCGAAAGTAGTGTTGCCCGTGAGCGGTGATAAAAACTCAACTTTCAGGGCATTTTTGCGGTTGTCGAGGTAGTTAGCCGGATTAATCAGACTGTTTTCAAAAGTCATTTCCTTGCCGTTTTCAAAAACTATTTTTTCAATATCGTCTTTGGCAAGGGCAAAAAGCACTTCGTCAGAGTATTCAGAAATTAGGTATTTTACCTCTTCTAATCCGATTTCTTTGATTTTGCACAAGATGACATCATCTTTCTTTGGGAAAATCTTATCCTGGGCATTTACGGTTGAGACTGCGCTGAATGCCAATGCGATAAGCAGAATAATCTGGTTTGGTTTCATAGGTTTAATTGCGTTTAGTTTGGAATAACAAGCTCAATTTTAGCATGAATCTAAGAGCAAAGTTAGTGCCAAAGCAACTTCTTTTACGAAAACCAGCAATAATAAATATTTAGCTACCGCTTAGGCCTTGCTTTTTTTCCATTCGGCGCTGTAATATTTGCGGGGAGCCAATAAAAAGCCGTAATTATAAAATGCGTTGGGTTTGTGGTGATCGAGGTGCGCTGTGATGGTAGCCCGCAGGTATCGGTTGCTCAGCTTCTGCAGCAAGGGCAGCCGGCCATGCACAAATACATCGTGAAACATAAAATAGGCCAATCCATATAACGCGATGCCGGCACCGATATAAAATTTCCAGTCGAAGCCGGCATCTATTCCCGTATATATAAATAGAAAGCTGGGGATAGCAAAAATGACGGCAAAGAGGTCGTTTAGCTCAAATTTGCGGCCATCGCGGATGTGGTGATCTTTGTGAAGCACCCACAAAAAGCCGTGCATCACGTATTTATGAGAAAACCAGGCCACAAATTCCATAAATGTAAATGCTGCCAAAACCAGCAATGTCGCTATCGCCCAGTGCATTCTAAACTGTTTTTTGCCTATTCAAAAAATTATTCACTTCATCAAAGGCGATACGAAACCAAGCGGTATATTTTTCGGGGGTTTTGGCCATGTCGGCCTTAATCTCGTCCATACTGGCATATTTCCAGGTTTCTACCTCTTCTTTATTAATCGTAGGCAGCTCGTCGCAATGGCCGATAAAAACATGGTCAAACTCGTGCTCGGTAAGTCCCTGACCTACATCAGCTTTATATACAAACGAAAACACTTCTTTGTAATCGCAGCGCATGCCCATTTCTTCTATCAGCCTGCGCGAGGTGGCTTGTTCAAGGGTTTCTCCGTGGCGCGGGTGGCTGCAGCATGTGTTGGTCCACAAGCCGGGCGTATGGTATTTTGAGAAGGCACGCTGTTGCAGCATCAACTCATTCTTGCTGTTGAAAATAAAAATTGAGAAAGCACGATGCAAAATACCTTTTTCATGGGCTTCCATTTTTTCCATTAGTCCTTGTGGATTGTCGTTGGTATCCACTAAAATAACCTGTTCTTTCATTGATTTTTCAATTTTAATTGAGCTGTTGAAGTAATTTCGACTCTTGATCTGTTAAATCTACATTTTCCTGCAAAAAACTTATCACCTGATGGGTAAACGATTGATCATTCCAGAGTTGATAATTATTAGTTAAGGCACTCAAAACAATAATTTTATCTTCAGAAATATTTTCGTTATAACCCAAAAATCCCGGTGCTTTGGACTGAACGCTTAGTCGTAAGAATCTGATTTCGGCATTTGACTTGTCAAGCTTGATGGCCTCATTGATTAAATATTTACCTTCCTTAAAACGTTTTAATTTGGTGTTTGGCAAAAAGGCGCAATCGGCTGAACTAGCTCTGGCTGAGCCTTTATAAGCTAACAAAACGGGATCGTTAGTGCTATTTTTTTCGAGTAGATCAAAGAGCTTCTCAGGAGCGCATTTTTCATTGTTAAAATCGAAAAACAGCTGCCTGGATTGGGTCAACAACCCGGATTCATTTGTGGGTAAAACTAACAATAATAACCAGATTAAGTACATGTTTTAAAGAAGATTTAGCTGATAGCGCAGGTATGAACTCACCAACATACCGTATTTTGCTGGATTTGGAACACGTATGCGCTTGTTTTCCAATAGTTTTTCTGACTGTAGCCTTTTGATTTTCTTGAATAAATTGTGGTAATACACATACGCCACATAAACGCCATAACGTACACCAACGGGCAATTTTCGGATGCCTGCAAGTCCGTCCTGAAAGTCTTTTTCGATATCAGCTTCAATTCGTACTTTGCTGGCCTGATCAAAATTATTCAGGTCGAGATTAGGAAAATAGGTACGTCCCAATTGTAGGTGGTCGGCGTGTAAATCGCGCAGAAAATTGATCTTCTGAAATGCTGATCCTAAACGCATAGCGCCGTATTCCAAGGATTTATATTTTTCTTCGTTACCCTGGGTAAATACCTTCAAACACATTAGGCCAACCACTTCAGCCGAGCCTAAAATATAGTCTTCAAAAGTTTTTTGGTCGTATTTCAAGTCGTCTAAATCCATCTCCATACTTTTCAAAAAACGATCGATCAGCCACCAGTCAATATTGTATTTGTGCACTGTATCCTGAAAACTTTGCAAGATGGGATTAAGGCTGATGCGGCGCTCGATAGCCAAAACGGTGTCACGTCTAAACTCTTCGAGCAGGCGTTTTTTATCATATTCGTGGAAAGTGTCAACAATTTCGTCTGCCAAGCGCACAAAACCGTATATGGCATAAATGGGGTCATGGTATTTTTTATGAAAGAGCCTGATGCCAAGCGAAAATGATGTGCTGTATGCCCGCGTCGTAAGTTTGCTGGCTTTTTGTGAAATGTCGTGATAGAGCGATTTCATAGTGATGAGATTTGTGAGTTATTATTTTTTCTCTTTTTTAATAATCTGATCTGCTGCAACTTGACCGGAAATAATTGCTGGAGGAACGCCAGGTCCTGGTATCGTTAGCTGACCGGTATAGAGGAGGTTTTTCAATTTTTTGTTAAACATTGAAGGCTTTAGTATGGCGGTCTGCATCAGTGTGTTGGCTAGTCCGTAAGCATTACCTTTATAAGCGTGATAGTCTGTGGCAAAGTCGCGGTTGGAGTAATCTTTCCGGTAAATTATATCGTTTTTAAAGCTGATGTCGAGAGTTTCTTCAATGCGCTGAATCGAGAAGTCGAAATAATGCTGGCGTACCTCATCGGTGTCTTGCAGACCTGGAGCCACAGGGATCAGCACAAACAGGTTTTCTTTGCCTTTGGGCGCAACGGTGGGATCGGTTTGTGAGGTGCAGCTTAAATACACCGATGGATTTTCGGGCCATTGCGGCTTTTCGTAAATCTGCTCAGCGTGTTTCTCAAAATCATCATTAAATATCAACGTGTGGTGCTGCATGCCGTCGAGCTTTTTATCGATTCCCAGAAAGTAAATCAGTGATGAAGGCGACATGGTTCGTGATTCCCAATAGGAGGCTTTGTAATTGCGGTATTGCTCGGGCAGAATTTTTTGCTCAACGTGGTGATAGTCTGCGCTGGCAATCACGTAATCAGCCTGATAGCTATTACTGTTTGTGACAACTCCTGACACCAGATTATTACTAAATTCAAAGCTTTTTACTTCTTCGTTGAAACGAAATTTTACTCCCATCTCTTCGGCCAGCTTCTGAAAACCCGCCACCACTTTAAACATTCCACCTTCGGGATACCAGGTGCCAAGCATCATGTCGCCGTAATTCATCAGGCTATACAATGCCGGTGTTTTGGCGGCTGTAGCACCCAAAAATAAGATCGGGAACTCCAAAATACGCAGCAATTTAGGATGTGTAAAATATTTGAGGATATAGCTGTGGAAAGAATTGATCAGGTGCATTTTGAGTGCCGAACGCATGATTTTAAGATCAAAATATTCCAAAGCAGTTTTGTTGGGCTTAAAAACCAAGGTTTTTATGCCAACTTCATATTTGTAAGCAGCTTCATCCAAAAACTTTTTAAGTTTTTTGGCACTACCTGTTTCAACACTTTCAAATAAATTATAAAGTGCTTGTGTATCAGCAGGGAGATCAACTTTATCGCCCGGGCCAAAAAATATCGTGTAAGAAGGATCGAGACGAATTAATTTGTAATAATCAGAAACTTTCTTGTCGAAAAGTTCAAAAAAGCGTTCAAAAACGTCAGGCATCCAATACCAGCTTGGTCCCATATCAAAGGTAAAGCCATCTTCAGAAAACTTACGGGCACGGCCACCGGCCATCTCATGTTTCTCAATTACCTGTACGTCAAATCCAGCTTTAGCCAAAAGAGCTGCTGTAGAAAGCCCTGAAAAACCAGCACCAATAACAATTACTTTTTTCATTTTTTAGATTTAATTGGTTTGTTTAACAAAACAACATAAACGTTAAACAAAAAAGTTAATTTAATGTTCAATTTTTTTATGGCTATATTTGATGTGGTCAACTAACAAATTCAATTGGCTTACTGAAAAAACAATTCCCATGATACGATAGTTAGTTTTTATGATTTTGTAGGCATTGAACGATTTTCGTTTATTTTTGTCAGCCTAAAGCTTTTAATTAGAAGCCTAACTCTTTAATGTTAAAAAACTATCGACTATGAATATAGCCGTTACCGTTGTTGGCGTTGGTTTACTGGTTTTTATGGCGCATGTATTTGCGGAGGTATTTAGTCGTAAAAAAGTCCCCGACGTGCTTTTACTCATTATTCTTGGCTTACTAATTGGACCAGTTTTGAATATTATAAACACTGATCATCTCGGACTGGTTGGTCCTGTTTTTACAACAATAACGCTGGTTACCATACTTTTTGAAGGCGGAACAGAGTTGCGTATTGACGCGCTTCGCCATTCACTGAGAGGTACTTCACTGCTTACAAACCTCAACTTTTTTGCCAGTATGATCGTGGTAGGATTGTTGGGCTGGTTAATTTTAGATTTGGCGCCACTCACTAGCTTTATGCTCGGCGCCATTGTTGGTGGTACCTCCTCAGCGGTAGTAATTCCTTTAGTTCGACAGCTTAACATCAGCAACAACAGTCGCACCATACTTATTCTGGAATCAGCTTTCAGCGATGTATTGTGTATTATTTTCGCATTGGCATTTATCGAGGCCATTCAGTTGGGTGAGATTAAAGTAGGCACAACTATCGGGCAAATCCTGGCCAGCTTTATTTTGGCTTCTATCATGGGATTACTTGGTGCCTTTTTTTGGTCGGTGGTGCTTCACCGCATTCGCAATATCAAAAACTCTATTTTCACCACACCAGCCTTTGTCTTCATCATATACGGTATCAGCGAAATTTTGGGTTATAGCGGGGCAATCAGTGCCTTGGCTTTTGGCATTGGTCTGGCTAATACGGACCTTATAAAGGGAACCGCTTTGAGCAAGTATTTTACCAAAGAGCCTGATTCGCTCAATGAAACAGAGCGGATACTGTTTGGCGAGGCGGTTTTTCTGCTCAAAACTTTTTTCTTTGTATATATAGGAGTATCCGTTCAGCTGAATGATTGGGTGCCCATACTTATTGGCCTTGTAATTACGATAATTTTGTTTTTATTGCGTATTCCTATTGTAAGAGCTTCAATGCCAATAAGTAAGGATAAGCAAGATAAAATTGATTTGATGTATATGTCAACTATGGTTCCTAAGGGACTTGCGGCAGCAGTTTTGGCTACGATACCCATGCAGCAGGGCATTCCCGGGGGTGAGTTGATCAAAAACATTGTTTTCTCAATTGTTTTGTTCAGTATTATTTTTACATCCGTATTGATCCCATTGCTCGAAAAATCAACTATCACTCAAGAATTTTACACGAATTCACTCAATTTTAATAAATGGATACGTGAGCGTATTCAGAAACATCAACGAAATCGTGCGGCTAAAAAAAGCGAAAAAGATAACCAGAATGCACCGACTGACACCGATAATGAATCGAAACAAGAAAATATTTCGGAGGACATAAAAAAAGATTAACACAATAGGTTTGTTTAGTTTGGAAATTAGTTTTATTTTTGCAGCCCAAAAAAAATTGAAAAGAATCAGATATGTATTTAACAGCTGAAAAGAAGACAGAGATTTTCAACGAGTTCGGAAATTCCGCCGAGGATACCGGATCAGCCGAAGGTCAGATTGCATTGTTTACCTTTCGTATCAAGCATCTTACCGGGCATTTGAAAGAAAATAAAAAGGATCTTGCCACTATGCGTTCATTGGTTCGCTTAGTTGGAAAGAGAAGAAAACTACTCGATTATCTAAAGAAAAAAGACATCGAAAGATACCGGGAGATTATCAAGAAATTAGGTATCAGAAAATAATTCTGAACTTGTCAAACGTCCGGATAAAGGCAATTTTGTAGATTGCCTTTTTTTGTATTTTAGACAGTTTCGACATTACGTTATCATTTAAAAAATATTTATGAGCCCAAAAGGTATTACACAAACGATCGCAATGGCCGATGGCCGCACAATTACGATCGAGACCGGGAAGCTCGCCAAACAAGCCGACGGAGCTGTTGTAGTTACAATGGGTAAAACCATGTTACTCGCAACAGTTGTTTCTGCTAAAGAAGCGCGCGAAGATGTTGATTTCCTTCCCCTCTCAGTAGATTACAAAGAAAAATACGCTGCCAGCGGAAAATTTCCGGGAGGTTTTTTTAAGCGTGAAGGACGCCCGTCCGATTATGAAGTGCTTATTTGTCGATTGGTTGACAGGGCTTTACGTCCTTTATTTCCAAGTGATTATCACGCTGAAACACAGGTGGTGATAAGCCTGATTTCGAGTGAGGATGATGTTGCTCCTGATGCATTAGCTGCTTTGGCTGCTTCTGCTGCTATCAGTGTTTCAGACATTCCTTTCAACGGCCCTATTTCCGAAGCCCGTGTAGCCCATATCAATGGCGAATTTGTTATTAATCCTTCTATCAGTGCCTTGTTGGAGGCCGATTTGGATTTGATGGTAGCCGCTTCTATGGACAATATTATGATGGTAGAAGGTGAGTCCAAAGAGGTTTCAGAAGCATTAATGCTCGAAGCACTTAAGATTGCTCACGAGGCTATTAAACTACAGTGTCAGGCACAAATCGACCTGGCTAAAAAGGTAGAGAAAGCAACTGTAAAACGTGAATATTCTCACGAAACAAACGATGATAGCCTGCGCGAAGCCATCACCGCATACGCCTATCAGCCTTGCTATGAGCTGGCACTTCAGGGAAATCCTGACAAGCATGCCCGTTCTGACGGATTTAAAGCTGTCCTAGAAAAGTTTATGGAAAGTCTTCCTGAAGAAGAACGGAATGAAAAGCTTTCAATGGCCAAACGTTATTTCCACGATGTGGAAAAAGAAGCGGTGAGAGATGCCGTTATTAACGAACGCAAACGCCTTGATGGTAGAAAACTTGACGAAATCAGACCAATCTGGTCAGAGGTAGATTACCTGCCATCGGCTCATGGTTCAGCAGTGTTTACAAGGGGTGAGACCCAAGCGCTGGTAACCGTTACCATGGGTTCAAAAATGGACGAACAAATGATTGATGGTGCTGTACATGAAGGCACTTCAAACTTTTTACTACATTATAATTTCCCCAGCTTTTCAACAGGTGAGGCCCGTCCGAACAGAGGCGTAAGTCGCCGCGAAGTGGGTCATGGTAACCTAGCCGAAAGGGCTTTGAAGCCAATGCTTCCAAGCAGGGAGGAAAATCCTTACACCATTCGTATTGTTTCCGATATTTTGGAATCTAATGGCTCCTCATCAATGGCATCAGTTTGTGGTGGCACTTTGGCTTTGATGGATGCCGGAGTGAAAATCAAAAAACCTGTGGCTGGTATTGCTATGGGACTGATTACCAAACCAGGAAACCAGAAGTTTGCTGTTTTATCGGATATTTTGGGTGATGAAGACCACCTGGGTGATATGGACTTTAAGGTAACCGGAACGGTTGATGGCATTACTGCCTGCCAGATGGATATTAAAGTGGACGGACTACCCTACGAAGTGCTTGAACAAGCGCTGGAACAGGCGCGCAAAGGTCGTTTGCATATCCTTGGTGAAATGGCAAAAACCATCACTGTGCCACGCGAAGACTACAAAGATCATGTGCCACGCATCGAGAAAGTGATCATTGATAAAGAGTTTATTGGTGCTATCATTGGACCCGGAGGGAAAATTATCCAGGAAATGCAGCGCGAAACCAATACGACCATTGTGATCGAAGAAAAAGGTGATAAGGGTATTATTGATATCGTTTCGGCCAACAAAGAAGCTATCGAAGAAGTAAAAGCCCGTATCCGCGCTATTGTTGCCGTGCCTGAAGTAGGTGAGGTGTATCTGGGAACAGTAAAAACAATCACGCCATTTGGTGCTTTTGTTGAAGTTATGCCAGGCAAAGATGGTCTGCTGCATATCTCCGAGATAGAATGGCGTCGCTTGGAAACAGTAGAAAGCGTGCTGAAGGTGGGTGATAAGATAAAAGTGAAGTTGATTGGTATCGACCCCAAAACGCATAAGATGAAACTTTCACGCAAAGCATTAATTCCGCGCCCGGAAGGTAACGATGACCGTAACTAAAACTCATAAATTAACGTACAACATGCCAAATAAAGCTTACAATAAATGAGGCAACTTAAGATTACTAAACAGGTAACTAACAGGGAAACTGCTTCGCTTGACAAGTATCTTCAGGAGATTGGTAAGGTTGAACTCATCACTGCTGAAGAAGAGGTCACGCTTGCACAACGCATCAAACAAGGCGATAACCTTGCCCTGGAAAAACTAACAAAGGCTAACCTTCGTTTTGTTGTTTCTGTATCGAAACAATATCAAAATCAAGGACTTAGTCTTCCAGACTTGATCAACGAAGGCAATTTGGGACTGATAAAAGCCGCACAACGTTTTGATGAAACACGTGGGTTTAAATTCATATCCTATGCCGTTTGGTGGATTCGTCAGTCGATTCTTCAGGCCCTGGCCGAACAATCACGTATTGTTCGCTTGCCGCTGAATAAAATCGGTTCTATCAACAAAATCAATAAGGCTTATGCACGCTTAGAACAGGAATTTGAGCGTGAGCCCAATGCTGAGGAGATAGCCGATGTTCTCGAAATTACTGAAAATGAGGTAAAAGAGTCGATGAAAAATGCCGGAAGGCACGTTTCTATGGATGCGCCACTGATTCAGGACGAGGATAATAATATGTACGACGTACTCAGAAGTGAGGAAGCCATCACACCGGAAACGGAGCTTTTGTACGAATCACTGCGCAAGGAAATCGACAGGGCTATTTCTACACTCACCCAGCGCGAAGCTGATGTTGTAAAACTGTATTTTGGCCTAAACGGAAGCCATCCGATGACACTCGAAGAGATTGGCGAAAAATTTGACCTCACCCGCGAAAGGGTCAGACAAATTAAAGAAAAAGCCATCCGACGGCTGAAACATACCAGCAGAAGTAAGATATTAAAAAGTTATCTTGGATAAATAGAAAGCACCTAAGGGTGCTTTTTTTATTTTTGCATAAATTTATGCTGTAATTAATACCATTTCCGCTCATGAAAAAAATGATTGCGCCCTCTTTATTGTCAGCTAATTTCCTGGAACTAGGCAAAGAAATAGACATGCTCAACGCGAGTGAAGCAGATTGGATGCACCTGGATATCATGGACGGTGTTTTTGTGCCCAATATTTCTTTCGGAATACCCGTGGTGAAAGCCATCAGCAAAAAGAGCAAAAAGCCGCTTGATGTACACCTGATGATCGTGAAACCTGATCGCTATATCCAGGCTTTTCGCGATGCCGGCGCAGATATCTTGTCGGTGCATTACGAAGCTTGTACCCATCTTCACCGCTGCCTTCAGCAGATAAAAGAAGCTGGCATGAAGGCCGGCGTGGTACTTAATCCGCACACCAGCGTTAGTTTGCTCAAGGATGTATTACCCTATGCGGATGTCGTGCTGCTGATGTCGGTAAACCCGGGCTTCGGTGGCCAGCAGTTTATCCCGCAGACTTTTCAGAAGATTGCTGAGTTGCGTAGCATGATAGCTAAAATAGATCACGAAGTGCTGATAGAAGTGGATGGAGGCGTAAACGCTGACAATGCCGCTGCTTTGTTTGAGGCCGGCGTTGATGTGCTGGTTGCCGGAAGTGCTGTTTTTGGATCGAAAAATCCTGCTGAAGCCATTAAACTTCTAAAGCGATAATTTTAGCATAGAGAAAGCTTTGAGGTTAAAAAAACCTAATTGAGCGTGTAAAAAATCAAAAATTGAAAGAAATATGGGCTTTAATTTGTAATTTTGTGGATAAACTCACATATTATGAATGAAGTATTGAACGGCCTACAGCCGGAAGCGATCTGGAAATATTTTGCAGAGATACTGCAGATTCCCCGCCCATCTAAAAAAGAGGAAAAGATAATTGCTTACCTCATTGATTTTGCGAAAAAGCACC
>Ga0172382_10011620_pt1 | contig 11614 bp, 12 predicted proteins | sample Leawel138RmetaG_FD_122245 | JGI IMG/M metagenome (GOLD analysis project Ga0172382, IMG submission 122245) | Leachate microbial communities from a municipal landfill in Southern Ontario, Canada - Leachate well 138R metaG | ecosystem: Engineered > Solid waste > Landfill > Unclassified | place...
AGGATGCGGCTCGCTCATCTGCCCCGGAACGGGTAAGGATGAGCGCCGTTGATACGATTGGAAGATTCCCGAGCCTAGCGGTGAGCCCACCGTTGCAGCGCCCCTCGGGAATCCTACATTTTAGCGTATTTCGCTGGCGGCAAGTGCGTCGCGGTCATGACACCCGAGCGCGCGGAGTCTTCTGCCGCCTCGGCGAGACAGGCTCAAGCCGCCTGTTTCAACACCTGAACCTTGTCCACGGCCTCCCAGCTGAATTCAGGTTCGGCGCGGCCGAAGTGGCCATAGGCCGCTGTCTTGGCGTAGATGGGCCGCAACAGGTCAAGCATGTCGATGATGCCGCGCGGGCGCAGGTCGAAGTTTTCGCGTACCAGGCGGGCGATCTGCTCATCGGGGATGACCCCGGTGCCTTCCGTGTAGATAGTGATATTGATGGGTTCGGCCACGCCGATGGCATAGCTGAGCTGTACCTGGCACTGGCGCGCCAGGCCGGCGGCAACCACATTCTTGGCCACGTAGCGCGCCGCATAGGCAGCGGAGCGGTCGACCTTGGAAGGGTCCTTGCCGGAGAAAGCACCACCACCGTGCGAGCAGGCGCCGCCGTAGGTGTCGACGATAATCTTGCGCCCGGTCAGGCCGCAGTCTCCTTGCGGGCCGCCAATGACGAATACGCCCGTCGGGTTCACCAGGAAGCGGCTCTTGTCGGTGAGCAGTTCTTCGGGGATGACGGGCTTGATGATGTGCTCGATGACGGCTTCGCGAATATCGTCCTGCGAAATGTCGGGGGCATGCTGGGTGGAAAGGACGACGGTATCCACTTCGACGGGCCGGCCATCCACATAGCGGAAGGTGACCTGCGACTTGGCGTCAGGGCGCAGCCAGGGCAGGCGCCCGTCCTTGCGCAGCTCACTCTGACGCTGCACCAGACGATGGGCATACCAGATGGGCGCGGGCATGAGGTCGGGGGTTTCGTCGCAGGCGTAGCCAAACATCAGACCCTGATCGCCAGCGCCCTGGTTAAGCAGTTCTTCAGGGCTGCGGTCGACGCCGCGGGCGATGTCAGGAGATTGCTTGTCGTAGGCGACCAGCACCGCGCAGCCTTTGTAGTCAATACCGAAATCGCTGTTGTCGTAGCCGATGCGCTTGAGCGTGTCGCGCGCGACCTGGATGTAGTCGACGTTGGCCGTGGTGGTGATTTCGCCTGCCATGACAACGAGGCCGGTATTGCAGAGGGTTTCCGCCGCCACGCGCGCGTTGGGGTCTTCCGTGAAGATGGCGTCCAGGACGGCATCGGAGATCTGGTCGGCAACCTTGTCGGGGTGACCTTCGGAGACAGACTCGGAAGTAAAGAGAAAATCACTGGTTTTTGCCACAGAGTTTCTTCCTGCATGAGGGCACCGCATGAACGGCGCAGGTTGGTCGGTTGCGTTGCACCTCCGACCTGCCGGGCAGGGGACTCAGGGCGCGACGCTTTAGCGGTTTGTTTCGCACCCTTTTCAGGCGCCATCGCTCCGCAAGTTGTCGGTTAACTCAGCGATAGACAGCATTTTAAGCGAAAATACCGTATTTCACCCACTCACCACAATAGCAACAGGGTCTCGCATACATGGTACAGGTGCTGATCCGGATGCTGGCGCTCCTGCCACTTCCGGTGCTCCATGGCTTGGGACGGTTTCTGGGCCGCTGCGTCTACGCGGCGCCAGGCCGTTACCGCAATCGCCTGCGCGCCAATGCGCGCCAGGCAGGCTACGCCGATCCCGCCTTCGCCCGCCGGGCCGCTGCGCAGGTGGGCGCGATGATCCTCGAAACGCCCAAGGTCTGGCTGCGTACCGAGCAATGTCTGGATCGCGTATCCAGCCACGAGGAACACGTTGTCCAGGCCGCACTGGCCGAAGGGCGGGGCATTCTGTACCTCACCCCCCATCTGGGCTGTTTCGAGATCACGGCGCGCCACCTCGTGCAGTATGGCCCGTTGACGGTGATGTACCGTCCGCCCCGTTATGCCGCCCTGGAACCCGTCATGGAACAGTCGCGCAACATGCCGGGGCTGCGGGCCGTGCCAGCCACACTGCAGGGGGTGCGGGAATTCGTGCGTGCGCTCAAGCGTGGTGAAGCCGTCGGCATGCTGCCCGACCAGGTGCCAGGCAGTGGCGACGGCGTATGGGCGCCCTTTTTTGGGCGCCCGGCACTGACCATGACGCTGGCGGGCAGGCTGGCACGCCAGACGGGGGTGGCAGTCATCATGCTGGCAGGCGAACGCCTGCCGCGCGGCCAAGGATGGCGCATGCATTACCTGCGTCTGCCAGAGCCCCTTCCCGCCGACCCCAAAGCGCTGGCACGCCTGATCAATTCCAGCATGGAAACACTGATACAGCGTTTTCCCGAGCAATACCTGTGGAGCTACAATCGTTACAAGATACCGGCTGACGCGCCCCCGCTGCCGGACTCCTCTTCCTCATGACACTCAACAAGCTTTCTCTGCTGCGCGGCCTTTTCGCCTATTTCGGCCGCCGCAGCTTTGCCGCTCGCCGGCGCTGGGCGCAGACGCTGGGCTGGTTGGCGCCGCGCCTGATGCGCTCGCGCGCCCATATTGTCCGCACCAATCTGGCGGTGGCGTTTCCTGACACGCCCGCTGCCGAGCGCGAACAGTGGCTGCGGAACCACTTCCTCCTGCTGGCTCAATCCGTGGTTGATCGCGGTCTGTTGTGGTTCGGCCCCACCGACGCCATCCTTGAAACAGTACCCATCAGCGGCCTGGAGCACCTGGAAACCCTGCTGCAATCGAAACGGCGCATCATCTTGCTGGCGCCGCATTTCATCGGCCTGGATGCGTCCGCCACGCGGCTGACGCTATTTCTCAAGGAGTCCGCCACCATGTATACACGGCAGAGCGACCCCGCCGTCGATCAGCTGGTGCGCGAAGGGCGGGGCCGTTTCAATACGGTGCATCTGGTCAGCCGCCACGATGGCGTGCGCGGGCTGATCCGCCAGCTGCGCAACGGCGTACCCATTTACTATCTGCCCGACATGGACTGGGGCCTGGCGGGCGCCGCCTTCGTCCCCTTCTTCGATGTGCCTGCCGCGACCCTGCTCACCACGGCCCAGATCGCGCGCAGCTTTGACGCTGCCGTCGTTCCCATCATGAGCCGTCTGGACGCCGATACCGGCCGCTACCATGTCACGGTGATGCCGCCTCTGGAGGATTTCCCCGGAGAAGAAAGCCTGGAAATGGCTACCGCACGCATTAACCGCCTCATTGAGGACTGGGTGCGGCCGGACCCCGCTCAGTATTACTGGGTGCATCGCCGCTACAAGACCCGCCCCGAGGGAGAGGCGCGCTTCTACTGAAAGACCCCGCTCCGTATAATGCGCTGCATGATGTGGACCTTCACGAAAATGCACGGCGCCGGCAATGACTTCGTGGTGCTCGATGGCATGCGCCAAGCCATCGCCATGACGCCTGAGCGTGCCCGTGCGCTGGCCGACCGCCATTTCGGCATTGGCGCTGACCAAGTGCTGCTGGTTGAAGAACCCACTCACCCAGAAGCCGATTTCCGCTACCGCATCTTCAATGCGGATGGCGGTGAAGTCGAGCATTGCGGCAACGGCGCGCGCTGTTTTGTGCGTTTCGTTCACGAACAAGGCCTGTCGCGGCGCAACCCCTTACGCGCCGAAATCGCCACCGGCCTCATCACTCTGCACGAATCCGAATCCGGTGAAGTCTCTGTGGATATGGGTCAGACCGGCCACGGCCCCGACGCAGTCGGCTTCGACGCTTCGGGTCTCGAATCCAGCGTCCGCGCCAGCGACTCCCTGTGGCATCTGCCCTTGCCAGACGGCAACACGGCGCCGCTGTCACTGGTGAGCATCTCCAACCCGCACGCAGTGCTGGTGGTGGACGATCTCTCCCGCACTCCGGTCCACGAGCTTGGCCCGTTCATCGAATCCCATCCGCGCTTCACTCAGGGCGTCAATGTCGGCTTCATGGAAATCATTGACCGACATAACATACGCCTGCGCGTCTACGAACGCGGCGCTGGCGAAACCCTGGCCTGCGGCACTGGCGCCTGCGCCGCGGCAGTGGCCGGCATCCGCCAGGGCTTGCTGGCGTCCCCGGTCCGCGTGCACACCCGTGGCGGGCCGCTGGAAGTCTCCTGGCAGGACGAGTATTTGCGCATGACAGGCCCGGCCACGACAGTATTCAACGGCAGCGTCGACATCGACACGCTGGTCCGGCAACAGGAAGCGCGCAGGCAAGCCGAACCGAACCCATCATCTTGAGGACCCAAGCCATGACCCGTCAGACGCCGACACCCGAGGACGTCGCGCACTTCCTGAAAGCCAACCCGGATTTCTTCCATGAGCATGCCCAGATTTTCGCTGAACTACGCGTTCCGCATCCCCATGAGGCCCGTGCCATTTCATTGGGGGAACGGCAGATACTCACCTTGCGCAGCCGCTGCAAGGAACTGGAATGGAAGCTGGCCGGCCTGCTGCACAACGCCAGCGGCAACGAACGCATCAGCCAACAGCTCATGCAGTGGTGCTGCGACATGCTGGCCGAGAACGACGCCCAGGCAATGCCTGCTTTGATTGTCGAGCGTCTGCAGGGCATTTTTGAACTGCCCGCCGTGATTCTGCGTCTCTGGGACAAGGAAGGCCCGGCGCCCTACGTCCAGGACGTTGGCGATGCTGTGAAGCATTACACCGGCTCTCTGGCCACCCCCTATTGCGGCCCTGTCGAGGGCAGTCCCGCGGCAGAATGGCTGGATAGCTCCGCTCAGTCGCTGGCGTGCATCGCCCTGCGGCCCGAAGGTGGCATCAATGCATTCGGCATGCTGGTGCTAGGCTCTGAGGATGCAAGCCGCTTCACCACTGACATGGGCACCGATTATCTGGCCACGATCGGCAGGCTGGCTTCCGCAGGCCTGCAACGCCTGCCCGACCAGCTCGCCGCCGACCTGGCCTGAACAACATCATGGACACGCTGCCGCAACCCATGACGCAATGGCTGGAAATGCTTGGCAGCCAGCGGCGCTATTCAGAGCACACTCTGGCCGGCTACCGGCGCGATCTTCTGCTGCTTTGCACCACCACGGGCGGTGTGTCACTCGAACATCTGGCCGAAGGCCATGTGCGCCAGGCCGTCGCCCGGCTCCATGCGGCCGGGCACCATCCGCGCAGCCTGGCACGCATGCTGTCTGCCTGGCGAGGCTTTTATGCCTGGTGGGCGCCACGCGCCGGCCTGCCCGGCAATCCGGTCCAGGGCGTACGGGCGCCCAAGGCGGCCCGCCCCCTGCCCAAGGCGTTATCGGTCGACCAGACGCAGTCATTGCTTGACCGCAGTGGTATGCCCGCAGCGGCCAGCGCGCTCGAATGGCGTGACCAGGCCATGTTCGAAGTGCTGTATTCCAGCGGGTTGCGCCTGGCCGAGCTGGTCAGTCTGGATGTCCACCACAGACGCGAGCCGGGCTACGAGTCCCGAAGCTGGCTGGATCTCGAGGCGGGAGAAGCCATTGTGCTGGGCAAGGGAGGCAAGACACGCAGCGTGCCACTCGGGCGCAAGGCCATCGACGCTCTGCGGCAATGGTTGCGGCTGCGCAGCGAGTTCGAACGCCAGCCGCCCGTCGACGCTGATGCCGCAGCGGCGTTGTTCCTGGGGGTGCGCGGCGCCCGCATATCGCCACGGGTGGTGCAAAAGCAATTGGCTGACCTCGCCGTGCGCGCCGGACTGCCGGTCCATGTTCACCCGCATAGCCTGCGACACAGCTTTGCCAGCCATCTGCTGCAATCGGCACAGGATCTCCGTGCGGTGCAGGAGCTGCTTGGCCACGCCAATATTTCGACAACGCAGATCTATACCCGACTGGACTTCCAGCACCTGGCCCAGGTCTATGACCAGGCGCACCCACGCGCAGCTCGCAAGAAAGACGCTGGATGAACAGGCAGCGGGGGACGCTGCGCGGGCGCCTGAGTGCCCGGAACCGGCCCACGCACCGGATGCGAAGACCGCTTTTTACTTCTGAGCGTGCTGCTTCAGCACATAGACCAGCCGGCCGGCGTTCCAGCTGAACATGCCCAGATAGGTGGACGCCGGCTGATCTGGCGGGCCCAGCGCATCAGCGTAAAGCGTACCTCCCATGAGCGCGCCGCTTTCCCGGGCAATCTGCTTTGCCATCACCGGACTGCTCATGTTCTCGATGAACACCCCACTCACCTGAGTGTCGCGGGCCAACTCGATAATGCGCGCCACATCGCGCGCGGAAGGTTCCGACTGATTCGAAAGCCCCGCGACCGGGATGAACTCTATGCCGTAGGCATCACCAAAATAACCGAAGGCATCATGCGAGGAAATCACACGACGGCGTTCCGGGGGAATGGCTGCAAATGCCGTCCGTACCTCGTTGTCCAACGCCTTCATACGCGCGACATAGCTGGCTGCCCTGCTTTCGTAGTAGCTGGCATTGCGCGGGTCTGCCCTGCCCAAGCCCGCTGCGATATTGCGTACATAAATCATGCCGTTGGACAGATCCTGCCAGGCATGGGGGTCGACTTCGCCGTGCGTGTGGCCGTGCTCATCGGGGCGGGCAGAAGCGGGCTCCTGGTGGGGATGAGCGGGAGCGCCTGAATCAGAAGCCTGCTTCAGGTGGCGCACCGCCACACCGTCGCTGGCCAGCACCTTCAGGCCATCGAAGCCCGCCGCCTGCGTCAGGCGGGGTAGCCAGGTCTCGAAGTCCAGGCCGTTCAGCACCAGCACCCGGGCTTGTTGCAGGGCCTTGGCATCTCCCGGTGTCGGCTCAAAGCTGTGGACATCGCTGTTGGGGCCGACGATGGTGGTCACCATCACCCGCTCGCCACCGATCTCCTTCACCATGTCGCCCAGAATGGAAAAAGTCGCCACTACAGGCAGCGGCTCACGTGAAACGGCGCGTGCGGACCAGGCTCCCAACACCAAGGCGCCCCCCGCAATACCAAGCATCCGACGCCGACGCGCGGAATGCGGATAGGATGAAAAGAATCGGTTCAAAGCCATCAATCTCGCTCCGAGATGCGGGAAAGCCGCAGGCTGCGGGCACGAGCCTGCTTCGCCACCTGCCACAAGCCCCCCTGCAGTCCAAAGGCCACAGAAAGAAAATATACAATCCCCGCCGACAATATAATCGCTGGCGAAGCCGGAACATTGGCGTAATACGAGAACAGTAGGCCGGCGTATGAGGCGAATGCCCCACCCACTGCGGCCAGGGCCATCTGGCCAATGGCCGTCACTGCCCAGAACCTCGCTGCTGCCGCGGGCAACATCATGATGCCCACCACCATCAGAGTGCCCAGTACCTGGAAGCCTGCCACCAGCGTCATGACCAGCAGCAGCAGAAACACCACATGCACGACCGGCCCCATGCGGCTTTCACTGCGCAGGAACAACGGGTCCAGACATTCGAGCACCAGAGGACGGAAGATCACCGCCAACACCAGCAGCGTGATGCTTGAAGTGGCCGACACCAGCAACAATGCAGCATCGTCCAGGCCAAGAACCGTGCCAAAAAGCACGTGCAGCAATTCCATATTGCCACCGCGCAGCGAGATCAGCAGCACCCCCACACCCAGCGACACCAGGTAGAAAGCGGCAAAGCTCGCATCTTCGCGCTGAGGCGTCAGCCGGGCCACCGCGGCGGCGAGCAGCGCCACCGCCAGCCCGGTGATCATGCCGCCGATGGTCATGGCAGTCAGCGACAGGCCGGCAGTCAGAAAGCCCACCGCCACGCCAGGCAGTATGGCATGTGCCATCGCGTCACCCATCAGACTCATGCGCCGCAGAATCAGAAACACGCCTAGCGGCCCGGCCGCCAGCGCCAGCGCAACAGAGCCTGCGAGGGCACGACGCATGAAGCCGAATTCCGTGAAAGGCAGATACAGCGCGTCGATGCCGTTCACAGATAGTCCCCCGCACACAGGTGGCGCGCCAAATGCAGGTTCTCTGGTGTGAGCACATTACACGTGTCGCCCCAGGCCACGCCCTGCCCTGCCAGCAGCAGGGTTTGCGGGAAATGACGGCGGACCAGATCCAGGTCGTGCAGCACCACGATCACTGTCTTGTTCCTGCCGTTCCACTCGAGCAACAATTCCATGAGGTCGTCGGTCGTTGCCCGATCGACAGCGGAAAACGGCTCGTCCAGCATGTAGATATCGGCATCGTGCAGCATCAGGCGGGCGAACAGGGCGCGTTGCAACTGACCGCCGGACAGCGTCGCCAGCGGACGGCGCCCGAAGTCAGCTAGGCCAACAGCCTGCAGGGCTTCCTCAAGCCGATCACGCTCGGCGGAAGAGAAAGCGCGCCATGGCCCTACTCGGCGCCATGCGCCCATGGCCACGAAATCACGGGTACTGATAGGGAAGCTGCGGTCAAAATCCCCCTGCTGAGGCATGAAGGCAGGCATCTCATTGGCGTCCCCGGACAGGCGGATACGACCGGCCAGCGGGCTCACCCAGCCCATGATGCCGCGCAGCAGCGTGGACTTGCCTGCCCCGTTAGGCCCCACGACTGCCGTCAACGAACCCTTGATGAAACGGCCGGTGAGATCTCGCACCGCCATCTTGTCGCGCCACCCCAGGCAGACCTCTTCCAGCTCGATGGCAGCCACGGCGGCGTCGGGCTGCGGACAGGCCGCTACTACAGCCATCCCAGAGCCCAGGCCGTACCCAGCCAGATCACGACGACACCAGCCAGAGCAACCGCAGCGCGTGCGAAGCTGGACGCCATCAACAGTGACCCACGTCTGTGCCTGCGGGTGTTGGAAGCCGGAACGATGGATATCATAAGGGATGCAGTCAGCGTAAAAACGTTATGTTATAACATAACTCCAATACCGAATAGTCCGAGATTGACCATGAACGCCCAATACTCGACCGCAGCGCAACGGGTTGCCGTTCAGCTGGAGACGGCGCAGGACCTGTGTGAATCGCGAGGCAAGCGCCTGACGCCGATCCGCCGCCGGGTGCTGGAAATTCTGCTGGAGCAGGGCCGCAGCGTGAAGGCATACGAATTGCTTGAGCTGATCCGTGATGATCAGGCTGCGGCCGCTCCACCCACTGTCTACCGCGCACTGGACTTTCTCGTAGAAGAAGGGCTTGTGCACCGTCTCGACGCCATCAACGCCTGGGCGGCCTGCCACGACGCGGGCGGTGAGCCTCATGACCTGCTGGTGGTATGTACGGCTTGCGGCTCAGTGGCGGAATTGAGCGACCCCGCCCTCACACAGAGCCTGGCCGACAAGGTGGCGCAGGCGGGCTTCCGACTCTCCGGCCATGAGACCGAATTACGCGGGCTATGCAGGGCCTGCAACGATGTTTGCCCTAACCCTTCCACTGTGATGTAATCGCAGACTGGATTTTGCCCGGCCACAGGCCGGTGAACAGCGAGAGATCAGTCATGAGCCAAGCCGCAAGCGTTGGAAAACCAGGCCTCCAGGACATGGTGCCCGTCACCATACTGACCGGCTTTCTCGGGGCTGGAAAAACCACGCTCCTGAAGCGCATTCTTAGCGAATATCACGGCAAGCGCATTGCCGTGATCGAAAATGAATTCGGCCCGGAGAGCATCGACAACGATCTTCTGGTCCAGGATACCGACGAGGAAATCGTCGAACTCAGCAATGGCTGCGTCTGCTGCACGGTGCGTGGTGATCTCATGCGCACGCTCAACGATCTGCGCCTGCGTCGCCAGGGTGGTGAACTGAATTTCGAACGTGTCATCATCGAAACCACCGGCATGGCCAACCCCGGCCCTGTGTGCCAGACCTTCTTCATGGACGACGAGATCGCCGACTACTACAAGCTTGACGCCGTCGTCACGGTGGTCGACGCCAAGCACGGCATGGAAACGCTCGACCGCCAGGAAGAAGCCCAGAAGCAGGCAGGCTTCGCCGACCGCATTCTGGTGTCCAAGAAAGACCTGGTTTCCGAAGACGAATACCAGGCCCTGCGTTCGCGGCTGTTACGCATCAATCCGCGCGCCTCGATCACACCGGTACATTTCGGTGAAACCGATCTCAAGGCCCTGCTCGACATCAGTGGCTTCAATCTGAATACGATTCTGGACATTGATCCCGAATTTCTTGCCGAAGAACACCCGGACGCAGCCCACGCCCATCACCATCATGACCATGATGGCGAATGCGGCGAGCACTGCGGCCACCACGATCACGGCCATCATCACCACCCTGCTCACCAGGATGACATCGGCGCCTTCGTGTTCCGATCCGACCGTGCGTTCGACCCCGAGCGCCTGGAAGAATTCCTGGGCGGCATCCTTCAGGTCTACGGACCTGACCTGCTGCGCTACAAAGGCATTCTTTTCCTGAAGGGTATCAACCGCCGCATGCTGTTCCAGGGCGTACACATGATGATGGGAGCAGAGCCCGGAAAACCGTGGCTCTCAGGTGAAAAGCCTAATACCAAAATGGTATTCATAGGACGTAAACTGCCCCAAGAGATATTCACGCGGGGTCTGGAACAATGTCTGGTCTGAGCCTGCGCTCGCGCAAATCATGCTTCGCGCGCGGCCCCCTGACTCACACTAGAAGAAAGAGGATGCACCATGGTTAGCAAAACAGCCAACATCATGACTCCGGAACAACTTCCCACAGAAGAAGAGCTCCTGGCCATGCCGGAGACCGACTACATGAATCCGGTTCAGCTTGCTTTCTTTCGCAATCGTCTGAAAGAACTCGAGCAGGAAATCCTCAACAACGCGGGCGCCACCACCGAAAACCTGCGTGAGACGCAGTTCGTGCCGGATCCGGCCGATCGCGCCACCATCGAGGAAGAACACGCGCTTGAGTTGCGCACCCGCGATCGCGAACGCAAGCTTCTCAAGAAGGTGCAGCAGGCCATTGCCAGCATCGACTCCGGCGAGTACGGCTGGTGCGAGGAAACCGGCGAACCCATTGGCATTGCGCGCCTGCTGGCCCGTCCCACCGCCACCTTGTCGCTCGAAGCCCAGGAACGCCGGGAAATGCGCCAGAAGCTCTACGGCGACTGATCACCTTCTTCTTTGCGCGGGCGGTCATGTGCCACCCGCCGCCCTTCCCCTGCCGCTGCACTTGAAAATGCAGCCGGCATCCCCATGTGAAAGCTTCAACAGGAAGATTCCATGGAACAATTTCACGCTACTACCATACTGTGCGTTCGCCGCGGCGATCAGGTCGCCCTGGGCGGCGACGGCCAGGTCACGCTTGGCAATATTGTCATCAAGGGCACCGCCCGCAAGATTCGCAGGCTTTACCAGGACCGCATTCTGGCGGGCTTTGCCGGCGCCACCGCCGATGCCTTCACACTGCAGGAGCGCTTCGAAGCCAAGCTGGAAAAGCATCAGGGCAACCTGCTGCGCGCCGCCGTCGAGCTCACCAAGGACTGGCGCACCGATCGCGTGCTGCGCCGTCTTGAAGCCATGCTCATCGTGGCGGACAAGGAACACACTCTGGTGCTGACGGGCAACGGCGATGTCCTGGAACCCGAACACGGCATCGCCGCCATCGGCTCGGGTGGCGCCTACGCACAATCCGCCGCACAGGCCTTGCTGCAGAATACCGAGCTGTCCCCCGAAGACATCGTGCGCAAG
>Ga0172382_10011623_pt1 | contig 11610 bp, 10 predicted proteins | sample Leawel138RmetaG_FD_122245 | JGI IMG/M metagenome (GOLD analysis project Ga0172382, IMG submission 122245) | Leachate microbial communities from a municipal landfill in Southern Ontario, Canada - Leachate well 138R metaG | ecosystem: Engineered > Solid waste > Landfill > Unclassified | place...
GCTCGCCCAGTTGCGCGGCCATGCGGGTGGCGGTGGCGCGGGCGGCCAGCCGGCGCGGCTCGAGCATCAGGATCCGCCCGGGGGCGAGCCCGGCCTCCATGAGCGCCGGCGGCACCCGGGTCGACTTGCCCGCGCCCGGCGGCGCCTGGAGCACCGCCCGGCCCCGCGCCCGCAGCGCGTCGAGCAGTTCGGGCAGCACGGCCTCGACCGGAAGCGGCGCGGGATGGGTCATGGGACGGCCTCATGCGGGGGGGGCCGGGCGGGGGGCGCCCTCCGGCACTTCCCGTCATTGCGAGCCGCAGGCGAAGCAATCCATAAGCCCCGCCCCGTGGATTGCCACGGCGGCTGCGCCGCCTCGCAATGACGAAGGGGGGGGCGGCAGCCTCACCCGGCCCCCCGTCCCGGTCACTCGTGGTGGTTGAGCCGGTTGGCGAGGATGTCGGCCACCACCGACGGGTCGGCGAGGGTCGAGATGTCGCCGAGGTTCTCGGCATCGTCCTCGGCGATCTTGCGCAGGATGCGGCGCATGATCTTGCCCGAGCGGGTCTTGGGCAGGTCGGGCGCGAACTGCAGCAGGTCGGGCTTCGCGATCGGGCCGATCCCGGCGCGCACGAAATCCTCGAGCTCCCTGCGCAGCGCCTCCGAGGGCTGCTCGCCCTTCATCAGGGTCACATAGGCATAGATGCCCTGCCCCTTGATCGGATGCGGATAGCCCACCACCGCCGCCTCGGCGACCTTGTCATGGGCGACCAGCGCCGATTCCACCTCGGCGGTGCCCATCCGGTGGCCCGAGACGTTGATCACGTCGTCGACCCGGCCGGTGATCCAGTAATAGCCGTCCCCGTCGCGCCGGCAGCCGTCGCCGGTGAAGTAGTAGCCGGGATATTGCTGGAAATAGGTCTCCTGGAAGCGCTGGTGATCGCCCCAGACCGTGCGCATCTGCGAGGGCCACGAGTCCCGGAACGCCAGCACCCCCTCGACATCGGGCCCGGTCAGCTCCGCGCCGGTACTGGCGTCGAGGATCGCCGGCTGGATGCCGAACAGCGGCAGCGTCGCGGCGCCCGGCTTGGTCGGCATCGCCCCGGGCAGCGGGTTGATCATATGGGCCCCGGTCTCGGTCTGCCACCAGGTGTCGACGATCGGCAGCCGGCCCTTGCCCACATGCTGGTCATACCAGTTCCAGGCCTCGGGATTGATCGGCTCGCCCACCGTGCCCAGCAGCCGCAGCGACGACAGGTCGTGCTGTTCGATCCATTCCGGCCCCTGCGCCATCAGCGCCCGGATCGCGGTCGGCGCGGTGTAGAACTGGTTGACCCCGTGCTTCGCGCAGACCGCCCAGAACCGGCCCGGATCGGGCCAGGCCGGGGTGCCCTCGAACATCAGCGTGGTGGCGCCGTTGGCCAGCGGGCCGTAGACGATGTAGCTGTGCCCGGTCACCCAGCCCACATCCGCCGTGCACCAGAACACGTCGCCCTCGTGGTAGTCGAAGGTGATCTCGTGGGTCAGCGCCGATTGCAGCAGGTAGCCGCCGGTCGAATGGACCACGCCCTTGGGCTTGCCGGTCGAGCCCGAGGTGTAGAGGATGAACAGCGGCTCGTCGGCGCCCATCTCCTCGGGCGGGCAGTCGGGCGAGGCGGCGGCCATCTCGGCCAGCAGGTCGAAGTCGCGGCCCTCCTCCCAGGCGGTGGCCGCGCCGGTGCGCTTCACCACCAGGCAGTCGACCTTGCGGCCGACCCGCGCCAGCGCCTTGTCGGCATTGTCCTTCAGCGCGGTCCTGCGCCCGCCGCGCGGCGCCTGGTCGGCGGTCACCAGCACCCCGGCATCGCAATCGCCGATCCGGTTGGCCAGCGCCTCGGGCGAGAAGCCCGCGAACACCACCGAATGGATCGCCCCGATCCGCGCGCAGGCCAGCATGGTGAAGGCGGCCTCGGGGATCATCGGCAGGTAGATCACCACCCGGTCGCCCTTCCCCACCCCGTGCGCCCTGAGCACATTGGCCAGCCGCGACACCTGGTCGTGCAGCTCGGCATAGGTGATGTGGCGCGCGGGCTCCTCCGGGTCGTCGGGCTCCCAGATGATCGCGGTCTGCCCGGCCCGCGCCGGCAGGTGGCGGTCGATGCAGTTGGCGGCCACGTTCAGGGTGCCGTCGCCGAACCAGCTCACCTTGACCTGGCCGAAGGTGAAATCGGTATCCTTCACCTTCGTGAACGGCCGGATCCAGTCGAGCCGCGCCGCCGCCCGCCCCCAGTAATCCCCCGGATCGGCCACCGAGGCCGCATAGGTCGCCGCATAATCCTGCGGCTTCACATGCGCCCGCGCCGTGAACTCCGCCGAAGGCGGATGCCCGCCCGCAATATCCCCAAGGTCTTTCATCACCATCCTCCTCAGTCCCCGCACGGACCCGCCAAAGGGCAACGCCCCGGCCACCCGGCCACGATATGGAGAAAGGCCGGGGCATGCAATGCGGGGGGCCCCCCGTCATCGCGCGGCGGCGCAGCCGCCGCGGCGGTCCACGGGGCGGGGCCTATGGATTGCTTCGCCTGCGGCTCGCAATGACGAAGGGAGGTCCGGCCGGCGCGAGGCCAGTGCCTCGCGCCGCTCGTCGCGTATCGACAAGGACCGGCCGTGCGCCTAGCGCACGGCCAGCGCCCGCCCTGCGGGGGGCGGGCGCTACTCGCGCCCGCCGGGCGGGCTCTGGCCGTGCCCTGAGCACCGTTCCGGCTGACAGCTTCCCCGCCCTCCGCTCGCGCTGCGGGCGGCGGGCCGGGCGGGGCGGTGCCCCGCTGGTCCGGCCCGGGGCGAGACGGACGGCCATTCTCCCGTCATTGCGAGGCACCGAAGGCGCCGTGGCAATCCATCGGCCCGGCATGGATTGCTTCGCCTGCGGCTCGCAATGACGGGGGCGATCACACCCGGCGGACACCCCGCCGCCCTATCCCGCATCCGTCCTTCCGCGGCGGTCGGCGCGGAGATTGGCGTAGAGGACATGGTTGCGCCAGCGGCCGCCGATCTGGAGATAGGATTGCGCGACCCCTTCGTATTTGTAGCCGCAGCTTTCCAGCAGCCGCCGCGAGGGGGTGTTCTCGGGCAGGCAGCCGGCCTCGATCCGGCTCAGGTCCATGACGTGGAACGCGTGGTGCACCAGCGCGGTCAGCGCCTCGCGCATGTAGCCCTGCCGCGCGAAGGGGGCGCCGGTCCAGTAGCCGGTGGTCGCGGTCTGGGCCGGGCCGCGGCGGATGTTGTCGAGGGTGATCGCCCCCACCAGCACGTCGTCCTCGTGGCGGATCAGGAACAGCGGCACCGCGGTGCCGGCGGCGACCGAACGCTGGGCCCAGTAGACCCTGTTGGTGAAGGCGCGGCGGGTGAGATGGTCTGCGGCCCAGGCCGGCTCCCATGGCTTGAGGAACCCGGCGCTGTCGGCGCGCAGGTCGGCCCAGGCGCGCCAGTCGCCATGCTGGGGCAGGCGCAGGAGCAGCCGCCCGGTCTCGAGCCGCAGCCTGCGTCCGCGCCCCCACATCAGGCGACCAGCCTCTCCCGGAGTTCCGCAAGCCCCGGCGCCCGTTCCGCCGGCCCGTAGACGGCGAGCGCAAGCCCGGTCCCCCCGGCCATCCGGGCCCCGAAGGCGCGGACATCCCCGACCCCCACGGCCTCGATCTGGGCCACCATCTCCTCGATATCCGGCACCCGGCCCCAGATCGCCAGCATCCGCGCGAGGCGTTCGGCGCGCTGCGACGGGCTCTCGAGCCCCATCAGCATCCCGGCCTTCATCTGCGCCCGGGCGCGGGCCACCTCGGCCTCGGTCATGTCATGGGCCGAGCGGGCGATCTCCTCCATCGTCAGCCGCGCAAGGTCGGCGATGTCGTCGGCGCCGGTGCCGGCGTAGATCGTGGTCAGGCCGGTGTCGGCATAGGCGCCGGCCTGGGCGAAGATCGTGTAGCAGAGCCCGCGCTTCTCGCGGATCTCCTGGAACAGGCGCGAGGACATGCCGCCGCCCATCGCCACGCTCCAGACCTGCGCGGTATGGATCAGCGGATCGCGGTAGTCCGGCCCCTCGAGCGCGAGGGCGAAATGCACCTGTTCGAGCGGCTTCATCACATGCCGCTCGCCGCCCTGCCAGCGCGCGGGCTCGGGCAGCGGCGGCACGGCGAGCGCGGGCAGATGTCCGAACAGCGAGTCCGCCTGCCGGCAGATCGCGTCGTGATCGACGGCGCCGGCGGCGCAGAGGATGAGCTGGCCGGGCCCGTAATGGCTGGCGGTGAAGCGGCGCAGGTCGCCGGCATCGAAGCCCGAGACCCGCGCCTCGGGGCCGAGGATGGTGCGCCCGAGCGCCTGGTCAGGATAGGCGGTCTCCTGCAGCCAGTCGAACACCACGTCGTCGGGAGTATCGAGCGCCTGGCCGATCTCCTGGAGGATCACCCCGCGCTCGATCTCGATCTCCTCGGCCGCGAAGGTCGGGTTGATGAGGATGTCGGCGAGGATGTCGAGCGCGAGCGGCACGTCGCCGGCCAGCACCCGCGCGTAATAGGCGGTCATCTCGCGGCTGGTATAGGCGTTGATATAGCCGCCCACATCCTCGATCGCCTCGGCGATCTGGAGCGCGCTGCGGGTCGTGGTGCCCTTGAAGGCCATATGCTCGAGGAAATGGGCGATGCCGTTCTGCTCGGGCGCCTCGTGGCGGCCGCCCGCCGTGACCCAGACCCCGACCGAGGCCGATTGCAGCCCCTCCATATGTTCGGTGGCGATGCGCAGCCCGTTGGGCAGGGTATGGAGTTGGACAGTCACGGCCGGCGACGCTCCCGCACGATGGATTCGAGGGCGGCGAGGTCGTTGCCCACGCGCGTCACCCGTTCCGGCCGTTCATACAGGTCCGCCATATGCGGGGGAAGGGGCGGACGGATGCCGGTCGCCTGTTCGACCGCATCGGGGAACTTGGCCGGATGCGCGGTGGCCAGCGTGACCATCGGCACATGGCCCAGATGCGCCTGCGCCACATGCACCCCCACCGCAGTATGCGGGCAGACCAGCATGCCGGTGTCGCGGAAGGTGGCGGCGATGGTGGCGCGGGTCTGGTCCTCGTCGGCGCGGCCCGAGGCGAATTTCGTGCGCAGGAAGCCGATCTCGCCGGGATCGAGCGCGAATCCCCCCGCCTGCCGCAGCCCCTCCATGCGCCGCACCACCGTATCGCCGTCACGGCCGGTGGCCTCGAACAGGATGCGCTCGAAATTGGAGGAGATCTGGATATCCATCGACGGGCTGATCGTCGGCGCGACCCCGGCGGTCACATAGTCGCCGGTCTGCAGGGTGCGGTGCAGGATGTCGTTGCGGTTGGTGGCGATCACCAGCCGGTCGACCGGCAGCCCCATCTGGCGGGCGATATGGCCGGCGAACACATCGCCGAAATTGCCGGTCGGCACGGTAAAGCTCACCCGGCGGTGCGGGGCGCCGAGGCTGACCGCGGCGGTGAAGTAATAGACGATCTGGGCAAGGATCCGCGCCCAGTTGATCGAGTTGACCCCGGCCAGCCCGACCTCGTCGCGGAAGGCATGGTCGTTGAACATGTCCTTGAGCCGCGCCTGGCAGTCGTCGAAATCGCCGTCCACGGCAAGGGCATGGACATTGTCCTCGGCCGGGGTGGTCATCTGCCGGCGCTGCACCTCGGAGACCCGGCCATGCGGATAGAGGATGAACACATCGACATTCCCGAGCCCCCGGAAGGCGTCGATCGCGGCCGAGCCGGTGTCGCCCGAGGTGGCGCCGACGATGGTGATGCGCCGGCCCGAGCGGCGCAGCGCGGCCTGCATGAGCTGGCCGAGCAGGCTCATGGCGAAATCCTTGAAGGCCAGGGTGCGGCCGTGGAACAGCTCGAGCAGGAAATGGTTGGGGCCGAGCTGCGCCAGCGGCGCGCGGGCGGCGTGGTCGAAGCCCGCATAGGCGGCACCGATCAGGCCGCGCAGCTCGGCCTCGTCGAACGTGTCGCCGGTGAAGGGGCGGATGATCTCGTAGCAGGCATCCTCGTAGGACAGCCCGGCCAGCGCCGCGATCCGGCCGCCGCTCAGCTGCGGCACCGTCTCGGGCACATAGAGCCCGCCGTCGCGCGCGAGGCCGGTCATCATCGCCCCGGCGAAGTCGAGCGCGGGCGCCCCGGCCCGTGTCGAGATATAGCGCATGTCAGTCCCCCTTGCGGCGCATCCGCCGGATCAGCACGAGGCTCATGACCGCCCAGGCCACGGCAAGGCCGAACCAGGTGATCGCATAGCCCAGATGGTCGTTCGGAATCCCCTCGGTGCCGACCGGCATCGGCAGGGTGCCCTGCGGCGGGTCGATGGCGCGGGCGACGATCAGGAACGGCTCGGCCCCGAGCGCCTGCCCCATCGCCGCCGCGTCGCGGGCGAACCACATCCCCGAGGCCGGATCGGGCGGCGGGGTCCAGCCGTCCACCTCGTCGGGCCAGAGCAGGTTGCCGGTGACGGTCACGCTTTCCGCCATGCGGGGCTGGTCGCGCGCAGGTTCCGGCACATAGCCCAGGTCGACCAGCAGCTCGCGGTCGCCCGCGGTCAGCCGCGCCACGATGCGAAAGCCCGCGCCGTAGTCGGGATGCGCGACCAGCACCGGGATCGCCGCGCCGCCCAGCGCGCCGGTGACGGTGACCGGCAGATAGGCGTCGCGCGCGGGGTCGGGGGCCTCGGGCAGCGGCACCGGCGGGGCGTCGATCCGCGCCTCGATCCGCGCGAGGATGTCCTGTTTCCAGGACAGCCGCTGCACCTGCCAGCTTCCCAGCGCGAGCAGGAGCGCGAGGCCGGCGCCCGCGAAGACGGCAAAGGGAATCAGACGGCGCATCATCTGCGGCTTATCATGCGGCAGGCGCGCGAGGGAAACCCCGCGCGCCTCTGGCCGGCCGGAAGGGACCCGGGCGGAAACGGGGCGGCTCAGCTGCCCCAGACGTAGATGACGAAGAACAGGAACAGCCAGACCACATCGACGAAGTGCCAATACCAGGCCGCGGCCTCGATCCCGACATGCTGCTCGGCGGTGAAGTCGCCCTTGTAGACCCGGATCAGGCAGACGGCGAGGAAGATCGTGCCGACGATGACGTGGAAGCCGTGGAAGCCGGTGGCCATGAAGAACACCGAAGGATAGATCCCGTCGGTGAAGCCGAAGGCGGCATGGCTGTATTCATAGGCCTGAAAGACCGTGAACAGCATCCCGAGCAGCACGGTCAGCCACAGCGCCTTCTTGGCGTCCGAGCGCGGCCCGCCGGTGGCGATCACATGGTGCGCCCAGGTGAGCGTGGCGCCCGAGGTCAGCAGGATCAGGGTGTTGATCAGCGGCAGGTGCCAGGGGTCGAAGGTCTCGATCCCGGCCGGCGGCCAGATGCCGTCGACCAGCGGGCTTTCGGGGCCCATCGGGTAGAGCGCGTTCTTGAAGAAGGCCCAGAACCACGCCGAGAAGAACATCACCTCGGACATGATGAAGATGATGAAGCCGTAGCGCAGGCCGATGCGCACCACCGGCGTATGCTCGCCGGAATTGGCCTCGGACACCACGTCCGACCACCAGCCATACATGACGAAGAACACCCCGGCGACGCCGATCAGGAACAGCCAGTAGTTGGCGAAGAAGCTCTGGGTGGTGCCGTGGAAGCCCATCACCGCCCCGACCATCATGAAGAAGGCGGCCACCGCGCCGAGGACTGGCCAGATCGAGGGAGGGAGGATCTGGTAGTCGTGGTTCTTGGCATGTGCCATGTCGTGGTCCCTCGCGACGTTTCTAGTTGAACTGTGTTGCCGCCGCGCCGGCCGCGTCGAGCGGGCCTGCGGACGGGGTCTCGAGCCGGGCCTGCACGGCGGATTCGGGCAGGTCGATCTCGTAGAACGTATAGCTGAGCGTGACGGTATGGACGAAGCGCCCGTCCGGATCGTCGAGGATCGCCGGATCGACGAAGAAGCTCACCGGCATCATCACCGTCTCGCCGGGCTGGAGCACCTGTTCGGTGAAGCAGAAGCATTCGATCTTGGTGAAATAGCCGCCGGCCGCATAGGGCGCGACGTTGAACGCCGCCTGCCCGGCCACGGGATGATCGGTCGGGTTGCTGGCCTCGTAGAAGGCAAGGCCCTCCTCGCCGATATGGAGCTGCATCTCGCGCTCGACCGGGCGGAAGGTCCAGGGCATGTCCGGCGCCAGCGTGGCGTCGAAGCGCACGGTGATCATCTGCTCGAGCGCGTGGTCGGGCGCCTGCGCCGCGGTCGCGGGCACGCCGCCGAAGCCGGTGACGCGGCAGAACAGGCTGTAGAGCGGCACCGCCGCGAACGAGGCGCCGACCATGGCCACCACGATCGTGGCCATCATCGCCGCGAGCCGGGTGTTCGGATCGCCGATGCGGCGGAACGGATTGCGCAACAGCTTCATGGCGAGACCTCCTCCATGCCGGCCCCCGTGCCGGTATCGGCACCCGTCCCCGCCTCCGCCCCGGCCTCGGCGGCGAGGCCGCTGCGGTAGGTGTGGTCGAAGCCCTCGAAGGCGCTCGGGTCGCCGGTGCGGGCGAGCTTGACGATGGTCAGGCCGAACACCAGCGCCACGAAGGCCAGCAGCACCACCAGCAGGCCGATGTTGCGGCCCCGCCGGCGGATGTGGAGTTCGTGCTCGACCCGGATCGCCATCTCAGCCCCCGAAGCCCCAGGCGGAACCCCAGGCGCCCCAGCCGCCCAGTCCCCAGAGCCCGAGCAGCCGCTCGGCGATCAGGGCGCTGAAATGCAGGAACAGGTAATAGAGCGAGATGACGAAGGCCCGCTTCTCGGCGGCGAAACGGTCGGCCTCGGCCGCGGCCTCGTCGCGGCGCCAGACCCGGATGCAGGCGGCAAGGAACCACAGGTTCACCGCCACCGCCACCGCCATGTAGAGCGGCCCGCCGATCGAGGTGAGCCCGAGCGCCAGCGCCACCGGGATCTGGAGCACCGCATAGGCGAGGATATGGTTGCGGGTCGTGCGCCGGCCGTGGGTCTCGGTCAGCATCGGCACCTTGGCGTCGCCGTAGTCGGACTTCACGAACAGCGCCAGCGCCCAGAAATGCGCGGGCGTCCACATGAAGATCACCGCGAACATCAGGATCGACTCGATCGAGACCGTCCCGGTCGCCGCCGCCCAGCCGATCATCGGCGGGAACGATCCGGCCACGCCGCCGATGACGATGTTCTGCGGCGTCACCCGCTTGAGCCAGATCGTGTAGATGACCGCATAGTAGAAGATGGTGAGCGCGAGCAGCCCCGCCGCCAGCAGGTTGGTGTCGAGCCACAGCATCACCACCGCAAAGCCCGAGAGCGCGATCCCCAGCGCCAGCGCCTCGCGCGGGGCGATGCGGCCGGCGGGGATCGGGCGGCTGCGGGTGCGCTTCATCAGCACGTCGATATCGGCGTCCCACCACATGTTGAGCGCGCCCGACGCGCCCGCGCCCACGGCGATGCAGAGGATCGCCACCAGCATCTCGAACGGATGCAGGTTTGCGGGCGCCACCAGCAGCCCGGCCAGCGCGGTGAACACCACCAGCGACATGACGCGCGGCTTCAGCAGCTCGACGTAATCGCCGAAGCTCGCCTCCCGCAGCTCTCCGTCAACACTGGCGTCGGTCATCTCACGCTCCATTCACGGCCCCCGGCCCGGGGCCGGACAGCCGGTCGTCCGCAGCCGCCCCCGGGTCCGGGGGCCGCCGGACAGTATCACCACATCACATAGTCGGGGTCGGTCTGGACCCGCTCGATCCATGCGGCATAGGCTTCCGGGCTCACCACCTTGACCGTGATCGGCATGTAGGCATGGGCGCGGCCGCAGAGTTCCGAGCACTGGCCGAAGAAGATCCCCTCGCGGTCGGCCCGGAACCAGAGCTGCGCCAGCCGCCCCGGCACCGCGTCCTGCTTCACGCCGAAGGCCGGCATCGCCCAGGAGTGGATCACGTCGGCGCCGGTGATGTCGAGCACCACCGCCGCGCCCACCGGCACCACCATCGCCGTATCGGTGGCGAGCGCGAATTCCTGGTCGCTGTAGCCCAGCGCGGCGAGATCCTCGCGCGCGAGGTCGTTGAGGGTGTTGTCGCCGCCGAGGATGTCGGAGCCGATCATGAAGCTCTCGAAATTCAGCGTGGCGCCGTCCTCGTCGAGGACGTCGAGATATTCGTATTCCCAATACCACTGGTGGCCGGTCACCTTGATGGTGATGTCGCCATCGGGAATTTCCTGCGCGTTGAACAGGATCGGCAGCGAGAAGGCCCCGATCACCACCAGGATCAGCACCGGCACCAGCGTCCAGGTGACCTCGAGCGGCGAATTGTGGCTGAACCGGGCCGGGACCGGGTTCACCCGCTTGTTGTAGCGGAAGATCACATAGATGATCAGCGCCGCCACCAGCAGGGTGATCGGGATGATCACCCAGTTGAGCAGGGTGTCGAGCCAGTGCAGGTCGTCGGCGATATTGGTCGCCGCCGGCTGGAGGTTGATCCCGCGGTCCACCGGGGCGCCGATGATCTCGAGCCCGGCCAGCGGGTCGTCCTGCGCGCGCGCGGGCGCCGCCATGGTAAAGGCTGCAAGCGCGGCGAAGATGGCGGCGCCGGGATTGGAAAGGAGCTGTCTGACCTGCATCTTCTCTACCTTGCTGTCCCGATGGTCCCCGCGGCCGCTGGGCGCGCATCCGGCGGATTCCCTTGTTCACTGGCGATCTCTTCCCATATCCTGACGCGCGCGACAAGAAGCCGCAATCCCGGCGGCCGGCTCTTTTTGGCCTTCTCCGGCCCGCGACCGACCCGCAACCCGAAACCCGAGCAGGAAAAACCATGTCCGACGCTTCCTTCCGCCCCTTCGAGAGCCACCTCGACCGGGACCGCGCCCTTGCCAGCCTGCGCGCCGCGGTGGCCGGCGGCGACGATGGCGAGCTGTTCATCGAGCGGCGCCGCTCCGAGGCGCTGGTGCTCGACGACGGGCGGCTGAAAACCGCGAGCTTCGACGCCGCCGAGGGCTTCGGCCTGCGCGCCGTGCACGGCGAGGCCACGGGCTATGCCCATTCGACCACGCTCGACGATGCCGCGGTGGCACGGGCGGTCGCGACCGTGCGGCTGGCGGTGGGCGCGGGCGGCGGCACCCTTGCCGCGCCGCCGCTGCCGACCAACCGCCGGCTTTACCCGGATGCCGATCCGATGGCGGATGCGGGCTTTGCGATGAAGTCCGACCTGCTGCGCGAGATCGACGCCTTCGCCCGCGCCCTCGATCCGCGCGTGGTGCAGGTCTCGGCCACGCTTGCCGCCAGTTTGCAGGAGGTCGCGATCCTGCGCCCCGAGGGCGGCACCGTCACCGACGTCCGCCCGATGGCGCGGCTGAACGTGAGCGTGATCGTCGAGGAGAACGGCCGCCGCGAATCGGGCAGCCACGGCAGCGGCGGGCGCCACGGGCTCGCCGGGCTGATGGCACCCGCCTCGTGGCAGGCTTCGGTGCGCGAGGCTCTGCGCATCGCCACCGTGAACCTGCGCGCCGAGGACGCACCCGCCGGCGTGTTCGACGTGGTGCTCGGGCCGGGCTGGCCCGGGGTGCTCCTGCACGACGCGGTCGGCCACGGACTCGAGGGCGATTTCAA
>Ga0172382_10011624_pt1 | contig 11608 bp, 8 predicted proteins | sample Leawel138RmetaG_FD_122245 | JGI IMG/M metagenome (GOLD analysis project Ga0172382, IMG submission 122245) | Leachate microbial communities from a municipal landfill in Southern Ontario, Canada - Leachate well 138R metaG | ecosystem: Engineered > Solid waste > Landfill > Unclassified | place...
AGAAAATCTTTTCCTACGACTTCGTGTACCTTTCCCGCCTCAAGAGGTGAGCAAACCACACCGTCGAGCCCCGCTTTTTTGGCATTTTTCGCATAGTGGATTACAACATCTGCGATATCTTCTTTTATAAGCAAATCCTCCTCCATTGTCTTTTGGTCGGTGGAGGTAAGCTGGGTTACCGCAATGAGCAGGGGACGAGTTCCATCCTCGCGGGTAAGCCCTTCTATTGCCGATTTCATCATCGGGACAGTTCCCGATGCGTGGAGATTGCATAGGTCAACATCAAGCCCCGATAAAACAGACATAGCTTTTTTAACTGTGTTCGGAATATCGTGAAGCTTTAAGTCAAGAAAAATTTTGTGCCCGCGTTTTTTAATTTCTTTTACAATCTGCGGACCTTCGGCGTAAAAAAGCTCCATACCGATTTTTGTGAATGGTTTTCTGCCCGTAAATTTGTCCAGAAACTCAAAGGTTTTTTCGGCGCTTGCAAAATCGCAAGCAATTATTACGTCCTTACCCATTATAAAACTCCTCCAATTATGTCAGCTAAACTGTCAATTTTATATTTTTCCATTACTTTCGGAAGGTCGGCAATAATATCTCTGCAAGCATACGGATTTACAAGGTTTGCCGCTCCCACCTCAACGGCGGTTGCACCTGCAAGCATCATTTCGATTACGTCCTCAGCGGAGGAAACTCCGCCCATTCCGACCACGGGTATTTTAACGGCTGACGCCACCTGATACACCATTCTGAGTGCTATCGGGAAAATCGCATCTCCCGAAAATCCGCCCATTTTGTTGGCTATTACAAATTTCCTGGTTTTAATGTCAATTCTTGTTCCAAGCAGAGTGTTGATAAGGCTAATTCCGTCTGCCCCCGCATCCTCACAGCTTTTGGCGATTGAAACTATATCGGTTACATTCGGCGACAGCTTTATTATTACGGGCTTGGTTGTCACCTTTTTAACTGCTTTTACAACGTCTGCCGCCGCCTCGGGACTTGTCCCGAAACTCATTCCGCCGCCGTGAACGTTCGGGCAGCTTATGTTCACCTCAAGCCAGCCCACATGGTCGCACCTATCAAGCTTTTCGCAGGTATAGGCATATTCCTCAACCGAAAAACCGCTGACATTTGCCATAACCTTTTTATTAAAGCATTTTTTAAGCTTGGGCAGTTCCTCGGAAATAACCTTTTCCACACCCGGATTTTGCAGACCCACCGCATTTATCATACCGGCAGTACACTCAGCAATTCGAGGAGTGGGGTTGCCAAACCTCGGCTCTTTTGTTGTACCTTTAAAGGAAAATGTGCCGAGAATATTTATATCGTAAAGCTCCGCAAATTCATATCCGAAACCGAAAGTTCCGCTTGCGGGAATTACAGGGTTGTCAAGCTCTGTTCCGCAAAGGGTTACTTTAGTGTTTACCACATTATCTCCTCCTTTAATAGTACGGGCCCTTCCTTGCAGATTCTTTTGTAGCCCGTTATTGTTTTACAAGAACAGCCCATACACGCACCGAATCCGCATCCCATCCGCTCCTCAAAGCTGAACTGGCCGCTTGTTTTTGATGCAGAAAATACCGCTTTGAGCATTGGCTCGGGGCCGCAGGTGAAAACATACGAGTATGACAGACCCCCCATTGCGTCGGTTACAAATCCTTTTTTGCCCTTTGATCCGTCAACGGTTGTGACAAAAACCTCTGCGCCGAGAGCTTTGAAATCTTCTTCGAAGAAAATTTCGTCTGCGCTGTTAAAGCCTAATATAACCGTTACCCTTTTACCCTCTGAAATAAGCTTTTTTGCAAGCATATAAAGAGGGGGGACTCCGACCCCACCGCCGATTAACAGCGGCTCATCACCCGATTTTGAGGTGTCATATCCGTTGCCAAGTCCTGTTAAAACGTCAAGCTTGCCCTCTTTCATATGAGCCATTTGAGCGGTGCCTTTGCCGATTGCTTTATAAATCAGCGTGAGTTTTCCGTTCTCGCAGTCGCAGACGGAAATGGGGCGCCTGAGGTATAGTCCGTCCAGCTTTAAATTTACAAACTGGCCGGGGGCAGTTATGTCGGAAACGTCTCCCGACAGCGTCATTTTATAAATGCTGTCTGTCAGTTTTTCATTTCCTGTTATTTCAAAAAAACATTGTTTCATTCTTTACCACCTTACGACAAAGAAATTATAGCCTTTGTCATTTTTATGAGTCAATAGTTGAAATTGTAAGAGTAATTTCTTCGATAACATCAAGCAGAACTCTGACTGTGTCAAGCGAAGTGAAGAGTGTTGCGTTGTTTTCAATCGCAAGGCTCCTTATTCTAAATCCGTCGCTTAGATGACCGGATGAATCCATATCGCGCGTGTTTATGATATATGCAATATGCCCCTGACGGATAGCCTCGGGTATTTCGTCGCTTCCGTCGCTGATTTTTTTGAGGACATGAGTGCGGATACCGTTTTCTTTTAAAAATCTGGCAGTCCCTTCGGTTGCAACAATGCTGAAACCGAGGTTATAAAATCTTCTGATAAGCTCGAGTGATTCTTCCTTATCCTTATCGGCTATTGTTGCAAATACTGTTCCGTAGTTAAGTAAACGCATACCCGATGCCTGAAGCGCCTTGTATAAAGCACGGTTTAGTTTGTCATCATAACCGATTGCTTCTCCCGTCGATTTCATTTCGGGTGAAAGGTAGGCGTCAAGTCCTCTTATTTTATTGAAGGAGAATACGGGCACCTTTACATACCAGCGCTTTTTCTCTTCTGGGTACATTTCAAAAATGCCCTGCTCCTTAAGGCTTTTTCCGAGTATAACCTCAGTCGCTATATCAGCAAGGCTGTATCCTGTCGCTTTTGAAAGGAAAGGTACAGTTCTTGAGGAGCGGGGGTTTACTTCTATTATATATACATTTTCGTCTTTATCAACTATAAACTGGATATTGTAAAGTCCTTTTATTCCAATACCTAACCCGAGTTTTTTGGCATACCCCAATATTGTGCCTTTAACCTTATCCGAAATGCTGAAAGCAGGATAAACGCTTATGGAGTCGCCGCTGTGAATACCCGTGCGCTCAACAAGCTCCATAATACCCGGTACAAATATATCGGTGCCGTCGCAGATTGCGTCAATTTCAACCTCTTTGCCCTGAATATATTTGTCCACAAGCACAGGCTTGTCGTCGTCAATTTCAACAGCGGTTTTCAGATACCCTTTAAGCTGGTCTTCGTTTGCGACAATCTGCATTGCTCTGCCGCCGAGCACAAAGCTGGGGCGGACAAGCACGGGGTAACCGATTTCCTTTGCCGCCGCGATGCCGTCCTCAATATTGGTAACCGCCCTGCCCTTAGGCTGAGGAATACCGAGACTTTCGAGAATTTTTTCGAAAACTTCGCGGTTTTCCGCCTTTTCAATAGCCTCGCAGTCGGTGCCGATAATTTTAACACCGCGCTTCATAAGAGGCTCTGCAAGGTTAATCGCTGTCTGCCCGCCAAGAGAAGCTATTACGCCCTCGGGTTTTTCAAAATGAATGATGTTCATAACATCTTCGGCAGTCAGCGGCTCAAAGTAGAGTTTGTCGGCAGTTATATAGTCTGTTGAAACGGTTTCGGGGTTGTTGTTTATGATTATTGCCTCATAACCCGACTTTTTAATCGTTGTTACCGCATGAACCGTAGAATAGTCAAACTCAACGCCCTGGCCTATTCTGATAGGGCCTGCGCCGAGAACTATAATTTTCTTTTTATCAGTTAAAACGGAGGAATTTTTATCATGATAGGATGAGTAGAAATAGGGGATATACGCACCCGTATGGCAGGTGTCAACCATTTTATATACAGGGAAAATATCATTTTCCTTTCTCATTTCAAACACATCAATTTCGGTCATATCCCAGAGGGAAGCGATATATTTGTCGCTGAACCCCATTTTCTTTGCCGAAAGAAGGATTTCCGCATTTCCCTTGTTTTCTTTTATTACCTTTTCCATCCTAACAATCTTTTCGATTGACTCAATAAAGTAGGCTGTTATTTTCGTGATTTCGTTCAGTCTTTCAACGCTTACGCCCATTCTGATAAGCTGTGCGATAGCGAAAATATTATCATCTTTAAAATCGGTGATATAGTTTTCAAGCTCCTCCTTTGACATTCCGTCAAACTTCGGAAGGTGGAAGTGACAAACTCCCGTTTCAAGCGAACGGACAGATTTTAACAAACACTCCTCAAGGGTTGAACCTATTCCCATTACCTCGCCCGTAGCTTTCATCTGAGTGCCGAGAGTGTTTGCCGCAGTCGCAAATTTATCAAATGGAAATCGGGGCAGTTTTGCAACAACATAGTCAAGACTTGGCTCAAATGCCGCGGTTGTGTTTGCGATTGCAATTTCCTCAAGTGCCATACCGACCGCGATTTTGGCGGTAACTCTTGCGATAGGATAACCGCTTGCCTTTGATGCAAGCGCAGATGAACGTGAAACTCTGGGATTTACTTCGATTAAAAAGTATTCGCTTGTTTTAGGATTAAGAGCAAACTGAACGTTACATCCGCCTTCAATTTTAAGTGCGCGGATAATTTTTATTGCGCTGTCATTCAGCATTTTAAGGTCGTGGTCGTTTAGCGTCATTATGGGCGCAACAACAAGCGAGTCGCCCGTGTGCACGCCTACAGGGTCGATATTTTCCATACCGCAGATTGTAATTGCTTTATCATTTGAGTCGCGCATAACCTCAAATTCGATTTCTTTATATCCCTTAACGCTTTTCTCAATCAATACCTGATGAACAGGCGAAAGCTTAAATGCGTTCAAGCCTATTTCAACAAGCTCCCGCTCATTATTTGCAAAGCCGCCGCCCGTACCTCCCAAGGTGAACGCGGGGCGGAGCACTACGGGATAGCCTATATTTTCAGCCGCTTTTTTTGCTTCTTCGAGGGTATATGTAATTTCCGAAGGGATTGTAGGCTCGCCGATTTCCTGACACAGCTCTTTAAAAAGTTCTCTGTCCTCAGCTCTTTCGATACTTCTGCTGCTGGTGCCCAAAAGCTCCACTTGACATTCTTTTAAGATACCCTTTTTTTCAAGCTGCATGGCAAGATTAAGTCCTGTCTGACCGCCTATCCCGGGGACAATGGCGTCGGGTCTTTCATATCTTAAAATTTTTGCCACATATTCAAGCGTCAAAGGTTCCATATAAACCTTGTCCGCTATGGTAGTATCTGTCATAATGGTAGCAGGGTTGGAGTTGCAAAGAACAACCTCGTACCCCTCCTCCTTAAGTGCAAGACAAGCCTGTGTTCCCGCATAGTCAAACTCAGCCGCCTGCCCGATTACTATCGGACCTGATCCGATAATGAGAATTTTTTTAATGTCTGTTCTTTTCGCCATGATTTTTCCTCTCAATCTGTTTAATATATGCCAAGGCGGTTTTAGCCGCCGTTAATTCTTTTTATAAGCAATTTTACCGTCGCATACTGTCAGCTCACATTCGCCGAAAACATTCATTCCTTCAAAGGGCGTCGCCTTGCCCATTGAAATAAACTGCGCCAAATCAATTTTATACTCTTTTTCAAGATTCCAAACGGAAAAACTGTTTCCGAGCGGAATATTAAACCGTTTCATAGGATTTACCGACATTAGGTCAACTAACCTTTCCATAGTAATAATACCTGTTTTTACAAAAAAGGTATACATCAGCGGAAAAGCGGTTTCAACGCCCACAATACCGAACGCGCTTTTCTCAAGACCTTTTGACTTTTCCCCTGCCGAGTGGGGCGCATGATCTGTTGCAATCATATCAATTGTCCCGTCGATTATTCCGTCGATAAGCGCAAGCCTGTCCGCCCTGCTCCTGAGCGGCAGATTCATTTTAAATCTGCCCTCTTCTTTTAAATCCATATCGTCCAGCAATAAATAATGGGGAGCAGTTTCGCAGGTTATATCAATCCTGTCTTTTTTAGCCTTTCTGATTAAATCAACGCTTTCCTTTGTGGAAATGTGACACACATGATAAGCACAGCCGCTTTTTTTCGCAAGCATGGCATCTCTTGCAACAGGCAGATATTCGCTTTCCGAGCAGATTCCTTTGTGCCCGTTTTGCTTCGCATATTCACCGTCATGGATGTAGCCGCCGCGGAGCAGGGAATTATCCTCGCAGTGAGCAACTATAATCTTGCCCAGCGACTTTGCCTTTTCCATTGCCGCAAGCATCAATTCCTCTGACTGAACACCTTTTCCGTCGTCGGAAAATGCGATTGCCTCTGTCATTTTTTCCATTTCCGACAGAATTTCGCCCATCTGATTTTTTGTAATAGACCCGTATGGGTAGATGTTAATTTTTCCGTCTTTTCTAATTATATCGGTTTGTATTTTTAAGGTGTCGGCACTGTCGGGGACGGGGCTGAGGTTGGGCATGGTACAAACCGCGGTATAACCGCCCCTTGCAGCCGCCAGACTGCCGCTTGAAATGGTCTCTTTATAAGAAAACCCCGGCTCACGAAAATGCACATGCACATCGCAAAAACCGGGAAAAACAGTATATTTATCATCATTTAAAAAATAAAACTGTTTATCCGAAAGGATAAATTCAGAAAATATTTCAGCCGTTGTCTCACCGTATATTTTCGAATTTAAATTAAACATTTTTCTTCCTCCTTCCAAAAACCGACAAGTTCGCTAAAACCCAAAAAGGCATAAAAAAAGCCTCACCCGTCGGGCAAGACATACTCGCAAAAAAACAGACACAGCAAAGCTACGCCTAATTTCTATTACAATCTTGCCGACATCTCTGTATCGAACTTAAAGATTTATTTTTAACTATTCTATCACAATAAATGTAAAATGTCAACAACAATTACTCATATTCATGAAATTTTATTTAAATGTATAATTATTCATAAAACACCCTTGACAAATGAATAAAATAGGTGTATAATATTGCAATATTATATTATTAATACGAATATTTATTCAGCGGAGGTGTGAAAAGTGATTAAAGTATTTATTGACGGCAGTGCCGGAACAACAGGGCTTCGCATTTTTGACAGGTTAAGTCAAAGAGAGGATATATCCTTGATTAAGCTTCCTGAGGAGATGAGAAAGGACTTTGATGCAAGAGCAGATGCGATAAACAGTGCAGACGTAGTTTTTCTTTGCCTGCCTGACGCCGCGGCGATTGAAGCGGCAGTAATGCTGAAAAATAAAAAGACGGTTATTATAGATACTTCAACAGCACACCGAACCGACGACGGTTGGGCGTTTGGGTTTCCTGAACTTAAATCCTGCCGTGAAAAAATTGAAAAATATAATCTAATTGCAAACCCCGGCTGTCACGCAAGCGGATTTGTTGCACTTATAGCACCGCTTATTGAAGCAGGAATGATTTCCTCATCACTTTCACTTAACTGCTTTTCTATAACAGGCTATTCGGGCGGCGGCAAAAAAATGATTGCGGAGTATGAAACGGAGGGGAGAGATGTGCTTTTATCCGCTCCCCGTCAGTATGGTCTAACTCAGCAGCACAAGCATTTAAAGGAAATGGTTAAGGTTTGCGGACTTGAAAACGCGCCCCTTTTTTGCCCCGTTGTAGCAGACTTCTACAGTGGTATGGAAGTAACCATTCCGGTTTTTGCAAAGGATATAAAGGGAAATATAGGCGATATTGCTACAATTTATAAAAATGTTTACACAGGTAAGATTATTCATTTTAATGAAAAGGCCGATGAAAACGGATTTTTATCCGCTGCCGCTTTTTCAGGCAGAGACGATATGGAAATCACAGTCGCAGGTAACGAGGACAGGATTTTGCTTATTTCAAGGTTTGACAATTTGGGAAAGGGTGCCTCGGGTGCTGCTATACAAAATATGAATATTAAACTTGGACTTGCAGAGGATACAGGACTTAGTGTATAAAGAAAGGGTATGGATGAAATGAAAATTATCTCAGGCGGAGTTACTGCCGCGCAAGGATTTGAGGCAAGCGGCATACATTGCGGAATAAGGAAAAACAAGACAAAAAGGGATTTGGCCCTTATTTTCAGTAAAACAAAAGCTGCGGCTGCGGCGGTTTATACACAAAATCTTGTAAAAGGCGCGCCGATAGCAGTTACAAAAAAGAATATTGAAGACGGTATGGCTCAGGCTATTATTTGTAACAGCGGCAACGCGAACACATGCAACGCAGACGGAGTTTATATTGCCGAGCAAATGGGCGAAAAAACTGCCCAGCAGCTTGGAATTGCTCCCGAAGATGTAATTGTTGCGTCAACGGGCGTAATAGGTCAGCCTCTTGATATTGAGCCTATTGCAAACGGTTTGCCTGCTCTTGTGTTGGGACTGAGTGCAGACGGAAGTCAGTTTGCGGCGGAAGCAATTTTGACCACCGACCTTGTTATAAAAGAGGTTGCCGTGGAATTTACAATTGGCGGCAAGGTTTGCAGAATGGGCGGAATCGCAAAGGGAAGCGGTATGATACATCCGAACATGGCGACAATGCTCGTGTTTATTACTACTGATGTCAAAATTTCTTCGGAGATGCTTAAAAAGGCGCTGTCGGGCGATATTCAAAATACCTTCAATATGCTCAGCGTTGACGGTGACACCTCAACAAATGATATGGTTGCAATTTTGGCGAACGGAATGGCGGGGAACGCTGAAATCACCGAGGAAAATGAAGATTATTACACTTTTATGAAAGCGCTCAACACAATAAATGTTCAGCTCTGCCGAATGATTGCAGGTGACGGCGAGGGCGCCAGTAAGCTGCTTGAATGTAAAGTAATCGGCAGCGATAATTTAAATACTGCGAAAACTGTTGCAAAAAGCGTTATCTGCTCAAGCCTTTTAAAAGCGGCAATGTTCGGTGCGGATGCAAATTGGGGCAGGGTTTTATGCGCAATCGGTTATAGCGGCGCTGATGTTGACGTTTCAGAAATTGACGTATCATTTTGCTCGGCAAAAGGCGAAGTCAAGGTTTGTGAAAATGGCGCAGGCGTTGATTTTTCAGAGGAAAAAGCGAAAGAAATCCTTCTTGAAAGAGAAGTCGATATTCTCATAAGTCTGGGCGACGGCGAATATTCCGCCACTGCATGGGGCTGCGACCTTACGTACGATTATGTAAAAATTAACGGGGACTACCGTACCTGAAAAATAAGGAGATGTCAAAATGGATATAAATCTTTCAAATGCACAACGTGCAGAGGTATTGACCCAGGCGCTGCCATATATAAAAAAATACACCGGTAAGGTTGTTGTTGTAAAATACGGCGGCAATGCCATGGTTAATGAACAGCTGAAACAACAGGTTATGGAGGACGTTGTTCTTCTTTGGCTGATAGGCGTTAAAATTGTTCTCGTTCACGGCGGCGGCCCCGAAATTTCCGACCTTATGGATAAACTGGGGAAAAAGCCGGAGTTTGTTGACGGACTCCGCGTTACAGATAAAGAAACCATTGATATTGTTCAGATGGTGCTTGCCGGCAAGGTTAATAAAACTCTTGTAAATTTACTTGAAATGAAAGGCGGAAAAGCCATGGGCATTTCGGGTATGGACGGCAGACTTATTGAGGCAAAGGTAAAGGATGAAAGGCTGGGATATGTCGGCTCAATTACAAAGATTAACATTCAGCCGGTAATTGACCTTGTAGAAAACGGATATATTCCCGTAATCTCTACAGTAGCCTGTGATAAAAAGGGCAACACCTATAATATCAACGGAGACACTGCGGCGGCATATATCGCGGGGGCAATCGGTGCGGAAAGTCTTATCATGATGACCGACATTGCGGGAATATTGCGTGACAAGGACGACCCCTCCACTCTTATTCCAGAAATAAAGGCTTCCGAGGCGGCAAAGCTTCAGGAGGACGGAATAATTTCAGGCGGCATGATTCCTAAGGTGGAATGTTGTATTGAAGCTATAAATAAAGGCGTTAAAAAAGTAATAATTATGGACGGCAGAATACCTCATTCAATCCTTGTGGAAACTCTCACAGACGAGGGCGCCGGCACAATGGTTCGAGGTGATGAATAATGAGCAGTATTCAGTCGATTGACAAGCTGTTTGTCGCAAATACATATAACCGTTTTCCTGTTGAAATTATTTCGGGCAAGGGATCGGTTGTTAAAGATGTGGATGGAAAAGAGTATATTGATATGGGGTCGGGCATCGGCGTCACAAGCTTTGGAATTGCAGATGACGAGTGGACAGCCGCGGCGGTTACTCAACTTACAAAGCTCCAGCATATGTCCAATCTATATTATACCGAGCCCTGTTCTCTTCTTGCGAAAATGCTCTGCGAGAAAACGGGAATGAAAAAGGTGTTTTTCGGCAACTCGGGAGCAGAGGCAAATGAATGTGCGATTAAGGCAGCAAGAAAATATGCTGCCGACAAAAAAGGTGCCGATTACAGCACAATAATTACACTGGAAAACAGCTTTCACGGCAGGACACTAACCACGCTTGCCGCAACGGGACAGGAGCATTATCACGAGCTTTTTCAGCCGCTCACACCCGGATTTTTACACACTCCGGCAAATGATATTGAATCACTGAAACGGCTTGCACTCGAAAATAAAACGGCGGCAATTATGATTGAATGTATTCAGGGTGAGGGCGGAGTTGTCCCGCTTGAAGAAGATTTTGTCAAGAGTGTGTTTGAATTTGCGCAACAAGAAGATATTATTCTGATTGTCGATGAAGTTCAGACGGGCAACGGCAGAACGGGCAGTCTGTATTCATATATGAACTACGGAATTTCCCCCGATATTGTTACAACCGCAAAAGGGCTTGGCGGCGGACTGCCGATAGGCGCTGCTCTGTTAAATGAAAAAGTAGAGGCTGTTCTCGGGTTTGGTGACCATGGCTCCACCTTCGGCGGTAACCCCGTAAGCTGCGCAGGTGCGCTCAGCATTTTAAAACGGATTGATGACAAGTTTTTATCGGATGTTAAAGAAAAAAGCAAATATATTTTTGAAACTCTATCAGACGCTAAGGGCATTGAATCGGTCACTGGAGCGGGACTTATGGTCGGAATCAAGACAGCCGCTCCTGCAGGCGACGTAGTTAAAAAGTGTATGGATAGGGGTGTTTTATGCCTTACGGCAAAAGACAAGGTAAGACTTTTGCCTGCTCTTAACATTCCGTTTGACCTGCTCCGAAAAGCTATTGAAATAATAAAAGAAATCTGTGTGGAGGAAGAAAAATGAACTTAAAAGGAAAGAGCTTTTTAAAGCTTCTTGATTTCACGCCTGAGGAAATCGGCGGACTTATAGATTTTGCGGCTGAGCTTAAGGCAAAGAAAAAACAAGGGATTCCTCACCGTTTATGTGAGGGCAAAAATATAGCGCTTATTTTTGAAAAAACAAGCACCAGAACCCGCTGTGCCTTTGAGGTTGCGGCGGCGGACTTAGGTATGTACTCTGTCTACCTTGACCCGAAAGCCTCGCAGATAGGCAAGAAGGAAAGTATTGCCGATACTGCAATGGTATTGGGCAGAATGTTTGACGGTATCGAGTATCGCGGATTCGGACAGGAAATTGTGGAAAAACTTGCGGAGTTTTCTGGAGTGCCCGTTTGGAACGGTCTTACAAACGAGTTTCACCCCACGCAGATTTTAGCCGATTTTC
>Ga0172382_10011625_pt1 | contig 11606 bp, 8 predicted proteins | sample Leawel138RmetaG_FD_122245 | JGI IMG/M metagenome (GOLD analysis project Ga0172382, IMG submission 122245) | Leachate microbial communities from a municipal landfill in Southern Ontario, Canada - Leachate well 138R metaG | ecosystem: Engineered > Solid waste > Landfill > Unclassified | place...
AATAATCACTGCCATTTCATAGCCGTAGGCTGGATCATAAGTATGACAGTTCGGAATAGTGCCGGCGAGAATATGACTATGGCCATCTTGATGTTGCAGACCTTCACCGTTCAGGGTGGTGCGTCCTGCAGTGCCGCCCATTAAGAAACCACGGGCATGAATATCACCTGCAGCCCAAGCTAAATCACCAATACGCTGAAAGCCGAACATTGAATAAAACGCATAGAACGGCAGCATCGGTTGATTGTGGTTACTGTAAGCCGTTGCTGCAGCAATCCAAGCCGACATTGCACCTGCTTCAGTAATACCTTCTTCGAGAATTTGACCTTTCTTTTCCTCTTTGTAGTACATCACCTGACCATGATCGACTGGCTGATACAGCTGACCAACAGCTGAGTAAATGCCCAGCTGGCGGAACATACCTTCCATGCCAAAGGTTCGCGCCTCATCCGGCACGATTGGTACGATGCGCGTACCAAGGTCTTTATCTTTCAACAACTGCGCGAGAATACGCACAAACACCATAGTAGTAGAAACTTCACGCTCACCACTGCCATCCAGAATATTTTTCAAGGTCTCCAGCGATGGTGTTGGAATACTCATGCTTTTCATGCGACGTTGTGGAACAAAGCCGCCAAGTTTTTCACCAATTTCTTTTAGATAGCGTATCTCTGGGCTATTTTCTGCGGGACGATAGAACGGCAGGCTTTCGATATCCTCATCACTCACAGGTATATCGAAACGGTCTCTAAAGCCTTTCAGGCTTTCTAGGTCAACCTTTTTAACGTTATGAGCAATATTTTGTGCCTCACCAGTTCCGGTGCCATAGCCTTTAATGGTTTTCGCTAAGATAACGGTTGGCTGACCTGTATGGTTCACCGCAGCATGGTATGCCGCGTACACCTTAAAGGGGTCATGGCCGCCACGGTTCAGGTTCCAGATATCCGCATCTGACATGTCTTCAACCATCTCGGCTAAACGCGGATCAGCGCCAAAGAAATCTTTACGGACAAACGCACCGTCTTGGGCTTTATAGTTTTGATAGTCACCATCCAGCGCTTCATCCATGCGACGCTGCATCACACCTTCAGTATCTTTGGCAAACAACGGATCCCATAAGCGACCCCAGAGTACTTTAATCACGTTCCATTCAGCGCCGCGGAAGTTACCTTCCAGCTCCTGAATGATTTTACCATTACCACGTACCGGCCCATCTAAGCGCTGTAAGTTGCAGTTGATAACAAAAATCAAGTTATCGAGCTTTTCACGACCCGCGAGTGAGATTGCACCTAAGGATTCAGGCTCATCAGTTTCGCCATCACCTAAGAAACACCAGACCTTCTGCTTACCGGGCTGAATAAAACCACGGTGCTCAAGGTATTTCATAAAACGTGCTTGATAAATGGCCTGGATTGGACCCAACCCCATCGACACTGTTGGGAACTGCCAATAGTCCGGCATCAACCATGGGTGAGGGTAGGATGACAAACCTTTACCATCAGTTTCTCGGCGGAAATTATCCAGTTGCTCTTCAGTGATACGCCCTTCTAAAAAAGAACGCGCATACACACCGGGCGAAGCGTGCCCTTGGAAATAAATTAAGTCGCCACCGTGTTCTTCGGTTGGCGCTTTAAAGAAATAGTTAAAGCCAATATCGTACAGCGTGGCGCTCGAAGCAAAGGTAGCAATATGTCCACCTAGATCTGGATCCGCCTGATTGGCGCGCATCACCATGGCTAAGGCATTCCAGCGGACTAAGGAGCGAATCCGGCGCTCCATAAATAAGTCGCCAGGCATCAACGCTTCATGCGTAACAGGGATGGTGTTGCGATATGGTGTCGTTATCGCATGCGGTAATCGTGTACCACTGCGACTGGCCAGCTCGCCCAATCGTGATAAAATATAATGCACGCGCTCTTCGCCTTCATGCGCTTGGACAGATTCCAATGCATCCAGCCATTCTTGTGTCTCTACCGAGTCAATATCTTGCATGTTGTACTCCCGAACTAATGGGCCTTTTGATGATGGACCTATATGTGCTTCATGTCTTGTGGACAATCAACCCATAACACAATACAGCCATATTATTTTTATTATGTAGTTTTACTACATAATGACGTGCGAGTCAGCTTATATTTGCTATGTCTTTTGGACAAGTGCTTTTCTTGAGTACACCATACCAAGTAAATTTAAGGTATCTTTATCACACTCTTAGCGTGATATTGTTCAGGACTGCGCATGACCCCTCTTCTTTTGGCGACGATTCCTACTGGTTTGTTACTCTTGCAACAAAAAGCACAACGCGGCTGGGCACATGCCCTAGAAGAGCAACAGATCAGTGATCCACAATGGTCTGACAGCTGCTATCAAGCCTTTATTCGCGTGTGCAGCCTGAGCGACTTTGTCCTCAGCCAAGCCATCCGTGACCCGCAAATGCTGATTGATCTAGTGGCATCAGGACAACTTAACCGCACCTTAATTCCCGGTGAAATTCGTCATCAGCTCAATGAGCGTTTACACGACTGTGCTGATGAAGAGAGCTTATTGTTGCATTTACGCCAATACCGCAATCGCCAACAGGTGCGCATTATTTGGCGCGACTTAACCCGCCAAGCCGAACTCAGTGAAACCTGCCGCGACTTATCCGCCATGGCTGATGCCTGCATAGACCTAGCCTACCACTGGTTGTATCAGCAACATTGCCAACTGTTTGGCACGCCAATCGGGCGCTACAGCAAACAGCCACAGCAACTGGTGATTCTCGGTATGGGCAAGCTCGGGGCCTATGAACTGAATCTATCCTCAGATGTGGACTTAATTTTCACCTACCCAGAAGGTGGCGAGACTGAAGGCGCAAAACGCAGTTTGGACAACCAAGAGTTTTTCACCCGCCTCGGACAAAAACTGATTAAAGCACTGGATACCATTACTGTCGATGGCTTTGCTTTTCGTGTTGATATGCGCCTGCGCCCCTATGGCTCCAGCGGGCCGCTAGTATTTAGTTTTAACGCCATTGAGCAGTATTATCAAAATCAAGGCCGCGACTGGGAACGCTACGCAATGATTAAAGCGCGTGTCGTCGCTGGTGATCAGAATGCGGGGTCGAGCTTACTCAGAATTCTGCGCCCCTTTGTCTATCGCCGCTATTTGGACTTTTCCGCGATTGAAGCCCTGCGCTCGATGAAACAGCTGATTCAACAAGAAGTGCGACGCAAGGATATGGATGACAACATCAAACTCGGCTCCGGCGGTATTCGTGAGGTGGAGTTTATTGCCCAAGCGTTTCAATTGATTCATGGTGGTCGTGATTTAAGCCTACAACAACGGCCCTTACTGAATATTTTAGACACCCTCGCAGCACAGGGCTATATGCCCTCAGCCGATGTCACTGAACTGAAAGATGCCTACCGTTTTTTACGTTATACCGAACACGCGCTGCAAGCCGTTGCTGATATGCAAACACAAAGCTTGCCCGACAGCAAACAAGAGCAAGCGCGTCTTGCCTTTATTATGGGCTTTAACGACTGGCCGACGTTTTTCGGACAGTTGATGTATTGGCGTAAACGTATTGAACATCATTTTCGCGATATTATTGCTGATCCTGACACGGATGAAGATGACTGCATCGGCGGTGAGTGGCTCCCAGCGTGGGAAGACACTATTACACTGGACGGTATTTACCAACAACTGGACGAAGCGGGCTATCAAGACAGTCACGCTGCATGGCAACGCATCATACAGTTACGCGAAAGTAGTCAAGTGCGTACCATGCAGCGCTTAGGACGCGAGCGCTTGGATGCTTTTATGCCACGTTTTCTGTCACAAGCCACAGAACACGAGAACCCCGATTTAGTCTTGGAACGGGTAATTCCACTGATTGAAGCTGTCGCACGCCGCTCTGCCTATTTAGTATTGCTGACAGAGAACCCCGGCGCGCTCTTAGGTGTGATCAATTTGTGCGCTGCCAGCCCATGGATTGCCGAACAACTCACACGTTTTCCTGCCTTGCTCGATGAACTGCTCAATGAAGGACGCTTATACAGCCCACCACAAGCACCGGAACTCACCGCCGAATTACGTGAACTCTTGCTACGCATTCCCGAAGAAGACCTTGAACAGCACATGAATGCCCTGCGTCACTTTAAACTAGCACACCGCTTACGCGTCGCTGCGTCAGAAATTGCTGGTACGCTACCGTTGATGAAAGTCAGTGATTACCTAACCTGGCTGGCGGAAGCAATTCTTGAGCAAGTCATGCATTTAACCTGGCACGAAATGCTACGTAAACACGGCGCACCTCAGCGTATGGACGGCAGCCGCAGTGAACTCGATTTTGTCGTAGTCGCTTACGGCAAGCTGGGCGGTATTGAGCTGGGGCACGGCTCTGATCTTGATTTAGTGTTTATTTATGACTGCGACCCACAAGCTGAAACGGATGGCCCGCGCCCAGTGGATGGGGCACAGTTTTATACGCGACTGGGCCAGCGGATTATTTCCATGCTAACCACGCGCACAACCTCAGGCGGCCTTTATGATGTTGATATGCGCTTAAGACCCAGTGGTGACTCAGGTCTACTGGCCAGCTCGCTCAGCGCCTTTGAACGTTATCAAGAAGAACAAGCTTGGACTTGGGAGCATCAAGCGTTGGTACGCGCGCGAGTCTTGGTTGGTAGCCCTACGCTCTCTAAGCAATTTGATCAAGTGCGACTGAATGTTTTAGGCCGCCAGCGCAGTTTGCCGATATTGCAAGATGAAGTCAGCGAAATGCGCGCCAAAATGCGGCATAATCACGGCACACAGATTACCCAAGGCGGTTTAGGCCAGAATGCATTCAATAGCGATGTGCAATTTGACCTAAAGCAGGATGCTGGTGGTATTGTTGACATCGAGTTTTTGGTGCAATATGCCGTCCTAGCGTGGTCATGGCAATACCCGCAACTGGCAACCTATACCGACAACATCCGTATTCTTGACGGTCTCGGCGCAGAAAACCTGTTCGATGTGGATCTCGTCCATATTTTGCAGGAGGCTTACAAGGCCTATCGTGCTGCAGCTCACCGTCTGGCCCTGCAAAAGCAGCAAGGCGTGGTTGAAGGCAATTTATTTGCAGACGAGCGTCATGCAGTGATGGGCGTCTGGCAAGCGCTGGGCTTGAGTTATCTATAGTCATTTTTTAAATATTATTTTCAGGAGCACGTAACAATGTCGATGGCTGATCGTGATGGTGTTATTTGGTATGACGGTGAAATGGTTGAATGGCGTAACGCAACCACCCATGTTCTAACCCACTCATTGCACTATGGCATGGGGGTGTTTGAAGGCATTCGCGCTTATAAGACCCCAAATGGTACCGCAATTTTCCGCTTAGAGGCACACACAGACCGCTTGTTTGAGTCAGCGCATATCATGGGCATGAAAATCCCCTTCACTAAAGAAGAAATCAACCAAGCCGTGATTGCTTCCGTACGTGACAATAAACTGGATAGTGCTTATATCCGTCCTCTGGCATTTTACGGTTCCGAAGGTATGGGAATCCGTGCTGACAACCTCAAAGTGCATCTGATTATCGCTGCATGGCACTGGGGGGCTTACATGGGTGAAGAAGCCTTAAAAACAGGCATTAAAATTCGCACCAGCTCGTTCACTCGCCACCACGTCAACATCACTATGACTCGAGCAAAATCCAGTGGTGCCTATGTCAACTCAATGCTCGCCCTGCAAGAAGCCGTATCAGCTGGCGCCGATGAAGCGTTATTGCTTGATCCAGAAGGTTATGTAGCTGAGGGTTCAGGCGAAAATATCTTTATTGTTAAAAACGGTGTGATTTATACGCCAGAAGTGACCGCTTGCCTCAATGGCATCACCCGCAGCACTATTTTGACCCTTGCCCGTGAGCGCGGTATCGATATCGTTGAGAAACGTATTACCCGTGACGAAGTTTATATCGCTGATGAAGCCTTCTTTACCGGCACGGCAGCCGAAGTGACACCGATTCGCGAGCTCGACGGCCGTCAAATTGGTATTGGTAGCCGCGGACCAATCACTGCAGTACTGCAAAAAGCCTACTTTGATTTGGTATCTGGCGAAACTGATGCCTACCCAGAGTGGCGCACTCTAGTGAATTAAGCAGCATCCAGTAATTAAAAAGCTCGCTGAAAACTATTCAGCGAGCTTTTTTTACGATTATTTTCAGTTAAGGTTTTAAACTTTTCTTAGCATAAATATCGTAACGACTGGATTTACCTTCCAGACTGTAGGTTGGCGCCACGCCAGCAATTGCCGGGGCTTTACGCGGGCGCTTGACAACCACACGGTGCGAGGCGAGCGTCAAAGCAGCGAGCAATAAGTCTGGCGCATCCTCATCCGCACCGACCAAGGGCTTAAATAAACGCATTTCTTTTTTCACCAAAGCACTTTTATCGCGACTGGGGAACATTGGATCAAGATGCACCACCTGCGGCACCTCTGCTGCCCATGCCGACATCAACTCAATGGCGTCACCGATCAGCAAGGGCATGCGCTGGATAATGCCTAGCACTTCAGTATCAAGGCGTGCACGACGCAAACCATCCGCCAATAATGCAGCGACAATGGGATTGCGCTCAATCATATGCACGTGACAGCCTAAACAGGCCAAAACAAAGGCATCACGGCCCAGCCCTGCGGTTGCATCTAAAACAGTCGGACGCACGCCTGCTTGAATGCCAATCGCTTTGGCAATCATCTGCCCACTGCCACCACCAAACTGACGACGATGGGCTAATGCACCTTCAATAAAGTCAACACGAATCGGCCCAGGTGCTGAGCGGCCAAGCTCCTGCAGTTGCAAGCCATCCACGCTGACCTGCAAGGCAAATTCAGCATCACCATCGAGCGGCAAATCTAAATCCTGTGCCCATTGCAAAGCTGCAGCTTGATCGGCAACTGTTATGGCATCAACACGAATGAGAGGTGATTTTATTACAGTGAAGTCAGACATTAAGCGTACAAATCAAGACCAAGCACAGTGCTTGCTTCTTCAGCTTGATTACTGAATGTAGCGGTATTGCTGTAACTGGCTAAGGCTTTGCTGGCTTGATACTGCTGAGCCGGATTATTTAAGGCCTGACGTGCTTCATATTGCTGGATTTGCATCTGCGCAGAGGGTCGCTGCACCGCCTGGTACGTATCCAAACGTAAGGTATCAGAGGCCGTAGCTGGCTGCTGTTGACGGGTTTTGCTTTCTGCTTGACGTACAGCATCATCCATCTGCGCACTGGCATCTGGACGTGTGGCCCGAGTGGGTACATAAGCAGGTGAGAAACCATCAATACGCATTGTTTAAAAATCCTATAAACACTGGCCTACTTTAACCACACGTAGCACAGAGTTCAATCGTGTTAAGGCTGCTTCGGTGTCGCCACTTGATCACGCAAATAAATCGGTTGAGCATCCTGTGCGCTAATCGCCTCGCCACGCTGCCACATACCTTGCGCAAGGGTTAAAATATCTTCTGCGTGGGGCAATAATTGCGCGTCACGGGCATAAACAGGTACGCCAATGCGCTCACCATAGGTCGCCCAGCCCGTGCCAGCAGCAAACCAGTCGCCTTGTGCTGCGCGTGGTAATTCTGCGCAATCTGGAGCCAGCACCGCCTCTATCCCTTGCAAGCAAACTTCTCCGTCTACTAGGCTATAACAGCCCCAGTACACCTCATCCATGCGCGCATCAATCGCTACAGCAACCTGTTTGGCAGCATGCTCACGACACGCGCGCTGAGCAATAGCGGCCAAGTTAGATACCGGCAATACTGGGCGTTCTAGAGCAAAAGCTAAGCCTTGTACGACACCCACAGCAATACGCAAACCGGTAAAAGCGCCGGGGCCACGACCAAAGGCAATCGCTTCTACTGCTGTTTTAGTAATACCGGCTTCAGCCAGAACTTCGCTAATCATTGGTAAAATGCGTTGCGCGTGTAAACGAGGGATCACTGCGTAACGGCTAAACACCTGCCCATTGTGTAATAACGCAACAGAGCACGCTTCAGTGGCCGTATCCAGTGCCAGCAAGGTAGTCATGATTTTTCGTCAAGTGCTAAAAAAGAAAGTGTAACAGGCTCACAGCTAAGAGGGGAATACTGCGCAACAAACAACCAAGAATACATTCGCTCTTACACCGAGCAATTCACTGCAAACGCGAATGTATTCCTGAATCGATGTTTAACTTAATGCAGCCAGTACCTTAGCGGTAATCTGCTCAACACTACCAACACCAGCAATAGCACTGTACTTAGGTGTACCCTGACTAGCAGCCATATCTTGATAAAAAGCGATCAATGGCTTGGTTTGTGAGTGATAAACGGATAAGCGATGACGCACTGTCTCTTCTTTATCATCGTCACGTTGAACCAAGTCTTCGCCAGTCTCATCGTCTTTGCCAGCCACTTTGGGCGGGTTGTGCTCAATGTGATAGGTACGACTTGACGCTGGGTGCATGCGGCGACCGGCAATACGGCCAACGATCTCTTCATCGTCAACAGCAATTTCGATCACGTGATCGATTTCAACACCGGCATCACGCAGCGCTTCAGCTTGTGGAATGGTACGTGGAAACCCATCGAACAAGAAGCCTTTGGCACAGTCATCCGCCAAGATACGCTCTTTAATCAGGTCGATAATAATATCATCGGACACTAAACCGCCGGTTTCCATCACATTTTTCACTTTTAATCCCAACGGACTTTCTGCTTTAACAGCAGCACGCAGCATGTCACCTGTAGAGATTTGTGGAATAGCAAATTTTTTAGTGATAAATCCAGCTTGTGTGCCTTTTCCTGCCCCAGGCGCTCCTAACAAAATTACGCGCATTATCATGCTCCTATATCATCATTAGTATCATAAAAAATATCCGCAACGCCTCAATCCAGCGCACTGCACGATTGAATTCTGTGATTTTGGTCAGCCCAAAAAGTGACCAAGATACACATCAGTCTTTAGTCGCACAAGAAAAATATCCGTATGTGCCGCTAAAACAAGCAGATCTCATCCTGTTTTTGCTAGACCAGCATACCCTTAACCAGCCGACACAGTTCGCCCAGCGGCCCAATGTCGCAGCCCAGCCAACTCTTCTGACATCACCACCGATAAAGGTACGGTACGCTGCAATGCCTCAAGCATTAACGGTTGCGTTACCAACACTTGCCGCGCTTGCGCCGCATACAAAGCCGACACAACAGCCTGTTCAATTTCCGCACCCGAAAACCCTTCACTGGCAGCCGCTAAAGCTGTCAAATCAAACTCAGCCACAGCCAACTCACGCTTATCCAAATGAATTTTGAAGATATCTTCACGCACCGCAGACGCTGGCAAATCAACAAAGAAAATTTCATCAAAGCGCCCTTTGCGCATCAATTCAGGTGGCAAACGCTTAATGATATTGGCGGTCGCGACCACAAACACCGGTGCTTTACGCTCAGCCATCCATGTCAGTAAGGTACCGAGCACGCGCTGGCTGACACCATTATCTAAATCGCCAGTGGCTAAACCTTTTTCAATTTCATCCATCCATAACACACAAGGCGACATGCGCTCGGCCATGAGTAAGGCTTCGCGCAAATTGCGCTCCGTCTCACCAAAGTACTTATTGTAAAGGCTGGCAAAATCCAAGCGCAGCAAAGGTAGCCCCCACAAACCAGCGACCGCTTTTGCCGCTAAACTTTTACCGCTACCTTGCGCGCCTAATAACAGCATTCCTTTCGGCAGATCACTGGCTGTACCTGCAAGAAACGCCGCTTGGCGTTCAGACAACCATTGTTTTAAATGATGCAGGCCGCCCACATCAGCAAAGTGTGCGGTATCGCCTTCATAGCCCAACACACCATCAAGGTCGAGTAATTGAAACTTAGCTTTATTGAGCTCAGGCAAATCTTCTTGGGTAATGGCGCCGTCATCACAGATTAAGCTGCGTGCCAACAAGCGCGCATCGGCATGGCTTAAGCCACGTAAATTTTTCACCACTTGTTGCAAGGTGCGGTTGTCAGTACGCACACGTAAGCCACGATTGACCTCGCTCCAGCGCAACGCCTCTTCACGTACGATCGCAAGCAATTGATCTTCACTGGGCAATGACACACTAAAGCGCGCCGCATAGCGCTGCACTTCAGGCGGCAGCTTTAGCGCATGCGAGACTAAAATCAGAGTGGGTTTAGCAGGCCCTGTAGCCATAGCAATATCTTTGATTAAGCGCACCAAGAGCGCATCGTTTTCAAGAAAAGCATGCAGGTCAAAAAACACATACAGTCCGGCTTGTGGATCAGCCTTAACTAGACGCAAGGCTTTCTCGGGGATATGGCTGTCATCCTGCGCCTCAGCACCAAATGCCATACCTTGCAGGCCTTCACTGATGGACCATACGCGCAAATTCATGCCGCGCTGCACAGCTAATGAGGTCAAGGTTTCCAGCACGCGTAACTCATCCCACGACTCAATCACAATCAGCCGTACACGCGAATCTAAAACCAATTGTAAATCTTTAAGATCATTTTTCAAATGATGCCAACCTATCAAAATATGACGAATGCTAGCGATTGCATGAACAGCCAGCTAAACTCCAATAATCTTACAACAAGCAGAGGTCTGTATTATGGATTGTTTGTTTTGCAAAATTGTTGCCGGTGAGATCCCTGCACGCAAATTATACGAAGACGAGCATGTCGTGGCCTTCCACGATATCGCCGCCCAAGCACCAGTACATTTTTTAGTTATCCCCAAAAAGCATATCAGCAAACTGACTGATCTGAGTGTTGATGATACTTTTTTAGCAGGACATATTCTTTACACCGCGCAACGTTTAGCTCAAGAGCAAGGCTGTGAAGAAGGCTTTCGTGTGGCAATGAACACCGATAAACTGGGTGGCCAAACGGTCTATCACATTCATATGCATGTGCTGGGACAACGGCAAATGAGTTGGCCGCCGGGCTAGACAGCAGGTCAAGGCAATACAATATTTACTCTAGCTGCACTATGGCTATTTAACAGGAGTCTTCTATGCCCTCTCAGCGCCACTACTCGCCAATCGATCGCCTGCTGCTGCAAGCAGATACGGCTCTGCGCACTTTGATTCCTAATAGCAGCCATGCCAGCCGCCCATCACCAGCAGTGCTTGAACCACAAAGCAGCCTAGACGCGCAGCAAACACGGCATATTGCCGGTTTAATGCGCATCAACCACAGCGGCGAAGTCTGTGCGCAAGCCTTGTATCAAGGCCAAGCGCTAACTGCGAGCCTGCCAGAGGTGCGTGAGAAAATGGAACAGGCTGCTGAAGAAGAGGTTGACCATTTAGTCTGGTGTGAACAGCGTATTCGTGAGCTCGGTAGTCAGCCCAGTCTACTCAACCCACTGTTTTATGGTTTATCTTTTGCCATTGGTGCCAGTGCTGGTGCAATCAGCGACAAAGTCAGTCTAGGCTTTGTTGCCGCCACTGAAAATCAAGTGTGCAAACACTTAGATGATCACTTACAGCAAATACCGGAAAGCGATCGCAAGTCGCGCGCCATTTTAGAGCACATGCGCATCGACGAAGAAGAGCATGCAATCAGTGCGTTAGATGCTGGTGGCTACCGTTTTCCA
>Ga0172382_10011626_pt1 | contig 11605 bp, 10 predicted proteins | sample Leawel138RmetaG_FD_122245 | JGI IMG/M metagenome (GOLD analysis project Ga0172382, IMG submission 122245) | Leachate microbial communities from a municipal landfill in Southern Ontario, Canada - Leachate well 138R metaG | ecosystem: Engineered > Solid waste > Landfill > Unclassified | place...
CTGTTCCCCTACGGTGAGCGGCGGCGGAGTGAGGTCGAGTGCGGCGGCAAATAAACGGTCGTAGGCGACTGGTGGGGTCGTCTCTCTAATATAGAGAGTGAGCGTACCTTCTGATTCAACGAGTCGATCGGCCTGTGCAAAAATTCTTGTTTGCACACCATGCCAGAGTGCTTGATAGGCAAGTTTTTCAGAAGAATTGAGCAATGTTGAATAAAGAGTGCGGAGTTGCTTGAATGATTCATCGCTTAGATTACCGACATTTTGTGCAGTAATAGTCGTGCCATCTGCACCCGTTGATTCCATCGAAACTGATGCTCCATTCGCCCACGTGTAAGTAGTGGTGTCAGGTGTTATCTCGCCTGAGAAACTACGCATTGACGGGTCGTTAGTAAGGGCTTCGGGGGTGATGGAGAAATCAGACATACGCTACAGAACGACACTTTCTTTTCGCTTATCAATGATATTGGCAAGCATTTGCTGAGCTTCTTGTGGGCTCTGTGCGTGGAGATGTTTTTCTACTGTACTTGAGGTGTCATTCATTGCTTTAGTATAGCATTTATCAGGCTCGAGAGGGGGTGCACCCCTGCCATATGCTTTTAGGTGTATTGATTGAGTGCTTCGATCGGGTTTTTACGAGCGGCGCGCAGGGCAGGGTAGAGCCCGAAGAGCACCCCCACGATACCTGCGGTGCCGATGGCGATAGCGACGATAGGCCATGTTATGACGGGGGTGAATGTAAGGAAGAGTCCAATGACAAAGGCAGAGGCGAGGCCAAGAAGCCCCCCGAATACCCCACCAATGAGCGCCATGATGATTGATTCGATAAGGAATTGCCACATAATATCGCTCCGTGAGGCGCCCAGTGCTTTACGAATGCCAATTTCTCGGGTGCGTTCTGCTACGTTGACAAGCATGATATTCATAATGCCAATACCTCCAACAAAGAGTGAGACGCTGGCAATGGCTGCGGTAACTCCTGCAACAACGGTAAAGAGTTGGCTCGTTGGTGCGGCAATCTCTTCGCCGCGCAGAACACGGAAATCGAGTTCGTTGTTATGTTGTGCGAGAAGTGCTTTATTAACATCAATAATGGCGCGATCGAGGGTGGCGACACTCTCGGTTTGAATATTAATTTGTTGTATTTGAGCGGTAGGGTTAATGGCGGTAATTTGTGTCGGACTAAGTAGCGCGGCGTTATCGAAGTCTACTCCGTTGAAGTTCATTGGGTTTTCTTGGCGCTCTAAAATACCCCCAACGTAGAAGGTTTTATCTTTCACGGTGACGGTCTTCCCGAGCGAATCTTCAGTGCCAAAAAGGTCGATAGAGAGTTGTGCGCCAATAACGACTGGAGCGTTTTCACTTTCTATAAATTCCCCCTCTTTCATTTCGATGTGGCTCATCATAAGGAGGTCGGGCGTCGTGCCGACAATATCGGCTGTTTTTGCGGTATCACCGGTAAGTGTTGTTCGGACAAGCATGATGGGAGCGTGCGCGGTAACAGAGGGGATGGTTGCGATACGCTTAAGGTCAGACTTTGTTAATGAGCTTGTGTCGGTTTGTTTATATACCTGCCGATTGACGAGGTCGGTGCTAGAACTAGGAGCTTCATATCCAGGCCGGATGACGGCGATATTGCCACCCACCTCATTAACCTGCTGTGCGACGACATAGGTGGCTCCACTTGCGAGCGATAGAACGGTGACGATACTCGCAATACCAATTGCTACCCCAGTGACGGTTAGTAATGTGCGGGCGCGGTTTGCCTTTAGTGAATCGCGAGCGTTTTGAATGTGGAGAAGGAGTGGAATCATCGCGCACCTTCTTCTGATTTTTTCGTGTCAGTGTCGGTATCAATTTTACCGTCAAGCATGGTAATAACGCGTGAGGCATAGGTGGTAAGCCGCGGGTTATGCGTCACCATAATAATAGTGTTGCCGCGTTTATGAATATCGGAAAGCTCTTCCATAATAATGTGGCTGGCGTGCGAATCAAGGTTACCGGTTGGCTCATCGGCGAGGATAATCGACGGTTCGTTAACAAGAGCGCGAGCAATGGCAACGCGTTGAGTCTGCCCACCACTTAGTTGACGAGGCATATAGTATTCGCGGTTTTCAAGGTGAAATGTCTTTAAGATTGCACTGGCCGCTTTGAGGCGTTTCATTTTTCGCACCCCTTTGTAGGTAAGCGGGAGGGCGACATTCTCAAGAACGGTAAGGCGAGGGATAAGGTTGAAGTTTTGAAAGACAAAACCAATGGTTCGGCTACGAATTTTTGCTTGTTTGCGCTGAGAGATTGTCTCGACATTTGTGCCATTGAGTTTGTATTCACCATCGGTTGATTGATCAAGCAATCCAAGAATATTAAGAAGGGTAGTTTTGCCACACCCGCTCGGGCCCATAATTGCCACGAATTCACCTTTGCGAATAGTGAGGTCAATTCCGTCGAGCGCGAAATGCTCGGCATCGCCAATGCCGTAGCGTTTTTTTATGTCGCTCAGTTGAATAACATGTGGTGCTTTTTTCTTCTTTGCCATCTGCTCCTATTATAGGAAGAAATAAGAGGTAAGAGCAACCGTAAGCATGCAGTGGAAAACACAATAGTTTACAATGGGGGCATTGGAGGGGTGGCCGAGCGGTTGAAGGCGCACGCTTGGAAAGCGTGTGTATGCAGCAATGTGTACCGTGGGTTCGAATCCCATCTCCTCCGCCATAAATGAACAAAATACACCATATATAGCGTTGTAAATAATAAACACAACGCTATTTTTATTTTTACAGGGGTGAACACAAGCGGAATGGTGTTGTGGTAAATTTAACCCATCGAAATGCTTGAAAAACTATATATAGGGGCATATAGTCTTTATTAAGCACTACATAGGTGGTGACAAATAAAACAGACATGTGTGCACGGAGGATTACTGCAACGCTCCAGCAGCGTTTTTCTTGCACCCCCGAAAAAATATATCGGGGCACCTGGGGAGGTGATGAATATACATGTAAATAAGGAGCAGGGGAATAGGGGAAATGACAAATATTTCAGTGGTGAAGCGCGACGGAACCCGCGAGTCATTCGATGCAAATAAGATCAATCTTGCACTTGTAAAGGCGAGCGAGGGGCTTGATGATCAAATTTCTAAGGTCGTCGAGGTAGCTTCGCAGCTTCAGCTGACCTTGTTTGATGGTATTACGAGTGAACAACTCGATGAAGCGGTTATCCAAACAGCACTTCAGAACGTTAAAGATGATCCTGATTACGATAAAATTGCCGCACGTCTTCTTCTCAAGACACTCTATAAAAGTATTCTTGGCGATTACGATACCGTCTCCGACTTGAAGAAGTTGCACGAAAAAGGCTTTCCTAAGTATCTAAAGGATGCAGTAAAAGACGGGCTGCTTGATACACGTCTTACCGATGGACGCTTTGACGTAACCAAGCTTGCAAAAGCACTTGATCCAACGAAAGACGACCTTTCAAAGTATCTTGGTGTTATTACGAATAAGAACCGCTACGCCCTTCGCAAGGGAAGTGGCGAGGCAATCGAAGTTCCACAATTTACCCATATGCGTATTGCAATGGGGCTTTCAATTAACGCCGAAGATCCAACCGCCTCTGCGCTTGATTTCTATCAGCACATGAGTAGCCTCGATTACATTCCAGGTGGTTCAACGCGAGTAAATGCTGGTGGTGCATTTCCACAACTTTCAAACTGTTTCCTTATTAATGTTGATGACGACATGGAGTCGATTGCAAAGAGTGTTCGTAACACGATGTGGATTGCAAAGGGGACTGGCGGTATTGGTATTGGTTTTACCAAGCTGCGTGCAGCGGGGAGTCCTGTTAAGACCACAAACACTGAAAGCACCGGCCCAATTCCATTCATGAAAATGATTGATACCGCGCTTTTTGCCGTGAGTCGTAAGGGTAAGAAGGCAGGTGCTGCAGCCCTCTATATGGAGAACTGGCACATTAACTTCCCACAGTTCCTTGATCTTAAGGCGAACTCGGGTGACCCGTACCTTCGTACGCGTTTCGCAAATACGGCCGTATTTATTAGCGATGAGTTCATGCGCCGCGTCGAAAAAGATCAAGATTGGTACCTTTTTGACCCAGCTGAAGTGATGGACCTCACTGAGCTATACGGTGAGGCATTTAGTAAGCGTTATGCAGAATATGTAAAGCTCGCTGAAGCCGGAAAGCTTCGTCGCTTTGATAAAATTCCTGCTCGTCAGCAGTTCCGCGCAATTCTTATTCAGCTTCAGGCAACCAGCCACCCATGGCTTACCTGGAAAGACACAATTAACGTCCGTGCGCTCAATAACAACACGGGAACTATCCACCTTTCAAACCTTTGTACTGAAATTACCTTGCCTCAGGATAACGAAAATATTGCCGTATGTAACCTCGTTAGCATTAACTTGTCGGCACACCTCAATGAAGATAAAACATGGGACTGGGAACGCCTTGGGGAAAGTGCCCGGAGTGCAATTCGTCAGCTCGATAACCTTGTCGACATTACAGAACTTCCTGTGCCAGAGGCAATGAATGCCAATAGCAACACTCGCGCACTTGGCCTTGGTTTTATGGGCTTCACCGATGTTATCGAGAAGCTTGGCTATAGCTACGAATCTGAAGAGGCGTACGACCTCATCGACCAGCTTTCTGAATACATTAGTTATTACGCGATTGATGAATCAGCTGAGCTTGCAAAGAAATATGGCAGCTACCCTGCATTTAAGGGTAGTGGCTGGAGCCAAGGTATTCTTCCGATTGATACGATTGACGCACTCGCGACTGACCGTAAGGTAAAGGTGAATATCAACCGAAAAACTCGTCTCGATTGGGAAAAGCTTCGCGCAAAGGTAAAGAAGGGTATGCGTAACGCAACGCTTATGGCAATTGCACCAACGGCAAACATTGCTCATATCGCTGGAACTACTCCGGGTCTTGATCCGCAGTTCTCGCAAATCTTTAGCCGCTCAACCCTGAACGGGAAGTTCCTTGAAGTAAACGCGAACCTCGTAAAGGACCTTAAGGACCTCGGAATCTGGGATCAAGTAAAAGATGAACTTCTTATTAACCAAGGTGATATTCAAAACATTGAGGCAATTCCACAGAACCTAAAAGATGTGTACAAAACAAGCTTCCAACTTTCACCGTATGCATTCATTGAAGTTGCTGCGCGTGCACAGAAATGGGTAGATCAAGCAATCAGCCGTAATATGTACCTTGAAACTCGCGATATTGATGAGTATGTAAAGATTTACACCGAAGCGTGGAAGCGCGGCCTTAAAACGACGTACTACTTGCACGTGAAGCCGCGACACCAATCTGAACAAACAACCGTTAAATCCAACAAGGCTGAAAAGATTACCGCGGCAAGTGGTGGACGTAAGGTTGGGTTTGGCTTTGCGAGGGCAACAAAATAATGAGTGAATATCTATCGACTGAAATTGAAACGAGTCCGGAAGTAAAGTTATACCCGGGAATTATCAACGAAACTATCGAACGTGCTTTGGGATTTCAAGCACTTATATCACTCGAAGAGCTAGGAGGAGAGTAATATGGCAGATACTAAACCACACGGAATTTTAGGTTCAGGCCTTCGTGACGGCTTGCAACTTCACCCAATCCGGTATCCTTGGGCGTATGATTTATACAATCAGGCAGTTGCAAATACTTGGTTTCCAAATGAGGTGCAGCTTGTACGCGACCTTGCCGATTTTGAAAAGATGACCGATGACGAAAAGCACGCGCTCAAGACAGTCATTAGTTACCTTAACCCAAATGAGCTGCTTATTAATAAGTCACTCGCATTTGGTATTTACCCATATGTTAATGCTGCCGAGGCGCAAATTTACCTCAGTAAGCAAATGTGGGAAGAGGCAAACCACTTCATGACGTTCGAATACATTATTGAAACGTTTCCGTTTGATCGTGAAGAAATTTATGCAGCAGGCTTTGGTAAGAAATCACTTGCCGATAAGGCGGCATTCCAAAATAAGCACCTTGAGGTAATGACTTCAAAGGATCTGGATATCAATACCGTTGAAGGTAAGAAAGATTTTGTTCGCAGCCTCGTTGCCTACAATATCGTCCTTGAAGGTATCTGGTTCTACAGTGGCTTCATGGTGGGGATGAGCTTCCGTCAGCGTAACCTCCTTCGAAATGTTGGTTCACTTCTTGACTGGATCACCCGTGATGAAAACCTTCACCTTACCTTCGGTATTAACCTACTTCTGACGATTCTTGATGAGAACCCAGAGCTACAAACAGCTGAATTCGCCGAAGAAATCCGTAACCTTATTCTTGAGGCGGTTGAGCTCGAAAAAGCTTACAACGAAGATATGCTCCCGAACGGTATTCTTGGGCTTAACGCTGATTACGTCAACCAGTACGTTATGTACATGACTGATCGTCGCCTTGAAGAGCTTGGTTTTGAACCTGAATACAATGTTTCCAACCCAGCAAAATGGATGGCTGCAGCAAATGATACGCTCGAACTCGTTAACTTCTTTGAAAGTACGAATACAAGCTACGAGGTAAATAGCGGAAGCTAAGAGGCGAGGTGGGTATGTCGGACGAAGCACGCACTATTTTGCAAAGTAATGTCCTCGGGTCTATCGCGACCATTAATGAGGATGGCTCTCCGTGGTCAACGCCAGTACACGTTTTTTATGACGAAGCGACCGAAGCAGTGTACTGGTTTTCGCATGAGGCAACAATCCATTCGATAAATATTGCACGTGACGCACGGGTGAGTCTAACGCTCTTCTCGCCAAATGAAGCGGGTGGACCAAAGGGTGTGTATGTTAATGGTACGGCAGAAAAGCTCGCCGCAAGTGAAACCGATGCGGCAAAGGAAGTGGTGCGTGCGCGTATGACAACAGTACCACCCGTTTTTGATACCGCGACCGCCTATAGGCTCACCATAGGCGCACTCAACAGTGATAAATCCACAAGGAACTGTTGGTATTTTTACACCGAAAAAACCTAGACAAACGCTATATGTGGCGTATAATTATTAAACATAAGCACTATATACACGAACAAGGGGATTAACAAAAATGAACGCAAACGCAATTATCAGCGACGACATGACACTTGACGAGAAGCTTGCAGCTATTGATGCGGCTATGGCAAACGCCGTCTCACAGGCGCAATCAGACGCGTCTAAGCAGGGTTCGGTATTTGTACAGCCAGATCCAGCTGACCTCACTATGTGTGAAGGTTGTCAGTAAATACTGACTAGTGCTATACTTAGTATAGTGAAAACATTACTTGTTATTTTTGGTATCACTGGCGATTTAAGCACGCGTAAACTTTTACCCGCGCTTTCAAAGATTGTCAGTCACCAGCCGGACAATAATCTGTCCGTGCTTGGTGTGTCTCGAAGCCCGCTTGATAGCCAGCAACTTATTAACGAGGTGACGGGAAACCAGCAGTTGGCAGCGATTACCGATAGTATCACGATGGACCTTTCAAATGGTGTGGACTATCAACGTTTGCGTCAGAAGATTCAATCAAGTGGTGCCGACCAGACGCTTATTTACCTTTCCGTTCCCCCTGGGGCGGCTGCACAAATTGTTGACCTTCTTGGTGAAGAGGGTATCAATACCCCTGATATTCATATTTTGTTTGAAAAGCCATTCGGCCTCGACCTTTCATCTGCTCAAGATTTTATTGCCCGAACGGGTCGTTATTTCAATGACGACCAACTTTATCGTATTGATCACTATATGGCGAAAGAGGTCGCCGCAGAGATGCTACGAATCCGCACTGATGCAACCGACACAGATATAAAGAAAAAGGTAAAAAGCATCACAATTGTTGCCTCAGAAAAGATTGGTATTGAAGGCCGGGCGCAATTTTATGAACAAACCGGTGCGCTGCGCGACTTTATTCAAGGCCATCTTATGCAGCTTTTAGCGCTGACGCTTATCCGCCATGTTACTGATGCACCACTTCCCGAACAGCGCTTTGCTGCGCTGAGTAAGGTGAAGCCAGTGCTCCCCGAGCATACCGTTCGAGCCCAGTACCAAGGGTATCAGGAGGAAGTTCAGAACCAAGGAAGCGAAGTCGAGACTTTTGTGTCACTTGAGCTTGAAAGCGTTGATCCCGTATGGGAGGGCGTGCCACTTCGCCTCGTTACGGGAAAGGCACTCAATGAAAAGCGTTCATATGTCCGCTTTGAGTATGATGATGGATCGGAGCGTACTTTAGATGAAGATGAAATCCTTCTTCGCGAGGGCAATCGACACCTGGATGCCTACGAACGAGTACTCCTTGAGGCGGTTAAAGGAAATAAAGATATCTTTACGAGTGGCGCAGAGGTGCTGCGCTCATGGGAAATTCTTACACCGCTTCAGCGTGCTTGGAATATGAACACCGAGCCACTCTTTACCTATACCCCCGGTATGTCGATTGATGCGGTCTGTCGTCGCTCGGCTTCGTAAAAACACTACAGATAGCGTAGTGCAAATACTACAACACCCTACCCATAGCGCATTGTAGGCAAAAGGTGCTACAATGAAGTCCCATGGAGGGGAAGACTGACATGGGGAATAAACAAAAATATATCTTTGTAACTGGGGGCGTTCTTTCGGGGGTAGGTAAGGGTATTACCGCAGCCAGCATAGGTGCCATTTTGCAGGCGAAAGAAATGACTGTCTCAATTCAAAAATGTGACCCGTATCTTAATGTTGATGCGGGTCTTTTAAATCCGCGCGAACATGGTGAGTGTTTCGTAACGAAAGATGGTGCGGAGACTGATCTTGACCTTGGCCACTACGAGCGATTCCTTGATCTTGAGCTTACGCAGAAAAACGCGACACTTTCGGGAAAGCTCTTGAGCCAGCTTATTGCTGACGAACGTGCCGGGAAGTTTGGCGGACAGACGATTCAGCTGGTTCCACACTTAACCGGAGCAATCAAAGATGCGATTGAGGCTGCGGGTGAGGGGTCGGACGTCCATATTGTTGAAATTGGTGGTACGGTAGGCGATTACGAGGGGCTTAGCTTTGTCGAGGCAATTCGTGACTTTGCAACTCGAGTGGGGCGTGAGAACTGTTTTTATGTTCATGTAGTGTACGTGCCTTTTATTCAGACGAGTAAAGAATTTAAGTCAAAACCAGCCCAGAATGCACTGAATGATTTGCGTGGCTTCGGTATTGTACCGGACTGTGTAGTGGTGCGAACTGATGAGCCAGCACCGGGGGAAATTGCCGCAAAGATCGCACGCTTTAGTGGGGTTGAAGAAGATGCCGTAATTTTGCTTGCGAACGCCTCGACGGTATATGAAGTGCCTTTGACAGTGTACGCCAGCGGTATTGGTCGCGTACTCGAACGCTTTACAGGAAATACTAAAGAGCCTGATTTATCGAAGTGGCGACACCTCGCCGAGGCGCAGGAAATGCGGTATCCGCAAACGGTAAAAATTGGCATGGTAGCAAAGTATCTCGATAATGAAGATACCTACATTTCAGTACTCGAGGCACTGAAAGCAGCTTCATGGCAGGAAAAGGTTAACCTTGATCTGACATGGCTGAGCGCCGAAGAGGTGAGTGATGATGAGCTAGCGCAATTTGACGGTATCTTGGTTCCCGGTGGATTTGGTGCGCGCGGGGTTGAGGGGAAGATTCAGGCAGCCACCTACGCGCTCGAGCAAAAAAAGCCGTATCTTGGGCTATGCCTTGGGTTGCAAGTGGCGGTTATTGCTGCTGCGCGTCGTTCGGGTTTGTCGGATGCTGCGAGTACGGAATTTAACCCTGAGACAAAACACGATGTCGTATACATTATGAATGGACAAGAAGGTAAGGAGTCGACGGGTGGAACGCTTCGCCTCGGTGATTACGAGGCGGTGCTTGAAAAGGGGTCTCGCGTGGCGAAACTTTACGGGCAGCCAAGTGTCATCGAGCGTCATCGACATCGTTACGAAGTGAACCAGAAATTTATACAGGCAATTGAAGCGGGTGGCCTTGTAGTGAGTGGTACTTCGCCAGACAAGAAGCTGGTTGAATACGTTGAAGCACCAAAACACCCGTATTTTGTTGCAACACAGGCGCACCCGGAATTTAAGAGTCGTCCGTATCGTGCACACCCGCTTTTCACGAGCTTTATTCGTGCTGCGATGGACGAAAACGCGGCGTAGTCTACGTTTTGGCACAAAAAAAGAGGCTCGCTACAGAGCCTCTTTTTACACGGTGTTTATTACTGCTTGCCGTTAATATCGTGTCCGCCAAACTTATTGCGCATTGCGGCGAGGAGTTTGGTGGCGAAGTTAATCTCACCCTGTTGTGAGGCGAGGCGAACATCAAACGATGCTTGGATGGCGGGCATTGGAATGCCAAGCTCGTCAGCAGTTTCAAGTGTCCAGCGCGCTTCACCCGACTCAGCGACGACACCTTCGATACCTTCAAGTTCTGGGTTCTCGTGGAGCGCCTGGCGAGTGAGGTCGTTAAGCCAGCTCGTTACGACACTACTTTCTTGCCAGACATCACCAGCTGCAGCGAGGTCGAGTTCTTTGTAGGGACCTTCGCGGAGCATGCGGTATCCCTCGGCGAGGCTTTGCATCATGCCGTATTCAATGGCATTGTGGACCATTTTTACGTAGTGGCCGCTTCCACTTGGGCCGAAGTGACGGTAGCCACCGCGGGGTTGGGCGAGGGTTTCAAGCGCAGGTTCAATGTGGGTAAATGCCTCTTTTGGGCCATCAACCATCATCGAGAAGCCATTGGTGGTACCCCAGACACCACCACTGGTGCCGATATCGAGAAGGTGGACCCCCTTTGCAGCGGCGCGCTCAAAACGAGCAGTGTCACCGCGATAATCACTGTTGCCGCCGTCAATGACGATACTTCCTTCAGGGAGAAGTGTCAGCCAGTCATCAAGCTCAACATCGATGACGCCCGCAGGAATCATCACCCACACAACTACAGGGTCGCTTCCGAACGCTGAGACGACTTCTTGTTTTGTATACGCAGGGGTCGCGCCAAACGCTTTTGCCTCATCTACTTTCTCGGGGCTGCGGTTGTGGGCAATAACTTCGTGCCCTGCCTTAACGAGTTTTTCTGCAATTTGACCACCCATGCGGCCAAGGCCTGATATAGCGATTTTCATAATAATTCCTCCTTGGTTGTTATAGTCCGACGAGCGGAGCATCTGTATAAAGTGTACTCTTTTTTATGCGCTTCAGTACCTGCGCCGGTTGTGTTGCAAGCGGCGTATTGGTCGCTATGAGTGTCTGGAGTGTTTCCTTTTTTTCTTCACCCATTGCATAGATAATTGCCTCATCAAGCTCCGAGAGGGCTGCGGGCGTCAGGGTGATGCGACGGTAATCATCCCATTCGTAATAACAAGTGGTGCTCGTTTCGTTAACTGCTGGGGAGTTGGCTTTAATGCCTGCTGTGTGCCCGTCGGCGCCAATACCAAATACGCCCAATGAATAATCAGAGGTCTTAAGCCATTGGTGGATGGTTTGTCCAAACGCCTGCGCTGTTTCTTCTGGAGAAGCGTTTCGAAGGACGCGGTAAACGGTAGCCTCGGGCAGGGTGAACCCATGATGAAGCAGCTGTGACCAGTTTTCGTCGGCGTGATCTATAGCGCCGTA
>Ga0172382_10011627_pt1 | contig 11604 bp, 14 predicted proteins | sample Leawel138RmetaG_FD_122245 | JGI IMG/M metagenome (GOLD analysis project Ga0172382, IMG submission 122245) | Leachate microbial communities from a municipal landfill in Southern Ontario, Canada - Leachate well 138R metaG | ecosystem: Engineered > Solid waste > Landfill > Unclassified | place...
CGGGTTTCGGCTTGCGGCGGCGGATGTGTCGGCCGCCAGCATCAGCGCCATGGCCGACTGGTGCGACCTGCCCATCCCCCAGAATGGTGGCGGGACGCAGCCCAATATGCGGCTGTGGGGATACTGGACCCTGGACGAGGCACCGGCGTCGGTGCTGGACCGCATGGCGGCATCGTCGGGGTTGCGGCCTTACGAAATGCAGGACGGGCGGATCGGGCTGGTCGGCGGACCGTTCGGCGGGCCGGCCTGCACCATCACCGCCAAGGATATTCGCGAGATCCAGACCACCGCCGCGATAGACGAGCGCGAGGGCTACAACAGCCTGCGCGTCACCTATTTGTCAGGCTCGCATCGGTTCGAGATGGTCGAGGCCGACCCGACCGAGGATCTGGCGCGACAGGCGGTTGAAGGCGTGATCGCTCAGGAAATGGCGCTGGAAATGTGCCCGAACCTGTCGCAAGCCAAGCGACTGGCCAAGCGGCAGATGCACGATGACAACCGGGCGCGAGTCGAGATCATCACCAACCTGGTCGGCCTCAAGGCGCGCTGGCCACGTCATCACGGGCAGCGCCACACGATCATGCTGGACTATCGCCCCGAGGATGGCAGCGGCCGCGTGGTCGCCGGCGAATACGAGGTGCTGGATCACGAGTTTGATCCTGTCGCGCTGGAATGCCGGATCGTGCTGGCGGCGGTGGATCGGGCGTCGGAAAGCTGGACCCCGGCAGAGGAGGGCGATCCGCCCCCACCCCTGCCAGCCGAGACTGGCAACCCGCCCCCGGCGTTTGCCGGCGCTGCGGCGGTTGTTGTGCAGGGCGGCATCAGCACGATCCGCGTGACGGCTACGGCGCCGGCGGGGCGGGACGATCTGGGGGTCGAGGCGCGATATCGCGAGACTGGCGCGCCGGACTGGATCGCCATGCAGGCAAACGGGCTGGCTGCCACATCAGCGGCTGTGTCGGCTGGCAGCTACGAGGTCGAGGGGCGCTGGACCGGGGTTTTTGACGGGGTGGACGACTGGCACCCGCTAGGCACAGTGACGGTGGAGTGACATGGGCATCAAAGACGACATCAACCTGATCCTGCGGGATCACGAGGGCTATACCGGCGACGGGCGCGGCGGGGTCGGCGACCTGCCTGTCGGGGACAGGTCCACAGCGCGCAAGCCGATCAGCAAGCGCGACCTGCGCGAGGTGCTGGGGGCGGTGCATGATTCCGTCGCTGATCCTGCGGACGCGGCGATGCAGGCGGCCGAGGATGCGATTGACGCGGCCGAGCGGGCGGAGTTGGCGGCGTCTGGCGTTGAGTATCCGGTCAGTTACGCCCCGCAGACCCTGACCGAACCGCAGCAGGCGCAGGCGCGGGACAACATCGGGGCGGCTGACAGCGCGACGGCGGTGACTGGCAGCCGCACTGTCACAGCAGCCGCCGGGTTGACCGGGGGCGGCGACCTGACGGCGGATCGGACGCTGAAGGCGGACTTCGCCAGCCCCGCCGAGGCGCTGGCCGGGGTGGCGACGGATAAGGTCATGTCGCCGGCAGGGGTGCGGGTGGCTGCGGTGCAGGCGGCCGCCGAGCAAGCGCTTGGGGTGGGGCAGGATTATGTCGATGTGCGCGCCATACGGGGGCGGAACACTACCTACCATAATACCTTAGAGCGCCCAATTATCGTGGCGATCAACACCCCAGCGTACAACGGCCGGATCCAAGTATCGCATGATGGATCGTCTTGGATGTCGGTCACAGATGGCGAAGGCGGCGGTACGCAGTTGGCGCTGATAAAAAGCCAACAATACTACAGACTGAGCCAGGCCGCCACTGATGGGATCCGGCTCTGGGTTGAGGTGAGGTAATATGAGTGATTTCGGCTTTTACCATCCCGAACGCGGCTACTGGCAGACGATTAGCGAGCCGGACACCACCACGCTGGCAGGCTATCCTGAGGGCACTATCAATGTCCCGCTCCAGCCCGGCGCGGACTATGATTGGAGGGACGGCGCGTGGGTGCATGTCCCGCCGGACCCCGCCGAGGCGCAGGCCGCAGAGCGCGCGGGGATGCAGTGCAGCCCGCTCCAGGGCCGCTTGGCCCTTGGCGAGGCCGAATGGTCCCGCGTCGAAGCAATGTTGGCCTCGCCAGACACCCCATGGGCGATGCGCCAAGTCATCACATCGGCCTCTGTGTGGCAGCGCCAGGCACCCATGATTGACGAGATGGCGTGGCTCATGGGGTATGATGACGGGCAGGTGGACACCCTGTTCCGGGCGGCCATGCAGATTGAGGTATGAGCATTCGTTAGCCTACCTTGATCCATCTTGCTCGTGCATGTAACACCTGCGCTGAAACGCAGCCAGTGAGGATGAACCGCGTTGAAAATTACTATATTTGATACGCATGCAGCCTCGTTCAACTCTGGCGACGCGATCATAATGGACGCATGCAACCAAGTATTGCGCGGACTATTCCCGGACGCAAGCATGACGCATTTCCCAACTCACATTCCAATTTCGTTAGCAGATTTCCTTATAGCACAAGATCGTGACTACGCGTTTTTTTGTGGGACAAATGCATTTAGGAAACGTTGGAGGCTACGATCCCGAAAGAATCAGTGGGCGCTAAACGGATGGCAACTAGCGCTTTCAAAGCCAATAATCACTCTTGGCGTCGGGTGGAATTCGTACAAATCTGGCTCTGGATATTTATCCTCTCTTGCGTATCGGCGCCTGCTTTGCAAAAAAAGCCTGCAATCAGCAAGAGACGAATTCACCGCCCGGATGCTGAGAAATATCGGCGTGAAGAATGTATTGAATACAGGCTGCGCTACCATATGGGGCCTCACGCCCGAGCATCTTTCCTACATTCCAGAAAAAAAATCTGACTCTGCAATTTTCACGATCACCGACTACGACCGAGACCCCAAGTCAGACGTTGAAATGATATCTGCTCTAGCCAAAAATTATGATAAAATAATTTTCTGGCCTCAAGGAGCTCTTGACCTTGAGTACCTGACCTCTCTCAGGCTTCCCTATGCGGTAGAGCTTCTTCCCAGCGGCCTAAGTGCGTTCGACAAAGCACTGGAGGCGAACGTCGACTTCGTAGGAACTCGCCTTCATGCTGGGATCCGCGCCCTTCAAAAAGCGAAACGCTCGATAATAATATCTATAGATAATCGTGCCGCTGAGATGCAACAAAACTTCAACATTCCGGTTGTGGCCCGCGGCGATAGTGAAATGCTTGTTAGAATGATTCGCGGCAACTGGGTTCCGAAAATTACACTGCCACTGAAAAATATAGAAATGTGGAAAAGCCAATTTCTCGAGGCATAAGCTTCGGCAAGTTGTCATCTAATAAAAAACACCCACCCCGCCCGGCCTTGCGCCGGGCTTTTTCATGGAGACCAATCATGGCAGTGATCTACGCCAGCGCGCTGCGCAGCACCCGCATGACAGCGACTCGCTCCACCTGCGCGGGCGGCGCGCTGCAGCTGCTCGATGCCGGCGGCAACGTGCTGTCCAGTCATCCCCTGTCCCCGATCGGCGGCACCGTGGCCGATGGCGTCTGGACGATGGAATTTGCCGATGCGACCGCAGCGGCCCTCGCCACCGGCACCGCGACGGCCGCGCGCATCCGCAACAGCGGCGACGCAGACGTGGTGACAGGGCTGACCGTGGGGCTGACCGGCAGCGGCGCCGATGTCGAACTGCAAAACACCAGCATCAACGCCGGGCAGGACATCGTAATCTCGGCCGCCACCCTGACGCACGGCTGATCCGATGCCGCCGCCGATCACCTCTGGCCTGCTGTGGTCAACGGACGTTGCGATTGATTTCGCGGCGTCAGGCCCCGTCGTGCCCGCAATCCCGATGCCGCGGGCGGCGGGGCCGCTGTATTGCGTGGTGTCCGCGCAGACGGCGGGCAGCGAGGGGGTGATCTTTCGCGTCGGCAATCCCGACGATAATTTCCACGTCCAGAACACGTTCCAGGTCGAGCGCTGGGACGGGCTATACGGCCTGCTGGCCGCGCCGGGCTGGCCCAATCAGGTTATCGGCGAGGCGCCGGCGATCAGCGTCGCGGCAGATCACCTGTGGGAATTCTGGTTCAGCGCGGGCGGGACCAATTTTATCGACCACCAGCCGTTCGGGTTTGTGAACAACGACCTGCCAGACCAGGATGTTGCCGCATCCTCGCACCTGTTTATCGGCTACCGCCCAAACGAGGGCAGCCCGATGGACCGCGCCGCCGGCACGATCCACAGGATGGCGATTTTCGACCGGGTGCCGACGCCAGCCGAGCGGGCGCAGCTGGTGGCGTGGGTAAATGGCGACCGCGCCACCGGCGGCACAATCACCACCGCGACCATCGACGGGGTGGAGTATCGCATCCACACGTTTGCCGAGGACGGCGAGTTTGTGGCCCTCTCACCGCTGGACGTGGAGTATTTACTCGTTGGCGGCGGCGGCTGCGGTTTTGTGCAAAACCCGAGTAATAACGGCGCCGGTGGCGGCGCCGGGGGTGACGTGGTCCACAATCTCGGGACGCCGTCGCGGATAGCCGCCGGCGCGCATCCGGTTGGTGTCGGGCAAGGGGGACGCGCGGGCGGTCTGCTCAATGGCGCAGAGTCGAGCTTCGCGGGCGCAATCGCGCCCGGGGGCTTGGCGGCACCCAGCCGATACAACGGCGGCGCGTTGGGGAGCGGCCAGTATTCCGGTGGCACCTCGTCCAGCGGCTCATCCGGCGGCGGCGGTGCCGGGGCTGCCGGAAACGGATCCGACAGCGATGACACGTCAGGCGGCAACGGCGGCCCCGGCCTCTACGCCAACCCGGACGGCAACCCTCGCCATTTCGGCGGCGGCGGCGGCGGGCGAGGGTCCGGCACCAGCGGCGACGGAGGGGTTGGCGGTGGCTCCGCAGGCGTCAACAACGGTGCCGCCGCAGCAGGTGAGGACGGGCTTGGCGGCGGCCAAGGGGGCATGCGCAGCTCTGGCGGCAAGGGCGGCGACGGCATCGTCATCATCCGGTATCGGGCTGATGCCGGGCCGGGCGACGGGCCGATCACCGCGACCGTCAACGCGATGGACGCCCCGGACAGTGCGCGGATCGTCGCCTCGGTCCGCTGGCCGGCAATCACCGCGGCCATAGCGGCGACCGATGCCCCCGACAGTGCCAGCATCCGCGCGACCGTCGGCTGGCCTGCGATTACCGCCCGCATCGCTGCATCCGACGCCGAGGACACCGCCGCCATGTCGCTGGCCGTGCCAATCCGCGCGGCGCTGACCGCCACCGATGCGCCCGACATTGCCCGGATCATTGCCGGCACCGGCTGGCCCGCGATCATGGCCCGCGTGGCCGCATCGGATGCACCCGACCACGCCGCGATCCATGCCTCCGTGCCGATCCGCGCGAGGCTGGCCCCGGCCGACACCCCGGACAGTGCGCGCCTGTCGGTTGCCGTCCGCATCGGCGCAGATCTGTCAGCCAGCGACAGCCCCGACATGGCCCGCATCATCATGCGGCTGTGGTCGCAGTCCTCGCGCTACGCCTATTCCGGCGATCCGCAGGGCGGCGTGCTGGCACCATCCATCCGATCCGGCACTATCCAGAGGCCCTGACATGGCGACATTTACGATCAAGCGCGGCGACACGGCCCCGGCGCTGCGCTTTGCGCTGCTACCCGAGACCGTGGACCTGACCGGGGCCAGCGTGGTGTTTGTCCTCGATGGCGGCGCCCGCCTGCCCGCGCAGATCGTCACCCCCTTGCCGCCGGTGGTGCAATACGACTGGCAGCCGGGCGATACCGCACACGCCGGGGTGCGGCGCGCGGAGTTCGAGGTGACCTATTCAGACGGCGCAATCGAGACCTGGCCCAACGCCGGATACCTGCTGGTCAACATTGTCGAGGATCTGGGCTGATGACCGATGTCGACTTGGCCCAGCTGATCCGCAACGGCTGGACCCAGATCATGGCCATCGTCGCGATCATCTGGTGGTCGCGATGGCTCGACCTGCGCAGCAAGGACCACAGCGCCCGCCTGGACCGCCACGAGGCCCGGCTGCGCGACATCGAGGCCAACGCCCACGCGCACGCGGTGCAGTTTGCCCGGATCGACGAGACGCTATCCGGCATCAAATTGACGCTGGACCGCATCTATGCCGAGGTCAGCGAGACCCGCAACGGCCGCTGACCTGCCCTAACCACACTGTTGGCGCATGCGAGACAGCTCGCGCTCGATGATGTCGATCGCGCTGGCGTCGCCCGATCGCACCGCGAGGATCGCCTGTTCGATCGCAGCCCACGACGGGTGATCGTCTGCAACAAGGCGCCCTGCCATGTGCGCGACCAGCAGCATGTGGCAATAGACCTGCCGGTAGGGCGGGCGGCGGATCGCCTCATCCCTCGCGTTGTTGAGCCTGTCGTGGATGCGGATCGCTGTCATGCCGCCGGACCTATGAGGGCATATCCGGATCACAAGAGGTCGTCGCGCAGACGTTAGCGACAAGCCCGGTTGTCGCTCACTTTCGGTCGAATATTGACACCAACCGCCCCGCCATCGCGCGGGGCTTTTGCATTTGCGAGGGACACATGAGCGTCACCATCCACCACGTGCAGCCGATCCTCGATCTGATCGGCAAATACGAGAGCCGGGGCGATTACGACATCGTATACGGCGGTATCCCCAAGGCGCAGCGCCCGGTCGGGCTGACCGCCATGACCATCGCGCAGGTGATCGCGTGGCAAAAACAGGTCGTCGCTGCAGGCGCAAAGTCCTCGGCCGCCGGGAAATACCAGATCATCCGCAAGACGCTCGAGGCCTCGGTCGCGGCGCTGCGCATGGACACCGCGCGCCTGTATGACCGGGCGACGCAGGACGAGCTGGCGATGCACCTGCTGCGCGGCCGCGGCATCGGCGGCTATCTGGCCGGAACGATCGCCCAGGATGCCATGGTGCTGGCGCTGGCCAAGGAGTGGGCGAGCCTGCCGGTACCGAGCGCGATGAATGGCGCGTCGCGGCACATCCTGGCCGGGCAGTCCTATTACGCAGGCGACGGTCTCAACAAAGCCCATGCCACCGTGGCCGAGGTCCGCACCGCGCTGTCGCAAGCCAAGGCGCGCTATGATGCGGCCGGCACCCCCGCCCCCGTCGGCCCGCGTCCGTCGCCCGGCCAGACGCCCGCGCCTGTCGGGGCGGGTGCCATCGTCGGGGTGGTGATCGCCATTGCAATCCTCGCTGTCATCCTCGGAGCACTCAAATGACCATCATCCAGAGCATCCTGCAGCCGATTATCGTGGACCTGCTGGTTTGGGGTGTCGTCTCGGTCGTCGGCGTCATTGCCAGCGGGCTGCCGGGATTCCTGCGCCGCCGCGTCGAGGCGGTGGACCGTCAGGCAGTCTATCACGCCGTCGATACCGTCGCCACACTGCTGTTCTCGGCCGCCCGCAAACATCCGGCCGCCGCTGTCACCGATGCAGCAATCTCCGTCGCGGCGCGCGGAGTGCTGGACAAGATGCCGGGGGTGGTCAAGCGCCTGGCGCCGACGCAGGCTGCGGTCGAGGATATGATCCGCGCCCGCCTGCAGGAGCGGCTGGACGACGCGTTGGGGCGGGACCGGTTGGCTGAGGATCTGCGGCGGCTGGGGCTGGAGGCGGTGAGCCAGTGACGCTTCGAATTCCAAGCGGCAACCGCCTGATCAGTTGTAATGGGTGCATGTGACCCGGCGCGTAATCAGCGCCGGGCTATTGCCGTTCTCATTACTGAGGTTCAGGGGGGGTCGGGGGAGGCACTTCTCCACCACCGCCACCATTGCTGTCCGACGATGCGATGGCGGCGATCACGCCCAGCAGCAGCAGCGCGGGGATGATGACCCCGGCGTTGGTCGAAGCGGGCTTGGTGTCGACGACGACAGGCTCGACCTCGACGATGGGTGCGACATAGCCGCCCCCCAGAGCGGTGGATGCCGACAGCACGAGGGCTGCGGCGACGGTCGTGAATTTGTTCATGCTCATGATCCTCCAGGTGATCTGTTGGCACCGGCCTCAGGGCCGCGCCACTATTGCAGTTACAATGCAATCACTTGCCCGGAAAGATCTCGGCATCTCATGGCAACCGGAACGTTGCCGGTTGGCGACAGGTTGACACCAAGTGTCAAATAGCAATGATCACCGCTCATGATCCGGACGGATTTCCAACTAGCGGCCCCTCCCAACAATGGCGGGGCCGCATTTTTTTGCGTCGACCCGCAGTTGTAGCACGCCGGGGCTGCAGAGGCTGAAGCAAATACAGATGGGGGCAGCAGTAGTGTCGATGGGCGGGAGTTGTAGGGTCACCGTGCAGGAAATCGGCGAGAGTCGAGGCCGGGTTCCCAACCTCGACGACGGCAGGTGCCGGCCGGCTTAAAGCAGCGTGGCAAGGCCAGCTACGGCCAGTATTCCAGCTATCAAGGCGATCCAGTTCAAGAGAACCTTCCTGGAGTCACTCTTTCGCGCGCCCTGGGGCGGCTGATCTTCGTCAGGCTTCATGTCGTATCCCTGAGATGAAAGTTTTCACCACGCTCGCGATGTCGCGAGACGTGCAGAGGCTTCCATGGTCAGAGCAGCGGCGGTCCGCGGGCCTGTCGGTTGTTGTGGTGGCGCTGAGATCCGGGGGGCGACCAAGCCCTCGCAACCAGCATCTGAGCGGCTGTCGAGGGGCGAACGATGGCGTGCCGCTGTGCGGGCGGCAGCCCTATATCCTGGGGGTGCGCCGATGCTGACGCGTCGGCCTGGCTCCGCAATCCTGCCGGGCTGCTGTAGGTGAACGCGGAGATCGAGCGCGGGCCGTCCAGGAAGTCATCTACTGGCCGGTGCGCGCTGCAGAGCGTGAAGCCAAGCACCAGCAGCAGGGTGAAGAGCACCCTGACAGTCTGGTTCAAACCGTGGCGGCGCTGAGCGGTCAAGGTGATTTCCTGCAACGGCACAACCCGGTTTCAACTCGGGCAAATCCCTTGTGGCTCTGCGGGGGGCTGAAGTCCATGGCTGGACTGTCCGGGCGCTGCCGAGCGACGGCAGGCCGCAGGCGTAGCGGGCGGGGCTGCTGGAGCTGGATTAGCGGGGCTCGAAGAAAGACACGCAACAAGCAAGCCCGGATCTTGACCAAATGTTGACTTGTGCTCTCGGCACACGCACGTTAGGGGGACGTGGTGTGATGCTTGTCATCATTTCAAGGAACGACCTTCCCGGCGCGTAAACGCCTTAGCAGGAAGGATAGGACCGGCAGTGGGAGATGACGTGCTCCCACTTGCCGAGCCTGTAGCGCCAGTATGCAACTACGTGCACTGGCTTCGGCCAAGAACATGTTGCCATGTTTATCACCTCATTCTCGAAAGCTTGGTTGAGCCAAGCGCTCGAGAGTCACCCAGTGCGACTCCCCTTCGGAGTCATAGGATTGAGGCGATGACAAGCATCACAGCTACGCGCTGTGCCGAATTTCTGGCAGCGAGTCAAGGTGTGTCACAGTCGAAAAGCTTTACGGGCTCGTTCTGCGGGCCTGCTTCTTCCTTGTAGGCGGAGAGTTCCCTCCCGTTTTCCCACGCTTCTGTTCAGCCGTCTGCTTCCTACCAGGGAAACGTAGCAACCTAGCAGATCGTGCGCCTTTGCTCGTGATTAATACCCAGACCGCGAATGCTCGCAGATCATTTACATGAGTGTTCCGGATAGCCTCTACGCAGTCTTTTGCTGTTTGCAGATAGACTTCTGGTTTAAGCCCCCCCGAAAATGGTCGGGGATCATAGTCTGCGGTATGACGAACCTGCTGCAACATCTGAAATTCGCTAGCCACGTCAATCAATTCTGGCGGGAACGGCACACTGCGCTCAATAGCCATTTTGCACGCTTCAAAGCATGTATAGTGGTCTAGGCCACGATATATCTCGACCCATGCGCTATCCGGTCTCGTTTCAGCCTCTCCCCCAATTAGCGCATCGGCAAATGCTTTAGCTAGTGCGTGATATACTGCATAATAACAGGAACTAACAGCGCGACGAACAACAGCCTCTTCTGCGCCGCCATCCCGGTCGAGGGCCTGTTCGGCTGCAGCGAGCAGGCCGACAGCTATATCGCTCATGAATGATATGCTACCGGTCTCAAAACTGGGAACACTTCCTCCCCAAGACTGCCCATTGCATTACGAACTTTGTTCGTGAGACCAAATAGAGAAACGGCACCATGACCACCGCGCTGCGCCACTTCTTTCCTAAGGCGCAATTCGATAACGACCGTGAAGCCGTTTTCATCGAAAACGATGTCCTGAAATTCAATATTAACGAGAGACTCGCCAAGACGATCAAGCAGAACTGCTTTTATCGCCTTCTGAACGCTGATTGGAACATCTACCTCAGTCGCAGGGGCACGCATGGTTGCACTCTAGAGAAATGGTTTGATTGGTGGTGGAAGGGGGATGGTTGGGTCTCGGGCGTTACCTAGCAATCGTGCACAAGTAAATCTATAACGCAACAACGTATGTGGGGATACGTCCTCGACAGGGCGCCAGGTCAGGGGTTACACAAGTGGCCCACATGGCCATCCCGCGCTACAGTGGCCAGATGATCACCTGCCTCGCTGCCCTCTGCATCACCGGCGCCGTCGCTATCGACGGCGACACCATCCGCCTGGACAGCCCCGGCCAGAACCTCCGCCTGCGGGTCTGGGGAATCAACGCCCCCGAGATCCGCGACCCGGGCGGCGTTGATGCCAGTCGCGCGCTGGCTGCCCTCATCAAGGGCCAGACGCTAGCCTGCGATCTGATGGACGTGGACCGCTACGACCGTCCGGTGATCCGGTGCAAGCTGCCCTCTGGCGCTGACCTCAGCTGCGAGATGATCCGGCAGGGGCATGCCGAGGAATGGACCCGCTACAGCGGCGGCGCCTATGCGCGGTGCAGCCGACGCTAGGCTACCGCCGGCGGCGATAAGGCTCGCAGGCCACGCCATCGCCATCCCGATCAAGGGCGGGCCGATAGCCCGGCTCGCCGCGATAAATCGGGGCGGCGCCAGCGGCACGGGCAGCAGCGCAATTGCGGAAATAAACCGCCCCCGGCCGTCCCGATCTAGCGCTAGTGCTGGATGCCCGGCTGCCTTTGCCCTTTGACTTTACCTGAACAAGTTCAGCGCCGGTTATCAGGGACGCCGCTGCGGCAGGCGTGGCCCATGCGTGGATGGCGAGCGCTGCCACGCCGGCAAAAGAAAACAGTCGAATCATAACAGGCCCCCGGAAGTTGTAAAAATGGAGGAAAGCCCGCCGCGCGACAGATGTCGAGCAAGCGGCATCGCCGGTAATAGCCGCCCGGTTCGCTGCGGACCGTGGCCACCGCCGCGACGAGCTGATGCGTATTTCGCGAGGTTTCCGGGCCGGACTGGCGGGGCGGATAGCGTAACCGCGTGGGACACCCCGGTGATAACCCATTGATTATGTTGTGGCTGGGTTTGCGCGCGCGTGGGACACCGCAATATTGATTATGCAGGGTAAAACGCTATTGGCCGCGGCCCTTCACCCGCTCCAATCCCCTGCAGTGAGATGCTGTCCTGCGCCGGGTGACACCGGCCGTTTCCGCCTGCCGGAAACGTCCCGGCAGCGC
>Ga0172382_10011629_pt1 | contig 11602 bp, 9 predicted proteins | sample Leawel138RmetaG_FD_122245 | JGI IMG/M metagenome (GOLD analysis project Ga0172382, IMG submission 122245) | Leachate microbial communities from a municipal landfill in Southern Ontario, Canada - Leachate well 138R metaG | ecosystem: Engineered > Solid waste > Landfill > Unclassified | place...
AGGAGAAGGGATTTTCCCCGTGTTCCCCGTGTCCCCCGTGGTTAATGCTTTTTTTCTTCGACCGGATTTTTGAAAGGCGTACCAATGCTTGACCCGCGTCTGTTTCGTAGTGATCTCGAGGCCACTGCCGCCAAGCTGGCGCGGCGGGGTTTCGTGCTCGACACCGCTGCCATCGCCCGCCTGGAGGCGGAGCGCAAGGACCTGCAGACGCGTACCCAGGAGTTGCAGGCGGAGCGCAATGCCAAGTCCAAGGCCATCGGCCAGGCCAAGGCCAAGGGCGAGGACGCGGCGCCGTTGATGGCGGCCGTCGCCGGGCTGGGTGACAGGCTCAAGGAGGCGGAGGCGCGCCTTTCGGCCATCCAGGAGGAGCTGAACACCATCGTCCTGGGCGTGCCCAACATCCCCCACGAGTCCGTGCCCGACGGCAAGGACGAGGAGGACAACGTAGAGGTGCGCCGCTGCGGTACGCCGGCCACGTTCGATTTCGAACCCAAGGACCACGTGGACCTGGGCAACGGCCTGGGCATGCTGGACTTCGACACCGCCGCCAAGATCACCGGCGCACGCTTTTCGCTCATGCGCGGCCCGCTGGCGCGCCTGCACCGTGCCCTCATCCAGTTCATGCTGGATACCCACACCGGCGAGCACGGCTATACCGAGACCTACGTGCCGTACTTGGTGAACGCCGACAGCCTGCGCGGCACCGGCCAGTTACCCAAGTTCGAACAGGACTTGTTCGCCCTGCGCGGCGAGCAGAATTACTACCTGATCCCCACCGCCGAGGTGCCGGTCACCAATATCGCCCGCGACGAGATCATCGAGGCGGCGAAGATGCCGGTGAAGTACGTGGCCCACACCCCCTGCTTCCGCAGTGAGGCCGGCGCCTACGGCAAGGACACCCGCGGCATGATCCGCCAGCACCAGTTCGAGAAGGTGGAGCTGGTGCAGATGGTGCGGCCCGAGGATTCCTGGCAGGCCCTGGAGGATCTCACCGGCCATGCGGAGAAGATCCTGCAAAAGCTCGGCCTGCCGTACCGGGTGATGGCCTTGTGCGCCGGCGACATGGGCTTTTCCTCCGCCAAGACCTACGACCTGGAGGTCTGGCTGCCGGGGCAGGGCAAGTACCGCGAGATATCCTCCTGCTCCAACTTCGTGGACTTTCAGGCCCGCCGCATGCAGGCCCGCTGGCGCAACCCCGAGACCGGCAAGCCCGAACTCCTGCACACCCTCAACGGCTCCGGCCTGGCCGTGGGTCGCACGCTGGTGGCCGTGATGGAAAACTACCAGCAGGCCGACGGCAGCATCCGCATCCCCGAAGCCTTGCAGCCCTACATGGGCGGGATGGCGGTCCTGTCCCGCTGAGGCGGGATCAAGATTGAACCACGGGGGACACGGGGAAATCCTCTCTCTTGTAGGAGCGGCCTCAGGCCGCGATTGCCCAGGCATGGTGCGATATCGCGGCCTGAGGCCGCTCCTACGGCTGTTTCTCCACACCACAGAGAGCTTCTTGCCCCGTGTTCCCCGTGTCCCCCGTGGTTAAGGCTTTTTTGTTCGCCTCGAATATTAACCATTCCTAATGAGATATAACGCAAAGGCCTCCCCGGGGATACACTTCCGGGCAATGTCGGCTTTCAGGCCCTGAGATTTCCCATGGATTTTCTACCCGTTTTCATGAACGTGCGTGCCCAGCCGGTGCTGGTGGTGGGTGGCGGTGAGGTGGCGGCCCGTAAGGCTGCGCTGCTGCAAGAGGCCGGTGCCAAGGTGGGCGTGGTGGCCCCGGAACTGTGTCCTAACCTGCTCAGCGAGGCGGAAGAACACCGCATCAACTGGCGCCGCGGCCATTTCACCCCGTCGGACCTGGATGGCCGCATGATCGTGGTGGCTGCCACCGACGATCAGGACGTGAACCGCGAGGTCTCCCAGCTTTGCAAGAAGCGCGGCATCCCCGTGAACGTGGTGGACAACCCGGAGCTGTGCAGCTTCGTGATGCCGTCCATCATCGACCGCTCGCCGGTGCAGATCGCCGTCTCCACGGGCGGTGCCTCACCGGTGCTGGCGCGGCTGCTGCGTACCCGCCTGGAGGCCGCCATTCCCTCCACCTACGGCCGCCTGGCCGCCATGGTGGAGCGCTACCGCAATGACGTGAAGGCCCGTTTCAAGGACGTCACCGCCCGGCGCGTGTTCTGGGAAGGTATCCTGCAGGGCCGCATCGCCGAGCTGGTGTTCTCGGGCAAGGACGAGGAGGCCGAGCAGGCCCTGCAACGGGCCATCGCCGAGGGCGAAGAGAAAAATGAAGGCGAGGTCTACCTGGTGGGCGGCGGTCCCGGCGATCCGGACCTGCTCACCTTCCGTGCCCTGCGCCTCATGCAGCAGGCCGATGCGGTGGTCTATGACCGACTTGTTTCCGAAGACGTGCTGAACCTGTGCCGCCGCGATGCCGAGCGTATCTACGTGGGCAAGGAGCGCGACAACCACGCCGTGCCCCAGCACCAGATCAACCAATTGCTGGTCGACCTGGCCAAGCAGGGCAAGCGCGTGTGCCGTCTGAAGGGCGGCGACCCGTTCGTATTCGGCCGCGGCGGCGAGGAGATCGAAACGCTCATGGCCAACGGCGTCACCTTCCAGGTGGTGCCGGGCATCACGGCCGCCCTAGGCACCGCCGCCTACGCCGGCATTCCGCTCACCCATCGTGACCACTCCCAGGCGGTGGTGTTCGTCACCGGCCACCTGAAGGACGGCACCATGAACCTGAGCTGGAAGAGCCTCGCGGCTCCCAACCAGACCGTGGTGTTCTACATGGGCCTCAAGGGTCTGCCGGTCATCTGCGAACAGCTCCAGGCCTACGGCCTGCCGCAAGATACCCCGGTCGCCCTGGTGCAGCAGGCCACCACCCCGCGCCAGCGCGTATTCACCGGTACCCTCGCCAGCATCAACCAGGACATCGCCGGCAAGGAAATCCACGCCCCGACGCTGATCGTGGTCGGCCATGTGGTGAAACTGCACGAAAAGCTCAACTGGTTCCGTTCCGCAGAACAGATCCGCCGCGGCGAACACTAGGGGCCACTAACAGAAGAACAGCACAACGTAAAGACGCAAAGGACGCGAAGGACGCAAAGCCAAACCAATGGTGTTCTTTGCGTGCTTTGCGGCCTTCGTGTCTTTGCGTTGAAATCTTTTTTTGCTCCTTACTTCGGTCGGAGCTGGTCCGGGCGGACACGGGAGGCGAGGGCTTCGTCGGCGGCGTCGACGTCCACGGTGTTGCCGTCGGCATCGACCAGGGGCTGATCGTATTCGTTCCAGCCACGCACACCGGTCTTGAGGGAGACGACGTTGGTGAACCCCATCTGCTGCATCACGTCTGCGGCAAGTACGGAGCGGTTACCGGAGCGGCAGATCACCACGACCTCGCGTTCGTGGCCGGCGGCAAGTTCAGGGATGGTGTCGTCGTAGTCCCAGTCGCAGGAAGACTCCAGGATGCCGCGCGGCACGTTGATGGAACCGGGGATGTGCATGGCCTGGAATTCCGCCGGTTCACGCACGTCGAGCAGGATGATCCCGGGATTCTGCTCCAGTCGTTCGGTCAGGTCCCAGGGCATGATTTCCCGTACGCGTGTGAGGGCTTCTGTGACCAGGTCGGTGTAGCGTTTCATCGTTTACCTTTGGATCATTCGGACGTGGCGCGATTTTAACGCGTACAAGTCCTGTGCAAAAATGCCGGGCCACGGGTCCTGCATTGGAGAAGGTTTCATGAGCCTAGAGAAATTCATTCCCATCGCCAGAGCCGACGAACTTGAACGTGATCCCATGGCCGCGGCCTGCCAGGCAAAGGAGCCCTACGTCCTCATGGTGCTCGGTGACAGCATGGAACCGGAATTCATGGAAGGTGAAGTGATCGTGATCGATCCGGAAGGCGTGGCACGTGACGGTTCCTTTGTGATCGCCTGGCATAATGAGGAATATATCTTCCGACAACTGAAGATCATCGACGAACAGTGGCACATCGCAGCCCTGAACACCGCCTATCCCATGCAGAAATTGTCGGGTCCGGATGCCGTCAAGGGCGTCATCATCCAGAAGAAAACCCCCGGCCGGCGCGGCGCGCGCAAGAGCTACGCGTGATGTAAGACAGAAGAATTCTGGATCAGGGTCGACGAGGTGAGGTGTAGGTCAGGTTGCGCGCAGCGCTACCTGACATCTTCGCCACGATTTCCGAAGAATGTCACCTAGCTTCGCAACGTGACCTACTCGCAGTTCTCACCCCGTGTCCCCGTGTTTCAGCTTTTTTCCTCACAACCACCGAGCAGCTTTTCCACCTCGGCGGGAATCTCAGGTCGGCCGTTGGCATTCATGGCGGTACCGATGACCTTGGCCTTGAGCACGGGTTTCATGTCCGGCAGGCGGTAGATGTCCTGGTGGAAGGCGAAGCGGATGCGGGATTCGCGCACCATGTTGAGGCTCACCACGAAACGTTCCCCGGACGTGAGCGGGTGTTTGTAATCCATTTCGATGCGCACCACCACGAAGTTGATGCCGCGCCGCGCATAGTCGGCGAAGTCCACGCCGATCGACTTGAGGTATTCGTGGCGCACGTGCTCCAGATAGTTCTGGTACACGGCGTTGTTGACGATGCCCTGCATGTCGCACTCGTAATCGCGCACGCTCATTTCCAGGGTGTAGGCGTACTCCTCCATCGAGGTCCTCTTCTCGAGTCGGTTGTCAGCGAAGGGGCGAATGTTAAACCGCATCGGCGGAGGGTGAAAATCCAGGCTTGGCAGCGGGCGTGTCATCATGGCTGACGCGCCTGCGGGGACGGGCAAGTACCGCGCAACCCGGCCTACAGTTGCGTTATGAAACCTGTCGACCGCCGGCACATGGGCTTGTCCCGTGCAGCCTGTCAGCCCTGTAAGAGGGACCCGCCATGACGGGCCGCGGGGGCGTGGTGTTCGTGCTGTTCGGCGCCACCGGGAGCCTGGCGGCCCGGAAGATCCTGCCCGCGCTGTTCAATCTCAAGCTCGACGGGCAACTGCCCGAGCCCTTCGTGTTGCTGGGCCTGGGACGGCGGCCTCTGGACGACGGGGTGCTCGCGGCCCACTATCGCGAGGCCGTGGGGCGTCACTCCCGGCGCGGCGAGCCCGCGCAGGCCGATTGGGATGCATTTGCCGTGGCACTGCGTTACCTGTCCTTCGATGTGCAGGAACCGCAGGATTATGCTCGCCTGGCCGAACTCCTGGAGTCGCAGGCCCGCGCCTGGAATACGCTTCCCGACGTGGTGTTCTACCTGGCCGTCCCGCCCAGTCTGTTCGCCACCGCTGTGCAGTATCTCGCGGCCCAGGGCCTGCACCGGGAGCGGGCGAGGGTGCGGGTGGTGGTGGAGAAGCCGCTCGGATATGACCTGGAATCCTTCCTGGCCATCAATGCCGAACTGTGCCGCCATTTCCACGAGGGGCAGATCTTCCGCATCGATCACTTCCTGGGAAAGGAGACGGTGCAGAACGTGCTCGCGCTGCGCTTCGCCAATCCCATCTTCGAGCCCATATGGAACCGCAACTATGTGGACCACGTGGCGATTACGGTGGCCGAGCGGGAGGGCATCGGCGAGCGCGGCGGCTACTACGAACGCACCGGCGCCCTACGCGATATGGTGCAGAACCACCTGATCCAGCTCCTGTGCCTCACGGCCATGGAGCCGCCGGTGTCGTACGCACCGGAGGAGATCCGCAGCCGCAAGATGGACGTGATGAACGCCCTGCGACGCATTGAGCCCCACACCATCCATCAGGTGGCCGCACGCGGACAGTACCGGGGCGGTTGGCTGGGCGGTGATCGGGTGCAGGCCTATCGCGAGGAGCAGGATGTGGCGCCCGGGTCGCACACGGAGACCTTCGCTGCCGTGCGGGCCTTCGTCGACAACTGGCGCTGGCAAGGCGTGCCGTTCTACCTGCGCAGCGGCAAGCGCCTGGCGGCGGACCTGTCGGAGATCGCCATCCGCTTCCGCTCCGTACCTCACTGCTTCTTTCCCGGCTGCGTGGGGCTGAACGCCGCACCGGCGCAACTGGTGGTACGCATCAAGCCCGATCAGGGGGTGCGGCTGCACTTCGCCGCGAAGGAACCGGGCTATTGCATGTGCCTCAAGCCGGTGCAGATGCGCTTCAACTACCGCGAGGCCTTCGGTACGGACGTGCCGGCCGCCTACGAGACCTTGCTGCGGGACCTGATGGAAGGCGACCCCACCCTGTTCATGCGTGCCGACCAGGTGGAGGCGGCCTGGCGCTGGCTCATGCCGCTGGTCGATTTCTGGACCCACAACCCGCCGCCCGATTTCCCCAACTACAACCCGGGCAGCTGGGGCCCGGAGGCGGCTGACCTGCTCGTGGCGGCGGACGGCAGGGCCTGGCTGTCGCCCGGCGAGGTGGGTTGAAAGCCGCGGCTACACTTACCCCCCGGACCAGGCACAGGGACGGGACGCCATGCAGGAAACGCCTCGGCGCCGGCTGCCCGTGGGAGCGGAGGTGCAGCCCCGTGGCGTGCATTTCCGGGTATGGGCGCCGCGCGCACGACACGTGGAGGTAATCATCGAGGATTCCGGGCAGCGCACCCTGCTGGCGCCGGAGGACGGTGGTTACTACAGCGGTCTGGTGGCGGAGGCCGCCGCGGGTAACCGCTACCGCTACCTGCTGGATGGCAAGCGTGCCTTACCCGATCCGGCGTCCCGCTTTCAGCCGGAGGGGCCCCACGGGCCCTCGGAGATCATCGACCCCACTTTCGCCTGGAGTGACGAGGGTTGGCAGGGCATCGACTGGCGCGGCCAAGTGCTCTACGAAGTGCACGTGGGCACGTTCACCGAGGAAGGCACCTGGACCGCGGCGCGCCAGCAGCTCCAGGCTCTGGCGGACCTGGGCGTCACCTGCATCGAGCTCCTGCCGGTGGCGGATTTCGTGGGGCGCTTCGGCTGGGGTTACGACGGCGTGGACCTGTTCGCCCCCACGCGCCTCTACGGCACTCCGGACGAAATGCGCCGCTTCGTGGACGAGGCCCATGCCTTCGGCCTGGGGGTGATCCTCGACGTGGTCTACAACCACTTCGGGCCCGAGGGCAATTACCTCGGCGAGTTCTCGGCGGCCTACGTGCATCCCTCGCGCACCACCGAGTGGGGCGCGGCCATCAATTTCGACGGTCCCGACTGTGGTCCGGTGCGCGAGTTCTTCATGGCCAATGCCGCCTACTGGATCGACGAATACCACCTGGACGGTTTGCGGCTGGACGCCACCCAGGACATTCACGACGAGTCGGCCGAACACATCATCGCCGCGGTGACCCGCCGCGTCCGCGAGGCCGGACAGGGGCGGCGCATCTACGTGACCGCGGAGAACGAACCCCAGCGGGTGAAGCTGGTACGCAACCCCGAGCAGGGCGGCTACGGTGTGGACGCGCTCTGGAACGACGACTTCCACCACAGCGCCATGGTGGCCATGACGGGCCGCAACGAGGCTTACTACACGGACTATCACGGCAAACCCCAGGAACTGGTGTCGGCGGCCAAGTACGGCTTCCTGTACCAGGGCCAGCGCTACTCGTGGCAGCGCCAGCGACGCGGCACGCCCACCCGCGGCATCCCGCGCCAGCGCTTCATTCATTTTCTTGAAAATCACGATCAGGTGGCCAACTCCGGTCGCGGCTTGCGCTGCCACATGATGACCAGTCCCGGGCGGTTTCGCGCCATGAGCGCCCTGGTCATGCTGGCGCAGCAGACGCCGCTGATCTTCCAGGGGCAGGAGTTTGCTGCATCCACACCGTTTTACTACTTCGCCGATCACCGCGACGGCCTGGCGCGCACCGTGCGTGAGGGACGCGCCAAATTCCTCGCGCAGTTTCGCAGTCTGGCCCAACCCGAGATGCAGTCGTTCCTGCCTGATCCTGCGGACCCGGGAACCTTCATCCGATCCAAGCTCAATCTTGCGGAACGCGAACTCCACCGGCATGTCTACCGGATGTATCGCGACCTGATTGCGCTGCGCCGCCGCGACCCGGTGTTCTCCGCGGAGGACATCACGGTGGACGGTGCCGTGCTCGGGCCGGAGAGTTTCGTGTTGCGTTTTTTCGGCCCGGACGACGAGCGCCTGCTGGTGGTCAATCTGGGCCGCGACCTTCACCTCGAACCTGCGCCCGAACCGCTCATCGCGCCGCCCGAAGGCTGTGCCTGGCACGTGATCTGGTCCAGTGAAAATCCGATCTACGGGGGACGCGGAACTTACCCATGGGATTACGAAGAGAGCTGGTGGATCCCGGGCCATTCAGCGGTTGTGCTGGTGCCGAGGACCTGATCGTGAGCGCGGCCGATCTCGTGCGCAGCATGGCCTGGCCGGCGAGTGGCGGTGACACCGAGGCGTTGCTCACGCGCGAATGGCTGGTAACCAATGGCCTGGGCGGTTACGCCTCGGGCACGGTCTCGGGCGTTACCACGCGCCGTTATCACGGCATGCTGGTGGCGGCCATGCCGGCGCCACTCGGGCGCATGATCATGCTCAAGCACGTGGTAGAGACGGTGCGGCTGCCGGACGGCCGCAGCCTGTGCCTGGGCGGTGAGGAACGCGGCATCGGCGAGCTGGACATGCCGGCGCGCGATCATCTGCGGGAATTCCGCCTCGAGGCCGGGTTGCCCGTGTGGCGCTTCGAGATGGAAGACGTGGTCATCGAGCGCCACCTGTTCATGCCGCACCGGCAGAACACCGTTTATCTGGTCTATCGTCAGCTCGCCGGCCCCGAACCCCTGCGCCTTGAAGTGCGCCCGTCCATGCATTTTCGCTCCCATGAAGGGCGCAACGAGGTCCGCTCCACCTGGCCCTATGAGCTGAAGGTGGTGGGAGAGCATTATGAGATCTCCGGCGGGCCGGAGCTCCCGGTGTTGCGCGTGCTCATGCGGGGTACCCGATCGGCGATGGTGGCCGACGGCGGCATCACCAAGGAGGTGTTTCTGCGTGTGGAAGCCGATCGCGGCTACGACTCGCGCGGCACCATGTGGACCCCGGGCTATTTCGCGGCCGACCTGAGCCCTGGCCGCGACGCCGCCTTCGTTGCCTCCACCGAGCCCTGGCACACCGTGCTGGCCCTGGAGCCGGAGGAGGCGCTGGATTACGAGCGTCGCCGGCGTGAGCGCCTGGTGAACATGGCCGACCCGCGGGTGCGCGACACTCCCGTGGAGGAACTGGTGCTCGCCGCCGATCAGTTCATCATCAAGCCCGCGGGGCGGGCGAAGGATGCTGCGCGCGCCCACGCCGCCGGCGACGAGGCGTGCACGCTCATCGCCGGCTACCACTGGTTCACCGACTGGGGCCGCGACACCATGATCTCCCTGGAGGGGCTCACGCTGACCACCGGGCGGCAGATGGAGGCGGGCTGGATCCTGCGCACCTTCGGCCATTACGTGCGTGACGGCCTCATCCCCAACATGTTCCCGGAGGGCAACGACGAGGGCCTGTACCACACCGCCGACGCCACCCTCTGGTTTTTCCACGCCATCGATCGCTACGTGACCCACACGGGTGATCGGCGCACCCTGCGCGCCCTGCTGCCGTCCCTGGAGAAGATCGTTGCCGAGCACCTGCGCGGCACGCGTTTTTGCATCGGCGTGGACCCGGAGGACGGCTTGCTCAGACAGGGCCTGGACGGCTATCAGCTCACCTGGATGGACGCCAAGGTGGGCGACTGGGTGGTGACGCCGCGCCGCGGCAAGGCCGTGGAGATCAACGGCCTGTGGTACAACGCCCTGCGGCTGCTGGAATCGTGGGTGCGCGAGGAGTACGGCGATGCCGCGGCGGAGTCTTACGCCGCGCACGCAGTGCGGGCGCAGGCGTCCTTCAACGCCCGTTTCTGGTACGAGAAGGGCGGTTATCTCTACGATGTGGTGGACGGTGAGAACGGTGACGACACGGCCTTCCGCCCAAACCAGTTGCTCACCTTCTCGTTGCGCCACCCGATTCTGGTGGAGGAACGCTGGGAACCCGTGCTGCGTCAGGTGGAGAGCCGCCTGCTCACGCCCGTGGGACTGCGCTCCCTCGCGCGCGAGCACCCGGATTACAAGCCGCGTTACTTCGGCGACCTGCATGCCCGTGACGCCGCTTATCACCAGGGGACGGTGTGGGGTTGGCTGGCGGGTCCGTTCGTGGATGCCTGGCTGCGTGTCCATCCGGATGACAAGGCCGGTGCGCGGCGGGCGCTGGAAGGTTTCGTCGCCCATTTCGGGGAAGCCTGCGTGGGCTCCGTGAGCGAGATCTTCGATGCCGAGCCGCCCTACCTGCCGCGAGGCTGCATCGCGCAGGCATGGAGCGTGGCAGAAGTGTTACGCTGCTGGGCAAAGACGGCACCCTAGGACAGAACGGAAGGGGAAGGACGGTCGAACATGGAGCGGCCGGAGCCAGAACAACAACAAGCCGGCATGTACCTGGAAGCGGAGCGCATCCGTTGTCTGGGCCCGTGGACGGCAATGGAACTGGGACGTATCGAGCGTCGGCTGGCGGGCTTCACCGTGCCGGGTACGGGCCCCGTTCACATCGACGTCTCTGCGCTCAGTGCCATCGATTCCGCGGGCGCCCTACTGTTGCATCGCCTGCGTTGCCGCCTGGAGAAAGACGGGCGCGAGATCGTATATGACGGCATGGGGGCGAGCATGGCCTCGCTGCTGGAAATGGTGGCACGCCATGCACCTGCGGAGGCCAGCCTGGCCGCTGCGCCGCGCCGGAGCTATCTGGAACACCTGGGGCATGTGAGTACCGGTCTGCTGGTGCAGGGTACCGGTTTTCTGTCTTTCATCGGCCACACCTCCTTGACCGCTGGCACGGTATTGGTGGGCTCCCGCCAGGTGCGCTGGCGCCCGTTTTTCAAGAGTCTCGAGGCCTCGGGTTACCGTGCCCTGCCCATCGTGGGCCTGCTGGCTTTCCTGTTGGGCGTGGTCATCGCCTATCAGGGCGGCGTGCAGTTGCGCCAGTACGGCGCCAATATGTACATCGCCGACCTGGTGGGCTTGGCCATGCTGCGCGAATTGGCGCCGCTCATCACCGCGGTGATTGTCGCCGGCCGCACCGGCTCCGCCTTCACTGCCGAGATCGGTACCATGAAGGTCAGCGACGAGATCGATGCCATGCGCACCATGGGAATCGATCCGGTGGAGCAATTGGTGCTGCCCAAGCTGGCGGCGTTGATCATCGCGCTGCCGCTGCTCACCGTGTGGGCCGACTTCATGGGCCTGTTCGGCGGCGTCGTCATCGCCAACTCGGTGCTGGGCCTGAGCCCCGCGGTGTTCGTGGAGCGCGTCAGCGAATCGGTGAGCCTCGCCTCCTACGTCATCGGCGTCGGCAAGGCGCCGGTGTTCGCCGCCATCATCGCCGGCATCGGCTGCTTCCAGGGCTTCCGCGTCACCGACAGCGCCGAGAGCGTGGGGCGCCAGACCACGGTGAGCGTGGTACAGTCCATCTTCCTCGTCATCGTGGTGGACGCGGTGTTTTCCGTGGTGTTCAGTGAGATGGGCCTGTGAACCGGGAAGTGGTCGTCGACGTGCGGGAGCTCACCATGCGCTACGGCAGGCGCCTGGTGCACGACCGCATTTCCC
>Ga0172382_10011630_pt1 | contig 11602 bp, 7 predicted proteins | sample Leawel138RmetaG_FD_122245 | JGI IMG/M metagenome (GOLD analysis project Ga0172382, IMG submission 122245) | Leachate microbial communities from a municipal landfill in Southern Ontario, Canada - Leachate well 138R metaG | ecosystem: Engineered > Solid waste > Landfill > Unclassified | place...
CGCGCTTCCGGGCAATGCGCGATGCGCACCGGACCGCCTGCCCCATTGCCGAAAGGGAGCGTGACGCCGAAGCGCTTCGCGATCTCGTCGATCAGCGCTGCATCACCCTCGCTACTGGCAAAGCGCACCTCTACCGTCTTTACCGCGCGCGCCTGTGCGGAACTGCGGTCGAGAATTTCACCGACTGCTGCAAGCGCGTTCCCGCTCCACTCCGCCCGCAGGCTCGCAACAAGGTTCGCCTGGCTTTTCAGTATGATGCCGTCATCAAGTATCTTGAGGTTATTCGCGGCGAGCGTTGCACCTGTGGAGGTGATATCCACGATCACTTCCGCCGTACCGGCCGCGGGCGCACCTTCGGTCGCGCCCAGGCTTTCGACGATACGATAGCCGGTCAGCCCGTGCTCTGCGAAGAAACGGCGCGTCAGGTTGAAATATTTTGTTGCAACACGAAGCCTCCGCCCACGCCTGGTGTGGAAAGCAAGCGCCACATCATCAAGATCGGCCATGGTGGAGACATCGATCCAGCTTTGCGGTACGGCGACGACCACATCTGCATGACCGAAGCCAAGCGGCAGCAGCAGATCAACATCCCGCTCGGGCGCGGCAAGCTTTTCGCGAATGAGATCCTCGCCCGTCAGGCCGAGATGAATCTGGCCTTGCTCCAACTGGCCCGCAATTTCGGATGCGGAGAGAAAGGCGATCTCGACATTGGCAATGCCATCGAGGCGGCCCGTATAGCCGCGCCCGCCATCCTGCCGCACCTTGAGCCCCGCCCGCGCAAAGAAAGCATTGGCGTTTTCCTGAAGCCGGCCCTTGGAAGGAAGGCCGATCACGAGTTTGTCGCTCATTGGCCCCTCTCCTTCGCAACGGCTGCAAGCAGCCGTTCAATACCGACCGCACAGCCAACGGCTGGCACCTGCGTCTCGGCGCCAAGCGCTGCGAGCAACCCGTCATAGCGGCCGCCGCCGCAGATCATTGCGTCAGCGCCGAGTGCGTTTACGCGGAACTCAAAAACGAAGCCCGTATAATAAGCCATGTTGCGGCCGAAGCCCGTGGCAAAACGGGCACGGGAAAGGTCCACACCCGCCTTCGCCGCCAGCGTCATACGGCGCTCGAAACGGATAATCGCATCGCCGAGCGAAATCCCTGCGCCAGAGGCAAGCGCTTTGATGCGTGCAATACTTTCTTCCGGTGTGCCCGACACGGCGAGGAAATCCGCAATCAGCTTCACCGCCGCCGCAGGCACAGAGGAGGAGGCAAGCTCGGCCTGCTCAAGCAGTCTTTCAGCCACCTCTTCCACGGTGCGCCCGCCCACAGGTGCGATGCCCGCGAGTTTCAACACATCCTCGATAACGTCCTTCGCCTGTGCTTCATCAAGCCCGCCAAGTGCGGAGATGAGCGCCTGTTTGTCGCCCGCTTCTGCCGTGCCGTCACCAGCGGCGAGGCGGTCGAGCAATTCGCGGAAATAGTCCGGGCGCCAGAAGTGACGCTTCAGACGTGCGCGCCAGCCGGGCGGCAGATCGAGTGCATCGATCAGCGCATCAAAAAGGGCGAGATCGCCCATCTCGATATCATAGGATTTGAGTCCTGCATCGGCGACCGCGCGGGCGGCGAGCGCCATGACTTCGGCATCCGCTTCTTCCGCATCCGCGGCCCCAAGACATTCGAGACCCGCTTGCGTGAACTCTCGCAGTTTCGTCGAGCCGCGCTGCTGATAGCGATAGACCGGGCCGACCGAGCAAAGCTTCTTTTCACCGCCACCCGCTTCCAGATAGAGACGGCATACGGGGATTGTCAGTTCCGGGCGCAGGCAAAGCTCATCGCCCTCGGGGTCGGTGAACACATACATGCGGCGGCGAATATCCTCGCCGGACATATCAAGAAAAATATCGGCAGGCTGGATCGCAGGTGCCGAGACGGGCGCATAACCCGCCTTCTCGAAGCCGCCACGCACCGAGGCCGCAAGCGCCTCGCGGGCGCGCAGTCTTTCGCCTTCCAGTGCTGCCATTGCAGTCAAAGACATATCGGATACTTCCCGGCCCGCCGTTTCTTTCCGATCCGGGCCTTATCTAACATGGAAATGGTAAATATCGAGAAAGAGGAATGACGGCTTATCAGCCGTGATGCGGGTAATGTCGGGCGAGCATGGCCCGGACTTCCTCGACCAACCTGTCGCGCGGCACGGCGATCTGCGCCGGCTGGCCCTCGCGCCAGGCCGTGTTGTCCTCAATTTCCTTCGACATTTCCGAGCCCAGGATAAGGTCCTTCAGCGTCACCTCGCCCTTTGCGCGCTCATCCTCACCCTCGATCACGGCAAGGGGAGCGCCCCGCCTGTCGGCATATTTCATCTGCGCTTTCATGCCGGAGCCACCGAGATACATTTCGGCGCGGATGCCCGCATTGCGCAACTCCGACACCATGGCCTGATAGCCCGCCATGTTAGCGGCATCGAGTGTCAGCACGACGACAGGCGCCTGAACCGTTTCGATATCGAGCTTGCCGAGAAGCTCCAGCGCCGTCTGTAAGCGGCTCACACCGATGGAAAAGCCGGTTGCGGGCACTTTCACACCCTTGAAGCGCTCGACCAGCCCGTCATAACGCCCGCCCGAACCGACCGAGCCGAAACGCACCGGATTGCCCTTCTCGTCCTTCACCTCGAAGAGGAGGTCGGACTCAAAAACAGGGCCAGTGTAATAGCCAAGACCGCGCACGATCCATGAATTGAACTCGATCCGATCGATGCCGTAGCTCGCCGATGTAAAGAGCGCGTCCATCTCCGCAAGTTCTTCCACACCTTCGCGACCAACCGCGCTTTCGCCAACTAGTTTGCGCCAGCCATCCAGAACCGCTGTGCGTTCAGCCGGACCTTCTCCGACGCCCGACTCCACATAGTCGAGAACCGCTGTGATCTGAGATGGCGAGAGGCCCGCGCCCTTGGTGAAGTCGCCTGACTCGTCCTTTCGGCCCGGCCCAAGCAAAAGCTCCACACCTTGCCGCCCGAGGCGGTCATACTTGTCAATGGCGCGTAGCACCGTCATGTAGGTGACGCTGCCCGGCTCCCCATCAAGGCCGATTGTTTCGAGAAGACCATCCAGAACCTTGCGGTTATTGGCACGGATGCGATAGCTGCCACGCGGAATGCCAAGCGCCTCAAGACAATCCGCGCCCATCATGCACATCTCGGCATCTGCAGCGACGCCGGGTGCGGCGACCGTATCCGCATCAAACTGCGTGAACTGACGATAGCGGCCCGGCCCCGGCTTCTCGTTGCGCCAGACTGGCCCTGTCTGATAGCGGCGGAAGGGCTTTGGCAGCGTGTCGTAATTTTCTGCGACATAGCGCGCGAGCGGCGCGGTCAGGTCGTAGCGCAACGACAGCCACTGCTCATCATCATCCTGGAAGGAAAACACGCCTTCATTCGGCCTGTCCTCATCGGGAAGGAACTTGCCAAGCGCATCTGCATACTCAAAGGCGGAGGTCTCCAACGGATCAAATCCATAGCGCTCATAGACCTCGCGAATACGCGCGATCATCCCCTGCTCGGCGCGCACCAACGCAGCGGGCATGTCGCGTAGCCCCTTTGGCACTCGCGCCTTGGGGCGGAAGGTCTTTTCTTTTTTGCTCATGGTTTGCCCCTCGGGATGGCCCGATGGTTGCCGCTCATCGCCTTATTCAGGCGCGCGCGCATACCTAGCCCATGCGTCGCAACGTCACAAGCGCTGCAGATACCCGTATATTCAAACGAATCATTTACCTCTGGCTGCCTAAAAGCCGCCTAAAGCGTTTAAGAACACGCTTTTGAGCCTCCGAAATCGGCACTTTTCAACGAAAAATGCAAGGTTAACGGAGAACATGTTTCTAAGCGTAAAAATGGCGGATTTCTGCCGTTTTCAGTTTGAATATTTGGTCTGCAATTTGTGGCTGACATCAACGACAGCCACAAGATAGGGCGTCTGTTTACCTTTCGTTTACGAAAGAAATAGATCGTTAACACACGCGGCTAAAAGCCGCCGCAGTCTGACTGTAGCTATTTGTGCGGGTCATGACGGGGGCCATGAGAACGGATGAGTATTTTGGCGCGTCCAGGCATCGCAATGAAAACCATATCAGGCCCCGAGACGAGGGCATTGCCGCCACTCGCCGCACATATCGTGAGCACCTCCGCGGCGCTCTGCAGCGGTCTCACGCGTCTTGCGGAGACGGGTGAAGCAGGCCCCTTCGAGTTTGAGTTTTCCGGCATCCATGAAGGTATCGAGCCGCTGCTCATGCCCGGCATTGATGCGATCGTCATCGACATTGGCGCAGGCGACCCGGCAGCGTTCGATTTTCTGCGCCGCGTGGTGGCGCTTGGTCCCAACGCGCCGGTGATCGCTGTTGGTCTGGACGATCCGCTCCTCCAGACACAGGCTATTGAAGCGGGTGCGGAAGACAGTTTCGGCAGCAATGGCGACAATGCCCGCAACCTTTGTCTTGCGCTGCGCCGCGCCATCACCCGCCATACGGCACGAGAAAAACGCGAGGCCGGAGCAACAAAGCCGCATATCGCAGAAGCGCCGAAGGTTACGCTCATTCAGGAGACGCCTGAAGCCATCGTCATTCTCGACAGTCAGGGCATTGTGCGTTTCGCCAACAACGCTGCGCAGGAAATTCTCGGGCGGAGCGCGGAAGAACTCATCGGCCAGAATTTCGGATTGCCGATTGACCCCGGCGAGCATGACGTGACCATCACGCGCCCCGACGGCGACAACCGCCTAGCGGAAATGCGCATCGTTGATTCACGTTGGGGTGGTCTTCCTGCCCGTGTTGCCGCGCTCAATGACGTGACGGTGCGCCGCAAGCTCGAACAGACGATGCATGACGCAGAAGCGCGCAGCCAGGAAACGCGCAAGCGCAGCCAGAGCTTCTTCTCCAATGTCAATCACGATCTGCGCACGCCGCTCACTCATATCATCGGCTTTTCCGAGATGATGAAGAATGAGCGACTCGGCCCTATCGGGACGGAGCGTTACAAGGAATATGCGACCGACATCTATTCGAGCGGGGCGATGTTGCTCGACATGATCGAGGATTTGCTCGGTATCGCCGAAGCCGAGATGGATGAAATCGATCTCACCGACGAGATCGTGAATATCGGCCAGCTTATGGAGATCGCGATTGCGAGCCAGCGCCAGAATGCAGCGGCTGAAGGCGTGACCATCGATATTTCCTGCCCTGAGCGGCTGCCGGGCTTGCGTGGTGATGCGCGCCGGTTGCGGCAGGGTCTTTTCCGGCTGTTTTCAGAGGCTGTGCATTGCGCACATCGCGGCTCGACAATTCGTCTGCGTGTGGAAGAAAAGCAGGGCGGCATTGCCATCACGCTGGACGAGGAGCGCGATCCCGCAACACTTGTCGCGGAGCAGGCTGCTCTTCCCTGGCTCGACGGCACGGATGATCCTTTCGTCAGCGCCGAAGATTCAAGTGCACCGCGCGAGGAAAGCCTTGCTCTATCCCTCACACGCAAGGTGATGGAGCTTCATGGCGGCACGCTCAATATCGTTCGGGGTGAACGCGCCCGACCCGGCTTCACCGCCGATGCGGGTATGCATATCGGCATGTATTTCCCGCCGGAACGTGTGATCCGCTAAGCGGCTTCTACACCCAGTCTTTAACGGCCGCGCGCAGGCACACCGAAGGGCGAGATGCCGCGCACATGATCTTCCACTGACAGGCGGTGCTTCAGCGGCGGGAAAGCGCGCTGCGAGCAATCAAGCCTTTCGCACAGCCTGCAATTCACGCCGATAGGCGTTGCACCGCGCTCATCATCAAGATCGTAGCCCTGGCTATAAACGATGCGGCGTGCATGGGTGATTTCGCAGCCAAGCCCCACTACATACTGATCGCCCGGTACACCTATGCCTGAACCGGCGCGGCTCACCGTGCGCGCGATAGAGAAATAGCGCGTGCCATCTTCCATCTGCACGACCTGCCGATAGATCTCTCCCGGTACGCGGAACGCGTCATGCACATTCCAGCGCGGGCATGTGCCACCAAAGCGCGCGAAGTGGAAGCCTGCCGCAGAAAAACGCTTCGACACATTACCCGCATTGTCGAGGCGGATGAGGAAGAAGGGAATGCCGCGCGCGCCGGGACGCTGCAATGTCGTCAGCCGGTGGCAGACCTGCTCGAAGCTCGTGCCAAAGCGGCGACCAAGCAGGCGGATGTCGTAGCGGGTTGCCTCCGCCGTCTTGTAGAAGGCCGCATAGGGCATGAGCAGGGCCGCCGCGAAATAATTGGCGAGCGCGACGCGGCAGAGGCGACGCGCCTCTTCGCTGTCGAGGCCGGAGCTTTCCACAATGTCTTCGATCGCGCGGGACTGCTCGAAATAGCCAAGCTGATAGGCAAGCTGGAAAGAGCGGCCCGGCTGATCGAGAAGTTCGGACAGGAAGATCGTTTGACGGTGCCGATCATAGCGGCGCAGTTCATGCGGCATGAGATCCGCCGGCGCGATACGCGTTGAAACGCCGTGGCGATCACGAAGCACAGTTCGAAGCACCACATAAGGCTCTTCCGCGCCGATGCCCGCGCTCGCATAGAGCCGCTCTGCCGCATCATCCAGTTCAGGGAAGTGGTTGTTGCGGCTGTTGATGAAGTCCCGCACCTCTTCCAGCGGCAAGCCCGGCGCCTCCGTTCCATCCAGCGTGTCGCGGTCAGCCAGCCGTTCGGCCAGCATGGAACTGCTGGTCACGCTTTCCTGATAGGCGCGGTAGAGGCTCGATATGGCATCCGCCATAGTGGGGTTTGCCGAGGCAATATCCCGCAGATCCTGAATAGTGATGCCCGCATCGCGGAAAAGCGGGTCGGAAAACACCTCACGCAGCACGGTGAGTGCCTGCGCCTCATCGTCGCCCCCCAGTGTCCGCAGTTCCACATCATAGACTTCGGCGAGCTTGAGCAGCACCGGAACCGAGACCGGACGCTGGTCCCGCTCGATCAGATTGAGATAGCTCGCGGAGATACCGAGATCGGCGGCCATACGTGCCTGTGTCAGCCCCCGCTCCCGGCGAAGCCTCCTAACACGCTGACCCGCAAAGACTTTTTTATCGACAGCCATAATCGCGTTTTCCAAATATTCCGAAGATCATCGGAACATTAATTTACAACATTTACATTTTCAACAGAATCGCACAGGAATCTTGTAAAGTTTTTTACTTCAGTATTTTCAATGACTTAGTAAATATTGGACTTTTATCTGTCGTGGTTGTATGACCTCGCCAAAGACCCCCCAAATATTTTTCCTGGAGGTGATCAGGCATGAGCAAGGCAACGGCCACGACCATTGGCGAGGGCATCATTGTGAAGGGCGCCATGAAGCCCGGCTATGAGCGCGTGCTCACGCCGGGCGCGATGGCCTTTGTCGCGACGCTTGAGCGCAAATATGGCGCGCGCCGCCGGGAGCTTCTTGCCGCGCGCGCCGAACGCCAGAAGAAGTTCGACGCAGGCGAACTGCCTGATTTCCTGCCCGAGACGAAGCATGTTCGTGAAGGCGACTGGAAGATCGCGCCGATTCCGAAGGATCTGCTCGACCGCCGCACAGAGATCACCGGCCCCGTCGATAACCGCAAGATGGTCATCAATGCGCTCAATTCCGGCGCGCAATCCTATATGACCGACTTCGAAGACGCCGCCGCGCCGACATGGGACAACATGATCGGCGGCCAACTCAACATGATGGATTATTGGGCGAAGACCATCGGCTTCACCGATGAAGGCAATGGCAAGCGCTATGATGTTATCGAGAAGCCTGCGACGCTCATCGTTCGCCCGCGCGGCTGGCACCTCGAAGAGGCGCATGTCGAAATCGATGGCAAGCCGATTTCGGCTGGCATCTTCGATTTCGCGCTCTACTTCTTCCACAATGCCAAGACGCAGATCGCCGCTGGCACCGGCCCGTATTTCTATCTCCCGAAGATGGAAAGCCATCTCGAAGCACGGCTCTGGAACGAGATTTTCGTGGATGCGCAGGCCGCCCTCGGCATCAAGAACGGCACGATCAAGTCCACCATCCTGATCGAGACGCTGCCTGCAGCCTTCGAGATGCATGAAATCCTTTATGAGCTGCGGGACCATATTGTCGGCCTCAATTGCGGCCGTTGGGACTACATCTTCAGCTTCATCAAGCGCCTCGGAAAGAACCCGAACTTCATCCTGCCGGACCGCGCGCAGGTCGTGATGGGCGATGCTTTCCTCAATGCCTATTCGCTTCTCCTCGTGAAGACCTGCCATGAGCGCGGCGCCTTTGCGATGGGCGGCATGGCAGCGCAGATTCCTGTGAAGGGCGATGAAGCGGCAAACGAAGCTGCCTTCGCCAAGGTCCGCGCCGACAAGGAGCGCGAGGCCAATAACGGCCATGACGGCACCTGGGTTGCCCATCCCGATCTTGTAAAGGTTGCGATGGAAGTCTTCGGCAAGCTCGAAGGCCCGAACCAGCTCGCCCGCCAGCGTCAGGACGTAAATGTCGGCCAGAAGGAACTGCTTGAGCCGCATAAGGGCGAGCGCACCGAGGCGGGTATGCGCGAATGCTGCCGCGTCGGCGTGCAATATATCGAAGCATGGCTCGGCGGCCGCGGTGCCGTGCCTCTCTACAATCTGATGGAAGACGCTGCCACGGCGGAGATCAGTCGCACGCAGATCTGGCAGTGGATCTATCACGGCGCAACGCTCAGCGATGGCCGCAAGGTAACGCCGGAGCTCTTCGATGAAGTGCTCGCCGACGAAATGAAGACCTTGCGCGAAACGCTGGGCGAGGAGCGTTGGACGACCGGTCATTTCGAACAGGCGATCAACCTGTTCGCGGAAATGACCAAGGCCAGGGAATGCGAGGAGTTCCTGACGCTGCCTGCCTACCGCCTCATCCTTGAAAACGAAGCCTGAACGAAATCTGTCTCCCTCACGATCACGAGGACTTTCCCATGAGCAAGAAGACCTTTTACGACCTTATCCCGAGCGCGCCGAAGGGCCGCTTCGACAATGTGAAGCGCAACTACAGCGTCGAAGACGTTGAGAAGCTGCGCGGCTCCTTCCCCATCGAGCACACGCTCGCCACGCGCGGCGCGAACAAGCTCTGGGAACTGCTGCACACGACCGACTATGTGCATTCGCTGGGGGCCCTTTCCGGCAACCAGGCCATGCAGATGGCCCGTGCAGGCCTGAAGGCGATCTACCTGTCCGGCTGGCAGGTTGCCGCTGACAACAACACCGCTGGCACGACCTATCCCGACCAGTCGCTCTACCCGGCGAACTCGGGCCCGGAACTTGCCCGCAAGATCAACCGCACGCTGAAGCGCGCGGACGAGATCGAGCATTCGGAAGGCGGCGCGAAGCGCGACTGGTTCCTCCCGATCGTGGCGGACGCGGAAGCCGGTTTCGGCGGCCCGCTCAACTGCTTCGAAATCATGAAAGCCTATATCGAGGCGGGTGCTGCTGGCGTTCACTACGAAGACCAGCTTGCGTCAGAAAAGAAGTGCGGCCATCTCGGCGGCAAGGTTCTGATCCCGACCCGCGCCCATGAGCGCAACCTGAACGCCGCGCGCCTTGGCGCCGACGTGATGGGCACGCCGACCCTCATTATGGCGCGTACGGACGCGGAATCCGCGAACCTCATCACCTCCGACATCGACGAGCGCGATCACGAGTTCATCGATTTCGACGCGGGCCGCACGGTTGAAGGCTTCTACCGCCTGAAGCCCGGCATGGGTGTCGATCACTGCATCAAGCGCGGCCTCGCCTTCGCGCCTTATGCAGACCTGCTGTGGTGGGAAACCTCCAAGCCGAACCTCGACGATGCCAAGCGCTTCGCCGAAGCCATCCGCAAAGAACATCCCGACCAGATGCTCGCCTATAACTGCTCGCCTTCCTTCAACTGGGAAGCGAATCTCGACAAGGCGACGATCGAGAAGTTCCAGCGCGAAATCGCGGCGATGGGCTACAAGTACCAGTTCGTCACGCTGGCCGGTTTCCACCAGCTCAACTACGGCATGTTCCAGCTCGCTTCCGCCTATCGCGACCGCGGCATGGGCGCCTATTCGGAGCTGCAGCAGGCCGAATTCGCTGCGGAGAAGGACGGTTACACCGCAACGCGCCACCAGCGCGAAGTCGGCACGGGCTATTTCGACCTCGTCAGCCTTGCTGCTGGCGGTGGCGAAAGCTCCACGACAGCTCTTGGCGAGTCGACGGAAGCTGCCCAGTTCTGATAGGACCGCAAGGCTCGGTCAGTCTGACCGAAAACATCAAAGCCGCCGGGGAAACCCGGCGGCTTTTTTTCATGGCCCCTCACCCTTCGCGCTTCAGCCCGACGAATTGGAGATCGGCGAAGATGGTGACGGCGAGTGCCTGAGCCAGCACAAAGGCAATGCCCAAGGCTGTCATCTCAAAAGGGCCGAAAATGATGAGGCCGACCGAGGCCACGACCCAGAGCATATTGAGGGCGATCACCGTTTCCACCGCTCTTGCACTCGGCTGATCCTTTCGCCCGATCAGGAGGAGCGCCAGCATCCAGGGCATAAACGCCACGCCCACCCAGAACAGAAACCCTGCGGATATTCCAAGAAGACCCGAAAGCGGGCCCGCCGCCACGATGAGCAATGCTCCCATCGCGCCGCTGATGACGCCATCCGCGAGAACCGCATTGCGCACCGAAACCGTACGGGCGATTGCTGCGAGTGCCATATCTTTCTCCTTCCATGTTTCTTCGGTGTTTGGGGCCGCCAGAGCGCGGCGCTGTCATGCATAATTGGGGAGGAAGAGGGAGCGCGTCGATTACGTGGAAGGTAATTGCGGTACTTCCCGCCGGGCGATAGCGTTTTCTCATGAGCATTCAGACACAGAACATGCGCCCGGTCGGCGAGATGCTTCGGACATGGCGGCAACGCCGCCGCCTAAGCCAGCTTGCCTTTGCTTGCGATGCGGACATCTCGGCCCGGCATCTGAGCTTTCTAGAGACGGGGCGTTCCCGTCCGAGCCGCAAAATGTTGCTGCATCTGGCAGAGCGGCTCGACATGCCCTTCCGCGAGCGCAATGAATTGTTGCTCGCGGCGGGCTTTGCGCCTGTCTATTCCGAGACGGGCATCGACAATCCAAGCCCCGATGCCCTTGCCGCGCGCAGCGCGGTTGACCTCGTGCTTGCGAGCCACGAGCCGTTTCCGGCAATCGCTGTGGACCGCCACTGGGATCTTGCGGCGGCCAATGCCGCGCTACCGCTTTTTCTGGTGGGTATACCCGAGGAACTTCTGGCACCGCCCATCAATGTGTTGCGGTTGAGCCTCCACCCTGACGGGCTCGCAGCCCGCATCGAGAATCTTGCCGAATGGCGAGCGCATGTTTTCGAGCGACTGGAACGCCAGATCGAGTTCACCAATGATGAGAAGCTCGTCGCGCTACTCGAAGAACTGCGTTCATTCCGGGGGGACAGCTGCGCTGACAAGTCCAATCAAGAGTATGGCGGTCTCATCATTCCGCTTCGTATTTCGAGCGATGCGGGCACGCTTTCCTTCTTCACCACGACAACGGTTTTCGGCACAGCAATCGACATCACCTTTTCCGAACTGGTGATCGAGACCTTCATGCC
>Ga0172382_10011632_pt1 | contig 11602 bp, 8 predicted proteins | sample Leawel138RmetaG_FD_122245 | JGI IMG/M metagenome (GOLD analysis project Ga0172382, IMG submission 122245) | Leachate microbial communities from a municipal landfill in Southern Ontario, Canada - Leachate well 138R metaG | ecosystem: Engineered > Solid waste > Landfill > Unclassified | place...
GCCATACGAGCACGGAAACCGTGGTTGCGCTTGCGCTTCAAAACGCTGGGTTGGAAAGTTCTTTTCATCTTCAGATACCTGAGTAATTCACGACAGAGCCGCTAAGCCCTTTCAAGGGATCGGGAATTCTAGAGAAGAAGGGGCCGCAGGTCAATTTGAATTATTCCCCAGGCAGATAAACAAGAATACAAAGAGAAAGATTTTTAAAAGATTACTTATGTAGATCTTAATGGTGCAGCCGTTTTCTGTGGATAACCCTGGCAACGGCTGTCATCCCGCCCGTTTCAGCCGACAGAAAGGCAGTGGGTAAGTTGTGAGCGGGGCGGGCCTGTTGCTGTGCTCCGGCTGTGGATAAGCGGGACGGATATCCACAGCCGGAATTATCCCCGGTTTCGTACGTGGCTTGCCAACACCCTGATACAGACTTTGTCCACAGGGCTCATGAGGCCCGTCTTGCAAGGGTTTGCTGAAAAAAAGCAGTTGCCAGACGGACGAAAAGCTGTCAGCCGAGGATTTCTCACGCCGGCTCACCCGGGCATGCTTGCGTGTGGATAAGTGAGGGGGGAAAGGCTAGAATGCACAGTGTTTTCGCAGGCTAGCCGGTAGGCTGTCCTGCGCGAATCTTTCATCAAGCAACTCGAGCCGTGCAGGCTTGACGTCGGGGGATTTAGTGTCTGTTGTACTCTGGCAGCAATGCATAGACTTTTTGCGTGATGAGCTTCCATCCCAGCAGTTCAATACCTGGATTCGTCCCCTGCAAGTGGAAGGCGATAATGCAGAGCTGCGCTTGTACGCACCGAACCGCTTTGTGCTGGACTGGGTCAACGATAAGTACCTGAACCGCATCCAGGAATTGCTGGATGATCTTTCCCAGGGGCAGGCGCCTCTGGTGTCGCTGTTGATAGGCAGTCGGCGCAGCACTGCGGCGGCTCCCCCCGCAGCAGCTGCGCCGGTGATGACGCCGCCTCCGGCTGCTCGCTCCGAGGAGCCCTACCAGGCCCCGCCGCCAGCGCCGCGCTCATCGAGTCAGACCCAGGGCTTTCAACCCGAGCCCAGATCCTACGACAAGATAGATGAAGAGGAGCCGCGGGCTCCGCAGCGGGCCGACCAGGCCAGCAATCCGGTGGTCAAGCACACCAGCTATCTGAATCGCAGCTTCACCTTCGAGAACTTCGTCGAGGGTAAATCCAACCAACTGGCCCGGGCTGCGGCCTGGCAGGTGGCGGATAATCCCAAGCATGGCTATAACCCGCTGTTCCTGTATGGCGGCGTCGGTCTGGGCAAGACTCACCTCATGCATGCGGTGGGCAACCACCTGTTGAAGAAGAACCCGGCGGCCAAGATCGTCTATCTGCATTCCGAGCGTTTTGTCGCCGACATGGTCAAGGCGTTGCAGATGAACGCCATCAACGACTTCAAGCGCTATTACCGTTCGGTCGATGCGTTGCTGATCGATGACATCCAGTTCTTTGCCAAGAAGGAACGCTCGCAAGAGGAATTCTTCCATACTTTCAATGCCTTGCTGGAAGGTGGCCAGCAGGTCATCCTGACCAGCGATCGCTATCCCAAGGAAATTGACGGTCTGGAAGAGCGCCTTAAATCGCGTTTTGGCTGGGGACTGACCGTGGCGGTGGAACCGCCGGAGCTGGAGACGCGGGTCGCGATCCTGATGAAGAAGGCCGAGCAATCGCGCATCGATCTGCCCCACGATGCCGCCTTCTTTATCGCCCAGCGCATCCGCTCCAACGTGCGTGAGCTGGAAGGTGCGCTCAAGCGTGTGATCGCCAGTGCCCACTTCATGGGACGGGATATCACCATCGAGCTGATTCGCGAATCGCTCAAGGATCTTCTTGCACTGCAGGACAAGCTGGTCAGCATCGACAATATTCAGCGCACCGTCGCCGAATACTACAAGATCAAGATCGCGGACATTTTGTCCAAGCGGCGCTCGCGCTCGGTTGCGCGGCCACGTCAGGTGGCAATGGCCCTGTCCAAGGAACTGACCAACCACAGCCTGCCGGAAATCGGCGATGCCTTTGGCGGACGGGATCATACAACTGTGCTGCACGCCACACGAAAGATCGCAGAATTGCGTGAAATTGATGCGGATATCCGCGAAGATTACAAAAACCTGCTACGGACACTGACCACCTGAGCGTGTGTGCCAAGCAAATTGCCAAACCTGCACGAGGTCGAAGGAAGACAATGCAATTTACCATCCAGCGCGAAGCCCTGTTGAAGCCACTGCAACTGGTGGCAGGTGTCGTCGAGCGCCGGCAGACGCTGCCGGTACTGTCCAATGTTCTCATGGTAGTTGATGGAAACACGCTGTCGCTGACCGGTACCGACCTTGAGGTCGAACTTATCGGTCGGATCAATCTGGAAGAAGCAGCCGAGCCCGGTGAGATTACCGTGCCCGCGCGCAAGCTGATGGATATCTGCAAATCCCTGCCGGATGAAGCAGCCATCAATTTCCGTGTCGAGGAAGGCAAGGCCATTCTCAAGGCTGGCCGCAGCCGCTTCACGCTGGCTACCCTGCCTGCCACCGACTTCCCGAATGTGGAAGACGGCGCCGGTGCCATGAGCTTCGCCATCAACCAGAACAAGCTGCGTCGCCTGATCGAGCGTACCGGTTTCGCCATGGCGCAGCAGGATGTTCGTTATTACCTGAACGGCATGCTGCTGGAAATCAACCAGGGCCAGCTGCGCGCTGTGGCCACCGATGGGCACCGCATGGCGATGTGCACCGTGGACGCCAATATCGACTATCAGGAAAAGTACCAGTTGATCGTGCCGCGCAAGGGCATCCTGGAACTGGCGCGCCTGCTGGGCGAGGCTGACGACCTGATCAACATCGTACTGGGCACCCATCATATCCGTGCCACCACCGGCGATTTCACCTTCACCTCCAAGCTGGTGGATGGCAAGTTCCCGGACTACGAGCGTGTCTTGCCGCGTGGTGGTGACAAGGTGGTACTGGCTGATCGTCAGTCGCTGCGTAATGCCTTCAGCCGTACCGCCATCCTGTCCAACGAGAAGTACCGCGGTATCCGCCTGATGCTCAGCGACGCGCTGCTGAAGATCCAGGCCAACAACCCGGAGCAGGAAGAGGCAGAAGAGGATGCGGTAGTGGATTATTCCGGCGCACCGCTGGAAATCGGCTTCAACGTCAGTTACCTGCTGGACGTGATGAACGTATTGAGCAACGAGCAGATCAAGATGATTCTGTCCGATGCCAATAGCAGCGCGCTGATTCAGGAATCCGAATCGGACGACAGTCTCTACGTTGTCATGCCTATGCGTCTCTGAGCTATATGCCGCTCAAGAGACTCACCGTCACCGGGGTGCGCAATCTGCACCCGGTGACTCTCCACCCTTCCCCTCGCATCAACCTTATCTTCGGCGCCAACGGCAGTGGTAAATCCAGCCTGTTGGAAGCCATCCATATCCTCGGCCTGGCCCGCTCCTTTCGCAGCACTCGATTACAACCGGTTATCCAACACGGGTTGGATGCCTGCACGGTGTTTGCGGAGGTGGGACTGAAGGCGGGCGTTACCAGTTCCATGGGGATCACCCGCAGCAAGCAGGCGGATTATCAGATTCGCATCGATGGTCAGACCGTGCGCAGCATTGCCCAGCTGGCAGAGACACTGCCATTGCAGCTGATCAATCCTGACAGCTTCAGATTGCTGGAAGGTGCACCCAAACAGCGTCGCCAGTATCTCGATTGGGGAGTGTTCCACGTGGAACATCAGTTTCTTCCCGCATGGCAACGGTTGCAAAAAAGTCTCAAACAACGTAATAGCCTGCTGCGACGTGGTAGAATACAACGTTCGATGCTGGTCCCTTGGGAATCAGAGCTGATCGCGGCCGGGGAACGGATCGATGTGTTCAGGCAATCCTATCTGCAGCGTTTGAAGCCGGTGTTTGAAGACATCCTATCCCGGCTGGTGCCGCTCGATGATCTTACCCTCAGTTATTACCGGGGCTGGGACAAGGAAAAAGACCTGGCTCGGGTACTGGATGACCAGTTCGATCGTGACAGTCAATTGGGATATACCCAATCCGGGCCGCAGCGCGCTGATTTGCGGCTGCGTATCAAGGGAATGAACGCGGTCGATATTCTATCCAGGGGTCAGCAGAAGCTGGTGGTATGTGCACTGAAGATTGCGCAGGGATATCTGCTCAAGGAAAACGGAACCCATCAGGAGTGCATATTTCTGGTGGATGATCTGCCCTCTGAGCTGGATGAGCACCACCGTAAGGCGCTCTGCACTTTGCTGGAAGATCTGCAATGTCAGGTCTTCGTCAGTTGTGTGGAAGCGGAACAGATGCGTGATTGCTGGAAAAACGATACACCTCTGTCAATGTTCCACGTGGAACATGGACATATTGTGCAGACCGAATAACGTCTGGGAGTGATTGTGAAATGACCGAACAAAAAGCTTACGATTCATCAAGTATCAAGGTACTCAAAGGCCTTGATGCGGTGCGTAAACGCCCCGGCATGTATATCGGTGACACCGACGACGGAACCGGCCTGCACCACATGGTGTTCGAGGTGGTGGATAATTCCATTGACGAGGCTCTCGCGGGGCACTGCACGGATATCACCATCACCATCCATACCGATGAATCCATCACGGTGCAGGATAACGGCCGCGGCATCCCGACAGACATCCACGAAGAGGGAGTCTCGGCGGCCGAGGTGATCATGACCGTGCTGCACGCCGGTGGTAAGTTCGACGACAACAGTTACAAGGTGTCCGGCGGCTTGCACGGTGTGGGTGTGTCTGTGGTCAACGCCCTCTCTGAAGAGCTGGTGATGACGATTCGTCGGGGTGGCAAGGTATGGGAGCAGACCTACCGCCACGGCGTGCCACAGGCGCCTCTGGAGCCGATTGGCGATACCGACAGCACGGGTACCCAGATTCACTTCAAACCCTCGGCGGAAACCTTCACCAGCATCAGTTTCAGCTGGGATATTCTCGCCAAGCGCCTGCGTGAACTGTCCTTCCTCAACTCCGGGGTGGGTATCCATCTGATCGATGAACGCGCCGGCAAGCGCGAACTGTTCCGTTATGAAGGTGGTCTGCGTGCCTTCGTTGAATACCTCAACGTGAACAAGTCCACGATCAACTCGGTATTTCACTTCAATGTGCAACGTGACGATGGCATTGGTGTGGAAGTGGCCATGCAGTGGAACGACAGCTTCAATGAAAGCCTGTTGTGTTTCACCAATAACATCCCCCAGCGTGACGGTGGTACCCACCTGGCCGGCTACCGCGGTGCCCTCACCCGCTCGCTGAACAACTACATCGAACAGGAAGGCCTGCTGAAGAAGATGAAGGTCAGCACCTCCGGCGATGACGCCCGGGAAGGTCTGACCGCGATCATTTCGGTGAAGGTGCCGGATCCGAAGTTCTCCTCGCAGACCAAGGACAAGCTGGTTTCCTCGGAAGTGAAGACTGCTGTCGAGCAGGAAATGAACAAGTTCTTCAGCGACTATCTGCTGGAGAAGCCCAACGAAGCCAAAGCCGTAGTCGGCAAGATGATCGATGCTGCACGGGCTCGTGAGGCGGCGCGCAAGGCGCGGGAAATGACCCGCCGCAAGGGCGCACTGGATATCGCCGGGTTGCCGGGCAAGCTGGCCGACTGCCAGGAAAAGGACCCCGCCCTTTCCGAACTCTACATAGTGGAAGGAGACTCCGCGGGCGGCTCTGCCAAGCAGGGACGTAACCGCAAGACCCAGGCGATCCTGCCGCTCAAGGGCAAGATCCTCAACGTCGAAAAAGCTCGTTTCGATCGCATGCTGTCATCCCAGGAAGTGGGCACGCTGATTACCGCATTGGGGTGTGGCATCGGTCGCGAAGAGTTCAACATCGACAAGCTGCGCTACCACAACATCATCATCATGACCGATGCTGACGTCGACGGCGCGCACATCCGTACCCTGCTGCTGACTTTCTTCTTCCGTCAGATGCCGGAGCTGATCGAGAAAGGCTATATCTATATCGCCCAGCCGCCGCTGTACAAGATCAAGAAAGGCAAGCAGGAACAGTACCTCAAGGATGACGACGCGCTGGAGGACTACCTGACCCAATCCGCGCTGGAGGATTCCTACCTGTACGTCAACGAACATGCACCGGGCATCACCGGCGAAGGGCTGGAGCGTCTGGTCAATGAATACCGCGACGTGATGAAAACCCTCAAACGCCTGGGCCGTCTGTATCCGCAGGAATTGATGGAGCACCTGATCTATCTGCCGCGCCTGTCGAAGGAAGATCTGGCAGACAAGGCGAAGATGGATAACTGGTTGATTTCATTTGAGAAAATGGTCAAGGATGGCGAGCGCTCCGGCCAGGAATATAAGGTCAGCCTGCGTGAGGACAAGGAGCGTCAGCTATGGCTGCCGGAAGTGGAAACCCTGTCCCATGGCCTGACCAGCTATGTCACCTTCAACCGCGATCTGTTTGCCAGTAACGACTACCGCACCATGGCTGACCTCGGTGAGAAGCTGCAGAGCCTGCTGGAAGACGGTGCCTACATGCAGCGTGGCGAGAAGAAGAAACCGATCAAGTTCTTCAAGGAAGGCATGGAGTGGATGATGAACGAAACCGCTCGCCGTCATACCATCCAGCGCTACAAGGGACTGGGCGAGATGAACGCCGACCAGCTGTGGGAAACCACCATGGACCCGGAAAACCGCCGCATGCTGCAGGTCAACATCGACGATGCGATTGCCGCGGACCAGATCTTCAACACCCTGATGGGCGACCATGTGGAACCGCGCCGCGAGTTTATCGAGCGCAACGCACTGGCAGTATCCAACCTGGATGTCTGATCCCAGGTAAATAGAAAATCCCCGGTTGGAGTGATCCACCGGGGATTTTTTGGTATCGGAGTCTGCCTTTGTACCGGAGCGGCCTGCCTGCGACACGCCGTGAATACGTCCCTGTAGGCTCGTTGATGACATCCCTGTCATCAAACGGTCGCAGGCAGGCCGCTCCGGTACAAAGGCGCAAGCGACTCAACACCCTACCGGAAATCATCCGTCAGATCCCCATCCCGCAACACCTTCATCTCGTTCTCCTCATAGCTGAAGCCCTTTTCCAGGCGTGCCCTGAGGGTCAGGTCGGTGCGCGAGTCGGCGTGCTTGAGTGCTTCATCCAGGCTGATCGCACCTGACTGCAGCAACTCGTACAAGTGCTGATCGAAGGTCTGCAGGCCCAGTTCGGCGCTGCGGCTCATCGCCGACTTGATCTCGTCCAGTTCATCGCGACCGATCAGGTCGACGATATAGGGCGTGCGCAGCAGCAGTTCCACGGCGGCCACACGCTTCTTCTGCAGACCTGGCACCAGCCGCTGACCGATCACTGCTGCCAGGTTCATGGCGATATCGCCCAGTACCTGGTTGCGGGCTTCCTTGGGGAACATGTTGACCATGCGCTCGACCGCCTGTGAGGCGTTTGTAGCGTGCAGCGTGGCCAGTACCAGGTGTCCGGTATCACTGTAGTGCAAGGCGTGCTGCATGGTCTCCAGATCGCGGATCTCGCCGATCATGATCACATCCGGCGACTCGCGCAGTACGTTGCGCAGCGCCTCGGAGAAACTCAGGGTATCCAGCCCCACCTCACGCTGGTCGATGATCGACAGCTGATGGCGGTGCAGGAACTCGATGGGATCCTCGATGCAGACGATATGCCCGGCGCGGTGGGCCGCACGGTAGTCGAGCATGGACGCCAGGGTGGTCGATTTGCCGGAGCCGGCCGCGCCGACCACCAGGATCAGCCCGCGATCGAGCATCACCAGCTTCTCCAGCTCGGCCGGCAGGCCCAGCTCGGCAATGCGCGGGATCTGGTGACTGATATGCCGCACCACCATGGCCACTTCGCCACGCTGGTAATACACGTTGATACGGAAGCGACCGGCATTGGGCACACCCACGGCCAGGTTCATTTCCAGCGTGCGTTCGAACTCGGCGATCTGCTTCTGACTCATCAGCTGATAGGCCAGTTGCTTGACCGAGCCGGGGGCCAGTGCGCGTTCTTCCAGGCGATGGTACTGGCCTTCGCGCTTGAGCGTGACCGGCGCGCCGACGCTGAAGAACAGGTCCGAGCCGTTACGCTCGGACAGGGCATGGAGATAGCGAAATACATCCATATGCAGATAGCGTCCTGGCAGGGTGGGTGGTCAGGATAGCTCAGCCAGCCTGCATTTCCCGCATGGCCTGCTGTACCCAGGCCTCGGCCTGGCGGTTGACCTCGACAATGGAGCGCGGGTCCTGGCCCTTGGGATAGATCGCCGGCCCGATCTTCACCTGCACCGTGCCCGGGCGCTTGCCCCAGCCGTGCCGCGGCCAGAACTCGCCGGCATTGTGCGCCACCGGCACCACCGGGGCGTTATTGGCACAGGCCAGGGCGCTGCCGCCACGGGTGAACTTGATCGGTTGGCCCGGCATTACCCGGGTACCCTCGGGGAACACCAGTACCCATACCCCGTCACGTAGCCGCTCGCCACCGATGCGGTTGAGCTGCTGCAGGGAGCTGCGCGCCTTGCTGCGGTTGATGGCAATGGGCTTGAGCAGGGCGAAGGCCCAGCCGAAGAAGGGTACGTACAGCAGTTCCTTCTTGATCAACTGGGTCTGCGGCCGGAAGATCTGCTGCAGGAAGAAGGTTTCCCAGGTGCTTTGGTGGTTGGACAGGATCACCCCGGCCTGATCGGGGATGTTCTCCTGTCCGCTGACCTCATAGCGGATGCCGACCAGATGCTCGGTCAGCCAGATGGCCATCCGGCACCACCATTCCAGTACCACTTTGTAGCGGGTGCGATAGGACAGGAACGGCCCGATCAGCAGCATCAACATGCCCCAGATCATGGCGCTGGAAGACAGCAGCAGGTAGAACAGGGTGACACGCAGGACCATCAGTACGGACATGGGTCAGATTTCCAGCAGGTGACTGGCCACGGCGGCCAAGTCATCGAACACACGAGTACCGGCGGGCAGCGGCTTGGATTCCGTCACCTGGCCCTTGCCGGTACGCACCAGATAGGGTTGGCAGCCGACTGCGGCGCCGGCCTGCAGATCGCGCAGGCTGTCACCGACGGTCGGCACGCCATCGAGGGATATGCGGTAATGCTCGGCGATCTGCCGGAACAGACCGGACAGCGGCTTGCGGCAATCGCAGCCATCGTCCGGGCCATGCGGACAATGGCGGATCAGGTCCACCCGGCCACCCTGCTCCGCTACCAGCTCGCGCAGACGCTGGTGCATGGCCTCCAGCGTCTGTTCGGTGAAGTAGCCGCGGGCCAGGCCGGACTGGTTGGTGGCGACAGCCACTGTCCAGCCAGCCTGGCTCAAGCGGGCGATAGCCTCGATCGAACCCGGCAGCGGGATCCACTCATCCACTGATTTGACGAAGGCGTCGGAGTCCTCATTGATGACCCCGTCGCGGTCGAGAATGATCAGCTTCATCCGAGCAGCGAAATATCGGCGACACCGAGGAACAGGCCGCGCAGGCGGGCCAGCAGCGCATAGCGGTTGGCCTTGACCTGCGGATCCTCCGCATTCACCAGCACCTGGTCGAAGAAGGCATCTACCGGCTCGCGCAGGGCTGCCAGATGCTCCAGGGTGGCCCGGTACTGACGATCTGCTGCCAAGGGCGTTACGGCGCTCTCAGCCGCCTGTACGGCCTTGGCCAGCGCCTGTTCCGCCGCTTCGCCGAGCAAGGCCGGATCGATGTCGGCGGGCACCGCCACATCGGCCTTGGCCAGGATGTTCGATACCCGCTTGTTGGCAGCCGCCAGTGTGTCGGCCTCGGGCAGCCGGCGGAACGCCTGTACCGCCTGTACACGCTGGTCGAAGTCCAGCGGCGAGTCGGGATGCACGGCGCGCACCGACTGGTACACGGCCACATCGATGCCCTCGTCCTCGTAGCGCGCGCGCAGGCGGTCGAAGATGAAGTCCTGCACCTGGTCGACCAGACCTTCGCTCTTCACGGTCGTGCCATACTGGTTGACCGCGGTCTGCAGCGCGGTGTGCAGATCCAGTTCCAGGCGCTTCTCGATCAGAATGCGCAGCACGCCGAGGGCGGCGCGGCGCAGGGCGTAGGGGTCCTTGCTGCCGGTGGGCAGCATGCCGATACCGAAGATGCCCGCCAGGGTGTCGAGCTTGTCGGCCAGCGCCACTGCGGCACCGGTCAGGGTGCCCGGCAGCTCGGCGCCGGCACCGCGCGGCATGTACTGCTCGTTCAGCGCCAGCGCCACGTCCTCGGCTTCGCCGTCGTGCTTCGCATAGTAATAACCGGCGATACCCTGTAATTCCGGGAATTCACCGACCATCTCACTGGCCAGGTCGCACTTGCTCAGCAGACCGGCGCGGGCGGCATTGGCCGGTTCACCACCGATGCACTCGGCGATGAAGGCCGCCAGGCTGGACACCCGCAGGGCCTTGTCATACACGCTGCCCAGTTCAGCCTGGAATACCACATTGGCCAGGCGCTGGTTGTTGCGTTCCAGCGGGTGCTTCTGGTCCTGCTGGAAGAAGAACTCGGCATCGGTCAGGCGTGGGCGTACCACCTTTTCGTTACCGGCAATGATCTGCGCCGGGTCGTTGCTCTCGATGTTGGCCACGGTGATGAAGCGTGGCAGCAGCTTGCCATTGGCATCCAGCAGGCAGAAGTACTTCTGGTTGTCCTGCATGGTGGAGATCAGCGCCTCCTGCGGCACGTCGAGGAAGCGTTCCTCGAAGCTGCACACCAGCGGCACCGGCCACTCGACCAGCGCCGTCACCTCGTCCAGCAGGTCATCGGGAACAATCGCGGTGCCCTGCTGCTCGGCAGCCAGTTCGGCGACGCGCTGGCGGATCAGCTCGCGGCGTTCGGCGAAGTCGGCGATCACATGCGCCTTGCGCAGGTCATCGGCGTAGCTGGCCGGGGTGCCGATTTCCACCTGCTGCGGATGGTGGAAGCGGTGCCCGTAGGAATGGTGGCCGGCCTGCTGCGAGAGAATCCGGCAGGGGATCAGTTGCTCGCCCTGCAGCATCACCAGCCACTGGGTCGGACGCACGAACTCGGTCTTGCCGGCGCCCCAGCGCATGCGCTTGGGAATCGGCAGTGCCGCCAGGGCGCTGTCGACGATGCCCGGCAGCAGTGCGCTGGCAGGTTGGCCAGGGATGGTTTGCACATGCCGCAGGCGCGGGCCGCTCTGATCCAGCTCGCTCAGCTCGACGCCGCACTTGCGGGCAAAGCCCAGTGCCGCAGGGGTCGGTTGGCCATCGGCGGTGAAGGCCGCCTGCAGCGGCGGACCATCCATCTGGCTGGTGCGATCGGGTTGCTCGGTGGCCAGTTGCTCGACCAGTACCGCCAGGCGTCGGGGGGCGGCGTAATAGCGGGCCGACCGATAGCCCAGGCCGGCATCGGCCAGGCCCTTTTCGACGCCCGCGAGAAAGGCTTCGGCGAGCTGTTTCAATGCCTTGGGTGGCAGCTCTTCGGTGCCCAGTTCAACCAGAAAATCCTGTGCCTGCATCATTCGGCCTCCTTCAGTTTGGCCAGTACTTCGTCACGCAATTCGGGGCTGGCCATGGGGAAGCCGAGCTTGGCGC
>Ga0172382_10011634_pt1 | contig 11600 bp, 8 predicted proteins | sample Leawel138RmetaG_FD_122245 | JGI IMG/M metagenome (GOLD analysis project Ga0172382, IMG submission 122245) | Leachate microbial communities from a municipal landfill in Southern Ontario, Canada - Leachate well 138R metaG | ecosystem: Engineered > Solid waste > Landfill > Unclassified | place...
AGAGGCTTCTTTTAAAATAGCCAATTTTTGCTCTAATGTAAAATGTCTTTTCTTCATAAAAACAAAATTAATTATATTTTTTAAACTATAATTTTGTCCGATGAATTAGGGGGCTAAGATATTGCTGTTTCAGCATTAATCATTTTTGGTCTGTCTTCTTGTGATAAAAAAGCAAAAAATTTAGATGACCTAAAGAAAAAGTATGATAAAAAAGAATTTAAAGATTGTGATGAATTTTTAGTAGCTTCACAAGAAATGATGGATGTATATTTTGCAACTATTGAAAAAGCTGCTGATGGTGATGAAAATGCAAAAACTGATTTTGAAGGAATTGAAGAATTCTTAGGTCAATTTGATGAACAACATGAAAAGTTTGCAGAAGAATGTCCTGAAAAATTTGAAGAGTTTGAAAAAAAGCTAGAGTCTAAAATGGAAGAATTAATGCCTAAAATTTTGAAAATGTATGGTTTAGACGGTTTATTTGACGGTATGGATGATGATATGGATTGGGATCAAGATTACGACCTTGAAGATTCTATTGATGAAGTTGCAGAAGAAATTACTGAATAGTATTTAAAACATAATAAAAAAAAGGCTATCAAAATTGACAGCCTTTTTTTTTATTTTAAATTTTTATTTTACACTTCCCAAGTGCTTCCGCTATTAAAAACATCATCCATTCCTTTTATTGGAGATTTTGCTTGCACATCTTCAATTTGTTTATAAAGCAAATCATTGTATGTATCAGCTTTTACGGCACGAATTATTCCAAACACAACAGGAAAATCCGGTAAATTTAGATTTACTAACATTGAATGTAAAGTTAAATCTTCTTCATACATATCGTGAACCAAGATATCTTTTTCACTTATTCCGTTTTCGCCAATTGTTACAACTTTTAATTTTAATCCGTCTAAAACCAATCCTTTATTTTTTTCTTTTCCAAAAATCATTGGTTTTCCATGCTCTAGCCAAAGTTGATTATTATCGCGTTCTTCTCTGTCGGTAATTTGTTTATGTGCTCCATTATTAAATATCACACAATTTTGTAAAACTTCAATAATTGAAGTACCTTTATGCTTATCAGCTTCTTTAAAAATTTCAACTGTTTCTTTCACATAAACATCAATAGTTCGGGCAAAGAAATTTCCTCTTGCACCTAAAGTCAAACAACCTGCATTAAAAGGTTTTTCAATAGTTCCAAAAGGAGAAGAGTTTGTTACTTGTCCAAATTTTGAAGTTGGAGAATATTGACCTTTAGTTAATCCGTAGATTTCATTATTAAATAAAATTACGTTAAGATCAATATTTCTTCTAATTTCGTGGATAAAATGGTTTCCACCAATAGCAAGCGCATCACCATCTCCGGTGATTTGCCAAACACTAAGTTTTGGATTAGCAACTTTTACACCTGAAGCTAAAACACCTGCACGCCCATGAATTCCATGAAATCCATAAGTATTCATATAATATGGGAAACGCGAAGAGCAACCAATTCCTGAAATTACTGCATAATCTTCTTTATTATAATTTAGCTCTGACATTGCTTTTTGCACTGAAGCTAAAACAGAGAAGTCGCCACAACCAGGACACCATCTCACTTGAGCTGCACTTTTAAAATCTTGTACTGTATATTTATTTTCTGCCATGATATTAAGCCTCCATTACTTTTATTATTTTTTCTTTTAATTCATTAACTGCAAAGGGTAAACCCATCATTTTATTATATTGCAAATATTTAAATTCAGGAAATTTCATTCTCAAATAATTAACAAACTGTCCTGAGTTTAGCTCGCAAACTAAAATTTTCTTATATTTCTTTAAAACATCTTCTGTATTGCGTGGTAAAGGGTTTATATAATTAAAATGAGCATGAGCGACTTTCTTACCTTCTTTATTCAGTTCTGAAAGAGTTGTTCTTAGATGTCCATAAGTTGAACCCCAGCCAATAACCAAAATATCTGCATCTTCATCGCCTTCAACTTTTTGTTCAGGAATAAAATTTGCTATATTTTTAACTTTTTGGTCTCTCAAATAAGTCATTCTTTCATGATTTGAGGGGACATAAGAAACAGCTCCTGTAATATCCATTTTTTCTAAACCTCCAAGTCTATGTTCAAAACCTTTCATACCAGGTATAGCCCATGCTCTAACAAGATTTTCATCTCTTTCGTAAGGTAAATATTTTTCTTTATCCTTAGCAACAAGTTTAGTTTTAATTTCGGGAAAATTTTTCATTTCCGGGATATGCATTGGTTCCGTTCCGTTTGCTAAAAAACTATCAGTCAGCAAAATTACCGGTGTCATATGTTCTAATGCAAGTTTAGAAGCCATGAACGCATATTTCATACAATTATTTGGCGTACTAGCTGCAATAACAGGAACAGGGCTTTCGCCATTTCTTCCGCTTAAAGCTTGGAATAAGTCGGCTTGTTCTGTTTTGGTTGGTAATCCTGTTGATGGACCACCACGCTGAACGTCAACAACTACTAAAGGTAGTTCAGTCATAACCGCTAAGCCTAAGGCTTCTGATTTAAGAGCAAGACCTGGACCTGAAGTTGAGGTAGCAGCTAAATTACCAGCATAAGAAGCTCCAATTGCAGTAACTATACCACCAATTTCGTCTTCTGCCTGAAATACTTTTGCACCAACATCTTTACGATTTGCAATTTCTTGTAAAATATCTGTTGCCGGCGTAATAGGATAAGAACCTAAGAAAAAAGGTAAATTTGCTTTCTCTGCCGCGGCTAATAATCCCCATGCTGTAGCAACATTGCCACTAATATTCCTATATTTTCCTTTTAATTTTTTATCACCGCAAATTCTAAAAGACGGTATTGCTTGAATTGCTGACGCATAACTTGCACCACCTTGTAATACTTTTTTGTTTGCTTCGGCTAATTTAGGTTTATTTTTAAATTTTTCATCAAAAAACTGTTCAGAATATTTTAAAGGAAAGCCAAATAATTTATAAACTAAACCTAAGGCAAACATATTTTTACTTTTTAGGATAGTTTTTGCGTCTAGGTCTGTATCTTTTAAGCTTTCTTTTGTCATTGAAGAAATTGGGGCTTCTATTAAATCAAAATTTTGTTTAACATCTGCCAAAGTATGCTCTTCAAACCCTGCTTTTTCCATATTTGCTTCAGTAAAAGCATCAATATCTGCAATAATAGTTCCTCCCCATTTAATAGAGTTTATATTTGCCATAATTGCTGCAGGATTAAATGCAATTAAAACATCGCATTTATCGCCTGGAGTATGGATATTTCTTCCAAAATGCAACTGAAAGCCTGAAACTCCTCCCACAGTTCCTTGAGGTGCACGAATTTCGGCAGGATAATCTGGAAAAGTTGCTACTTCTTCTCCAAGTTGAGCTGTGGTATTAGTTAACTGGGTGCCGGTAAGCTGAATACCATCTCCCGAGTCTCCTGCAAATTTTATTACCACATTTTCGAGGTCAATGATCTTTTTACTCATAATAATTCTTGATTGTTTAATAATTTAATCTTTAATATTTTTCATACTTAATTGAATACGCTTACGCGAAATATCAATATCAGTAATTTTAACTCTAACATGTTGGTGCAATTTTAAAACTTCGTTTGGCGAACTTATAAATTCTTCGCAAATCTGAGAGATATGAACTAAACCATTTTCTTTAATACCAATATCTACAAATGCACCAAAATTTGTAATATTAGTAACAATTCCAGGTAAAACCATTCCTTGTTTTAAATCTTCAATTTTATAAATAGTTTTGTCAAACTCCATTACTTTAATGCTACTACGAGGGTCTCGTCCGTGCTTTTCTAATTCTGAAACCAAGAGTTCAAAACTTGGCAAACCAAATTCTTTAGTCAAATATTTATTTACATCTATTGTTTTTAGCAAATTTGGTTCTTTAATTAATTCATCTATAGATTTATTTAATTCTTTTGAAATTTTCTCAACTATATGATAAGATTCTGGGTGCACAGCCGTATTATCCAAAGCTTGTTCAGATTCGGGTATTCTTAAAAATCCAGCGGATTGCTCAAAAGCTTTAGCACCAAGTCGAGGTACTTTTGTAAGCTCTTTTCGATTTTTAAAAGCTCCATTTTCTTTTCTATAATTAATAATATTTTGTGCTAAAACAGGTCCCAAACCTGAAACATAAGTCAACAACTGTTTACTTGCAGTATTTAAGTTTACGCCAACTTTATTTACAGCAGACTCCACTACTCTATCCAAACTGTCTTTTAATAATTTTTGGTCAACATCGTATTGATACTGTCCAACTCCAATAGATTTTGGATCAATTTTCACTAATTCTGCTAAAGGGTCCATTAGTCGGCGAGCAATAGATACAGCTCCACGCACAGTTACATCATATTGTGGAAATTCTTCACGCGCAAGACTAGAGGCTGAATAAATAGAAGCCCCATCTTCACTTACTACATACACTCTAATTTCTCTATCAAAGGCAATATGTTTTACAAAACTTTCAGTTTCGCGGCTAGCAGTTCCGTTACCTATTGCAATTGCATCAATTTTATAACTATTTACTAAAGAGCTAAGTTTTTTCATAGACATAGCTCTTTCTTCCTGAGGTTTATGCGGATAAATAGTTTCATTATGCAATAAATTTCCTTGCTCATCAATACAAACGACTTTGCAACCTGTTCTATATCCTGGGTCTATTCCTAAAATACGTTTTTTTCCTAAAGGAGGCGATAATAATAATTGATTCAAATTATCAGCAAAAACCTGAATTGCTAAAATATCTGCTTTTTCTTTACTTAAATTAGAAAACTCGTTTTCAATAGAAGGTTTTAAAAGCCTATCATAAGCATCAATCATTGCTTCTTCAACCAAATCGGCAGTATTTGTTTTAGCTTTAATAAGAAGATATTTCAGATTTTTTAAAGCATTAATTTTATCTGGAGAAATATCAATTCTTAAAAAACCTTCTCTTTCACCTCTACGCATTGCTAAAATTCTATGCGAAGGACATTTTGCCAATTCTTGTGAAAAATCAAAATAATCCTGATATTTTTCTGCTTGTTCAATTTTCGATTTTACTAATTTACTAGTAATAATTGCCTGAGAATTAAAAATACTTCTAAGCCTTTCTCTTGCCTTAGCATTTTCGCTAATTTGCTCTGCAATAATATCTTTAGCCCCTTGAATAGCCTCATCAACACTTAAAACCACATCATTCAAATAGCTTGAAGCAATTTTATTTATATCTATATTTTCTTGTTTGAAAATTATTTCGGCAAGTGGTTCCAATCCTTTTTCTTTAGCAATTGTAGCTCTAGTTTTTCTTTTTTGTTTATAAGGCAAATACAAGTCTTCAAGAACATTTGCGTCCCAAGTATTTTCAATTGCAGATTTAAGTTCATCTGTAAGTTTATCTTGCTTTTCAATAGAAGCTAAAATACTAAGTTTTCTATCAACAATTCCTTGAAAATATATTAGTTGTTTTTGAATATTTTCAAGCTCTTCCTCGTTAAGTCCGCCTGTTCTTTCCTTTCTATATCTTGAAATAAATGGAATTGTTGCACCATCTTCTAAAAGAAGAGCTGCAGCTTTTGTTTGCTTAATTGAAATTCCAGTAGCTTGGGCTACTAAATTCAATATCGTTTCCATTCAAAATCTTTTTTGCAAACATAAACATTTTAATATTATATATATATGTTTTATAAGTTCTTTTTATATTGAAATATTAAAATTTACTTTGAGTTTTATTTTAAGATTCTGCTTAAAAATTTTATTTTTGTAAAAAAATAATCTAATGCAAAGAATTTTAATAATTTACACCGGTGGTACAATTGGCATGATTAAAAATGAAAAGGGATTTTTACAGCCATTTAATTTTGAACATTTAATTAATTATATTCCTTTATTGGAAAGCTTCCCTGCCCGCATCAGTTCGTATAGCTTTGAAACTCTTATTGATTCTTCTGATGCAAATCCTGAATTTTGGATAGAGTTAAGTGAGATAATTTTTGAAAATTACGAAAAATATGATGGCTTTTTAATTTTACATGGCACTGATACTATGGCATATACTGCTTCGGCTCTATCTTTTATTTTACAAAATTTATCTAAACCTGTAATATTAACTGGCTCGCAATTACCTATAGATTTAATACGAACAGATGGTAGGGAAAATATTTTAGCTGCATTAGAACTAGCCTGTATGAATAAAAATGGACATACATTAATTAATGAAGTTTGTGTTTATTTTGAAAATAAATTATACAGAGGTAACAGAACTACCAAATTCAGTGCAGAAAATTTTGATGCTTTTATCTCGCCTAATTATCCAAGTTTGGCCGAAGTTGGGATTGAAATAAAGCTAAATAAACAAAACTTATTAAATACAAATTCTAAAGAATTAATACTTGACAATAAATTTGATAATAATATTGCAATTTTAAAATTTTTCCCTGGTATTAAAGCCGAAACAGTAAAGGCTATTTGCAATATAGAAAATCTTAAAGGCTTGATTATTGAAACTTACGGTTCAGGAAATGCCCCAACTGATGATAAAATTATTGAAGAAATAGAAAAAGCCATAAATAAAAATGTATCAGTTCTAAATATTTCACAATGTACAGTTGGGAAAGTTCAGCATGGGAAATACGAAACCAGCGTTAAACTTAATGATATTGGTGTCATTAGTGGTAAAGACATGACAATTGAAGCCGCTACAACAAAATTAATGTATGTTTTAGGAAAAAATATTTCAAAAAATGAAAAAGCTAAACTTTTAGAAAATTCTATTTCCGGAGAGATTAGTGAATAATTTAAAAACAAATATTTAAAATTTAGTCCTCATCAGGTTCTGTTTGCCTATCAAAAAACATTATTCCGTTCAAATGATCTAATTCATGTTGGAAAATATGAGCCGTATATGCGTGTGTAATTGTTTCTTGTACAAAACTCCCGTCAGGCAAATAATATTCTACCTCAACCCAGTTTGCACGCCATGATTTTCCAACAATTCCATATTCATTTTCACAATCAGTACCAACAGACAAACAGCCATCATCTCTTAAAAAATACTCAGTAGAATAAGCTGTAATTCTTGGATTTATATAGCATTCCCAAGGCTTGCTAAAAAAACTTCCTTTGTCATGCCTTTGAACCCATACAATATTTCTATTCAAACCAATTTGAGGAGCAGCAATTCCTACTCCCTTGCCTTTTACAGTTTCATGCATTCTGTCAATTAAGTGCATTAAATTTTCATCTTCAAGATTTACATTAGTTGAAATTGCACGTAAAATTAAAGTATCATTTTCATCGCAAATACTTAAAATATACATTGCTTCTGTATCTTCACCGCTCAAAATTAAAGCATTCTCATCATCTGAAAACATAAGTGCAGAAGTAGAGTTAGACAAGTTTGTTGGTAGGGAGGCACCACAATTATTATAAGCCCATATCCAAAAATCATAATGAGTTCCTGGAATTAATTCATCTTGAAACAAACTAGAAGTTTCGCCTAAATCTATTGCTGTATTATAATTATTTTCAATATTATATTTGTAGCCTAAAGTATTTTCATCAGAATTAAATTCCCATAATATTGAGGTTTCACTAATTTCAATATTTTCAATTATAGGTGAATTTGGTTGAATATTTTGCAAATAAGTAAAATCAAAAGTATAAGTTTGCGAAACACTTGGACTATCAGTAATTGAAGTATATTGAACTAACTCGCATGCAGTAACAAATCCGGTAAATTTCAGTATATCGCCTTGATTAAAAATAAAAAATGAATTTTGTTCCATTTTTTTAATAAAATTTGAACTTTCGCCTTGCCACCTAACAGATGCACTAGTTTTTTCACTTGCACTACTAGTAAGAACAATAGCTTTTTCTTGATTATTAGTTTTGAATGCAGCAATAAATTTGCCAGCAGAACCTGGATTCAAATACAATATTTTCTTACCTTTTCCAATATTTAATTTTTCTGATAAAACAATTTTCCCATTTATATCATAAACTGAAACAATAAGACTTCATTAGGAGAGTTTATTTCTATAATAGTTTCATGCACAAAAGGATTAGGATAGTTTTGTTTTATCATTAATTCATTACTTTCGGCAAAAACAGGAAAAACACCAATTGGCATTTCAAAACCTAAGCCTGATTGAAAATTATAAATCATAGTATCCGAGCCATTGTTCAAATTTTCAACAAAAACACTGTCTAACACTAATTCTGAGTTATTTTGCAAAATATCAAAATTTAAGTAAATAGAATTTTGAGAATTTACAAAATACACTAATAAAATAAGACCTATAAATACAATTGCTTTTTTCATTTTTTTAATTTTTAATCTTTAACAAAATTAATAAATATTTATAAAAAAACAAAATTAATAAAAAAAGGCTGATTTCTCAGCCTCTTAAAATATTGTTTAAAAACTCTATTGAGTAAGTTCTTTAAGCTTTGCATCAACTTCTGCGTATTTTTCCATTTCTCCAAGTCTGTAATAAATAGTTTTTAAAGTACTTAATACATTAACATTTTGTGCTTGCAATTCAAGTGCTTTTTCTAAGAAAGGAAAAGCTTCTTTAAATAATTCATCTGAAATTTGTTTATATTTATCTAATTCTGAAAACTTATTTATAGGTATATTTTTATCTGCCCAATCTAAAGTATCAACAGCTGTATTATAATAAAATGCACCTAGAGAATAATTCGCATCAAAATTATTAGGTTGCAATTCAACTGCTTTAAGATAATCAAGTTTAGCTTCTTCTTTACGTTTCATTTCTTCAAGCAAAGTACCTCTAATAACATAAAATTGTGCATCATTTTCATTTTTTTCAATTGCCAAATTTATATATTCAAAAGCTTTTTCGTTTTCGCCAATATTAACATAATAGTTAAAAGTTTCTATTACCAAAGGATAGTTTGCATTAGGAAAAGCTTGTATTCCTTTTTCTAAAACTTCAAGCATTTTTACAGTATCACCTGTCTCTCTATATGCAATAGCTTGACTTTGATAAACAGCGACTTTTTCATCTTCGTTAGCACCAAAATTTAATTGGATTAACATATCATTATAATCTATAGCGTCTTTAAATTTTTCGGCTCTAAATGCAGCTAAGGATGCATAATAATATAATTGAGTATCAACTTGAAATGAAAGAGTTGAAATCATAACTGCTTTTTCAAAATTTTCATAAGCAGTTTCAAAATCAGAGTCTTGAAAGCTAGTAACACCTTGATTTATAAAAGCATTAGACAAAGCAGGAAATCTATTCCCAATCATATCTATTAAAGCTTCTGTGTTTTCATAATTTCTTTCATCATTTTTTTGCAAAACTCCAACAAACTTCATTAGCCCAAGTTCAGTAGTTAAATCAAGATTTTTGTACTCAGGGTCCACAAAATTTAGTTGAATTGCTTTTATATATGCCTCATACGAAATATCTAAACAATTTGTACACAAGGACTTATATTTTGGTCTATCAGAGATACCTATTTCTTGATATACCATACCTTTATAATAAAAAGTTTTGTACCAATCTTTGGTAGCTTCGTGTTTTTCTGCCTTATCAATAGACTTTTTTGCATCATCAAGAAAACCATCCTTTAGATAGCTCCATGCGCTTGTTACTGCAGATTTTTGTGCTAAAAGCGAAAAGCTTAAAGCCATTGTTGCAACTAAAATAATTAACTTTTTCATAATATTACTTTTAAATAATTCATATTCTTTAAACTACAAATATACAATTAGTTTGCCAAAAACTTAATCTTGGCTTTGATTATTTGTATTTTCATTAGTATTTTCTATTTTTATCTCATTATTTTCATCTTCATCATCATAATTACTAGCATTTTTTTCTTCTAAAGCACCATCTTCAATTTTTGCCACCGAGGCAATTGTATCATCATCTCTTAAATTAATTAATCTCACACCCTGGGTTGCTCTTCCCATAACTCTTAGTGTTTCAACGGCTAATCTTATAGTAATTCCTGATTTATTAGTAATTATTAAATGGTCATTATCAGTAACTGCGGAAATATCAATTAAATCCCCTGTTTTTTCTGTAATATTAATTGTTTTCACACCTTTTCCGCCTCTATTAGTAACTCTATAATCTTCAATATCAGAGCGTTTTCCATATCCATTTTCAGATACTACAAGCACTTCCTGATCTTTACGAACAGTAATCATTCCAATTACTTCTGATCCTGCGTCTAAGCTAATACCTTTTACACCTGTAGCTGTTCTACCAATAGGTCTAACTATGTCATGAGGAAAGCGAATTACTTTTCCGTTTTTAGCGCCAATCATAATATTTACAGGTTCATCTTCTTGGTTTGTTTCAATAAGATTTGCAGTTAGCAAACTATCGCCTTCTCTAACATTTATTGCAAAAACACCATTTTGGCGTGGTCTAGAATATTCTCTTAATCTTGTTTTTTTGAAAACTCCATTTTTTGTACACATTATGATATAAGAGTTATCTATATATTCTTCATCTTTTAAAGACACAACATTCATAAATGCTTTTACTTCGTCATCAGGTTCTATATTTATTAAATTTTGAATAGCTCTACCTTTTGATGTACGCGTACCTTCAGGAACTTCATAAGCTTTTAACCAATAACATTTTCCTTTTTCTGTAAACAATAATAAAGTATTATGCATTGTTGCAACAAACATATGCTCAATAAAGTCCTCTTCTCGCGTTGTAGATGCTCTTGCTCCTACTCCTCCTCTATTTTGTGCACGAAACTCAGTTAAAGCAGTACGTTTAATATATCCCATATTTGAAATTGTAATTATAATATCTTCATCTGCATAAAAATCTTCTGGATTTAATTCTTCTGAAGCATATACAATTTCAGTTTTGCGTTCGTCTCCGTATTTTGCTTTAATTTCTAATATTTCGTCTTTTATTATTTGCATTCTTAAATCTAAATTGCTTAAAATTTCTTTATAATATGCAATTTTCTCTAAAATTTCGGAATATTCTGCTCTAAGCTTATCTTGTTCAAGTCCGGTAAGTTGTCTTAAACGCATTTCAACAATAGCTCTTGCTTGAATTTCGGATAAGCTAAATCTCTCCATCAATCCTTCTCTTGCAAGATCAGGCGATTGCGAAGCACGGATTATACGTATTACTTCATCAATATTGTCGCTTGCAATAATTAATCCTTCCAAAATATGAGCTCTCTCTTCGGCCTTTTTTAAGTCAAACTCCGTTCTGCGAACAACAATTTCGTGACGGTGTTCAACAAAATATTTTACTAAATCATAAAGATTTAGCATCATAGGACGACCTTTTACTAAAGCGATATTATTTATGCTAAACGAAGATTGTAAGGCTGTTAGTTTATAAAGTTTATTTAAAACTATATTAGCAACAGCATCTCGTTTAATATCAATAACAATTCTCATTCCTGTTCTATCAGATTCATCATTGATATTTGAAATACCGTCTATTCGTTTTTCATTGATTAAGTCAGCTATTTTAATTATAAGTTCAGCTTTATTAACCATATAAGGAATTTCAGTAACAATAATTTTTTCGCGTCCGTTATCCCCTATTTCAATTTCTGCTTTTGCTCTAATCACTACC
>Ga0172382_10011636_pt1 | contig 11600 bp, 12 predicted proteins | sample Leawel138RmetaG_FD_122245 | JGI IMG/M metagenome (GOLD analysis project Ga0172382, IMG submission 122245) | Leachate microbial communities from a municipal landfill in Southern Ontario, Canada - Leachate well 138R metaG | ecosystem: Engineered > Solid waste > Landfill > Unclassified | place...
TAAATAGGTAATACAAAATTATAACAAAAAAACCACACAAACAAATATTCATGCGGTTTTTTCAATTTTTTCTATTACCTATTTTTTTAGGGTTTAGGTTTAATATAACTATTCTTAACAAGAGGCTTATTCTTGACAGACCTCTTCATAATAGCCCTACCCTTGTCGACGGAAGCGGCTCTTTTCTCGATACCTTCCCGGGATTTTTCTTTCGTCCTTACAGTTATTACTCCATATTTCGCGTAATCCCCCTTGCCGTAAATATCGGGGAGGGTTTCACCAAATTCCATCCCAAAATATACTCTCTCCCAAGGCCGGATATGGCGTAGCTTTCCTGACGGCACCCTCTTCCCGTCTTGGAAAACTAAAGGTCCTGCCCTTTCTGATTTTGTCCTTACTTCAATCACACCATTTGTCCCTTTATCGCCATAAATTCCAATTGCAGTTTTATCTTTGATAATGGTAACCAAATCAATATCGCGAATTTTAATTCTTTCAAGTTCTTTCGGAGATATCTTTTCCCCATCCAGGAAAATTATCGGGTTCTTATTTTTTTCCTCTTTTATTACCGGTATCATCCCGTCCTCTCTTTCTTTCCCGTAAATTATGGTACCTTTTTGTATCGATTTGATATTATCGGGATTAAGCTCCCGGATATCCAAAGAACCTTTTGAGCCGATAACCGGCAAAACAGGGGAAGAAGAATTAAAAATAATGCAATCTTTTTCATATTATCTCCATATCTTCCCAGCTTCGCCAACGGAAAATTATTTTATCCCCCGTGGTATGAACGTGAATTCCATTGATTGGATGGTTCCACACCATGCTATTGGCCGGGAAGGGAAGTAAAATTTCTTACCGGAGAGGAACTGCCTGTATTACGGCAGTTCCCTTTCACAATAAAACGGTTTCATTTACCGGTTGTATCTACATCTGAATTCCTTTTTCTTTCAAGAGCCTGTAATGATTAGGCCAGACACTTTTCACCTTCTCATTTTTTAGAAATTCGTATATTTCCGGAGTCCATATCATAGAATTTGGATTTCCACCCATTAATTTGACAAGCTTCCTGGATTCCACCGGAGTCTGTAAAAATATCCTTATATAATTGGACTTAAACTCGCGGTAAACGGAATCGGCATTCACTATAACACAAATTGTAGTGTTTCCTCTCATGTAACGTGTAAATGATTTTATCGGCAAGGAAATGTCCTCCAACACCTTTCCCACCGTTTTTCCCTTGTAATATTCAGCCCGTTGCCTGAAATTATAATCCATAAATGCGAGCGTATCGTTATTAAACGCCTCGAACGGTTTGTAGGGCAGCTCGTTTTGAGCCGATAACCGGCAAAACAGGAGAAGAAGAATTAAAAATAATGCAATCTTTTTCATACGATTAATTTATTTTTTTCTAGTTGGTGTATGGAACTCGCTTTAATCATATTCTTGCGTTTAATGATCTGAATGCTCGTTTCATATTATCTCCATATCTTTCCAGCTCCGACAATGGAAAATTATTTTATCCCCCGTGGTATGAACGTGAATTCCATTGATTGGATGGTTCCATACCATGCTATTGGCCGGGAAGGGAAGTAAAATTTCTTACCGGAGAGGAACTGCCTGTATTACGGCAGTTCCCTTTCACAATAAAACGGTTTCATTTACCGGTTGTATCTACATCCGAATTCCTTTTTCTTTCCAGAGCCTGTAATGATTAGGCCGAACAACTTCCACCTTCTCGTTTTTTAGAAATTCGTATATTTCAGGGGTCCACGTTTTCGAGTTTGGGTCCCCGCCCATTAATTTGACAAGCTTCCTGGAATCTACAGGATTTTGTAAAAAAACTGTTATATAATTGCCCTTCATCTCATGGGGAACGGAATCTGTATATACCAAAATACAAAATGTCGTATAACCTTTCATCCCACGTTCAAATACTTTTATCGGCAGTGAAATGTCTTCCAACACCTTGCCCACCGTTTTTCCCTTGTAATATTCAGCCCGTTGCCTGAAATTATAATCCATAAACGCGAGCGTATCGTTATTGAACGCCTCGAACGGTTTGTAGGGCAGCTCGTTTTGAGCCGACAACCGACACAACAGGGGAAGAAGAATTAAAAATAATGCAATCTTTTTCATATTATTCACATTTTTGGGGTTGATATTTATTGTTGTTGTATTGAACAGTTTTTAGTTCTTTGAAATCGTCGGACGGGCTATCCCGTTTATAGATTTTTATTCCCATATCAAAGAAGTCAAGGACATGTGCCAAAGCGTAAACTTGCGCGTCATTCTGGGTATATGAGTTCCTGCTGAGTTGTTTCCTTACTTTTTCATATTCATTCGAAACAGCGGTGTTTGGCCTGAAATCCGCCCCATTGTATTCATAAAGGTCTATAGCGCCTACCATTGCGTAATTCATAAATTTCACCGGATCAACTACATGCACTATGTACTCGCTACCATCATGGGCAACAATCACGTTGGAACGGATATTCGGGCTTCCATCTACCGCCGCGAATAAAAGTTGGACAACATCATTGGGTGACGGGGCAGGATTTTGTCCCTGGGGGTGGGTATGCACCCACATATAAGTAGACGGGTAACGGCTAACAGTGACTTGTCCGCTACTCCCGGATTCTGTTATAACTTCTTCATCACTGTTTAAAAGTCCCGCATATTCCCCATCATAATTTGAGATTGTAAAAGCACACTCATTGGCTTTTGTTGTCGCGTAACCCCTCAATATATCCATGTTAAGGGAAACCGATTGAAGAGGGTAATCCGTATGTTGGCTCGTCAAAACCCCCTGAATAGCGCTGGAGTTCTCCACGGTCTCATCTGAGCAAATACCACTGGAGGAAATGATACCTCCCCCAATGTATCCGTCATTGCCGCCAGGGCCACCGGTACCGCCGGGGCCACCGCCACCGCCGCTGCTACTACCATTGTCTTCCCCTCCGTCTTCACCGCTACCATCGCCGTCGACCCATGTGCATTCATAGTAAGAGTCAATCACACCCCATACCCAGGAAGTACAGGTAGTACCCATGTAAACCGGTATGCCGTTGACATATTGGTACCAGTCGGTACAAATACGCGTCATTCCCCATACTTGAATAAGTTCGCAGTCGTAAGAACCCGACGACTTCATCATGACCACCGGATCGTCTATCTCACGTGCGGGCTTTATGCTATGGGTGATCTTACCGTTTTCATACATCCAACCGTTCATGAATTCCCCGTCCAGGCTGTGATAGATAATACGACCCGTGAACTGCTTGTCGCGGTCGATGTAATTTACTTTGTCGAAAGGGTTGAAATCTGTCAACTCGATGTACTCCACCGAAGGCATAACGGTCATCAGGAAGCCGCTTGTTTTTTTGTTTTTCAGCCGGGTCCTTATTACTAACCGGGTGTGCGAAGACACATAGCGCTCATCACCGGTATCCTCGAACTTCTGCTTGTTTTCGTCCATGGTTAAAAACAGGCCTCCTTTCATGAATAGGCCGGTTTCCACCACTCTCTGTTTCTTGTCGGACGATACCACTGCCTGTGCCCAATCGGGCTTGACCTCTAACGGAGAATTTCCCTCGCCTCTCGATATAAATAGAATTTCCCCGGGACGGTGGGATTTATACCATTCCTGTGCCCAATATTTTTTTATATCAACATCATCCATTTTTGATTCCAAGACAACTGCTGATGAGAATATTGATCAGCAGTTGCTCCAGAATCAACTCAAGTTTACTCCTTTTCAACAAGATTATCCAATAGACTTATATATTCATTTTCATTTATTCCATCTCCATTTTCTTTCACACTTTCTACTATCTGGGTACAGATATTTGTCATTTCTTTGAATATTCCCGAAGGATTCTTAGCCGAAAAATCCCAGACCTCTTCTCCAACAACACACCGGAAAATAGCCGTATACCCGTCCTTCGATATCCGGGGAATTCCTTTATTAACATGACTATCTATTAGGAATGTTATTATTTCGTATAGTTTATCTCCAAGAGACTTACTTACAGAAATTTCTTTCATTTTGATTTCATATTTTTCAGATGCCTTTGTATACATTTCTTCAGTTTGCCGCCGATTATATCTTGCTATCTCTTTTTTTTCTTCTTCTGTTAAAGTAAAAGATTCCCCTGCTTTGATACTTTTTAGTGGAAACTCTTTTCTTAATTTTCCCAGAACTTCCTGCTGATTAGAAACCCATTTTACTTCTAACCTGTAATTACACTCATCCAGACTGTCTATTCTAAAACCGGAGGGACCTTTAAAACTGTGGTTCATAAAAAATTCCACCATACTGTTATACCCGGAAAAGAATTTTTGATGTGAAGCATTTTTTCCTTTCGTATTGTGAAGTCCGTGAGCAATCATAGCCGGCTCAACTGTTTTTTTAAACTCGAAACTTTCCGGATCAGGGTTAATTAGCCGAGCCATAATCTCAAGATTTGGTAATAATACAAATAAACAGAAAGTCAATAATGTTGATTTTATAATGTATTCCATATCTTATTATCTTACTAAATATCATATTTAATTATCGTTATACGGATTTGTATTACCACCAGAAGTATATATACGTTCATCTAAACCATCTAATCGTGTATCTAAATCCTCTTGAGAGGGCTCACTTGAATATTGATGAGTATGAGCAATATATTGGATGGGTTTTGGATACTGGGAACTATATAAATACCATTCATCATCTACCTTCTTCAAACGGGGATAATAACATGATTCGGCTGTAAAATCATCCTTAATGTATGTCATTGCTGTACCGTCAGTAAAAACGATGAGTACTACTTCCACGTAGTCGGGACTTGCTAGTTGTTGGTCGAGAAAGGCAAAAGCATCAGCTTCGGACTCATAGTTTCCTACTTCAGCAGTATCTGATCTTAAACGCGGTTGATTGGAGAATTCAAATTCCATTATTGCCTTTGTTATTTTCAGAGAATTATCCACTGTTTCTTTGATGTGATCGAGCCTTTTCACGGATTTCATACTCTTTAACTCAGGATGTTTTTCAAGCAATGCTTTCTTCTTTGTGTTGAAACTTTTAGCTTTTATTTCAATACTAATTTTTGTGGGAATGTTAATCACCAGATTGCTCCTTGCATCCAAGGTGGGTGTGAGGGATAACATGTCGATCTCCCTTAATTCTTGTCTGAACTGGTTCAGGGAATGCTGCAAATCCAAACCAGCCAAAATATATTCCTCCATTTCTGTGGATTCCTCTATCGCATTGCCCATGCCATCGGTTTCTATTCCTTCACATCCAGTAACAGATAATAACAAAGAAACAACCGGTATCAATAATAATTTAATCTTTTTCATTTTATTGAATGTTAGAAATTTCTTACTCTTTCGATTTTCAGTATCCTCGGCTACTCTATTGTTTCATGTCGGTTTTCGCTTTCACATTCCCGATGATGGGTGGCGAGCCCGTTTCTTCACCCTTACTCATTAGTTTGATGTTTGGTTATCAATTCTTCCATCTCATTTTTCATGACCGTGATCTTCATGGATGGAATCTTTATTTCCTTACAGATTATTCTTTCAGCCACTTCTCTGGCCTTCGTCTTATCCCCCTTCTTTTCGTGTAGTTTGGCCAGCCGATAAAGAGGAAAGAACCTAACCGGAACCATCCGGCTTATTAATATTAAAGATTGTTCAGCGGAAACCACATCATTCATCTTTTCAAAATTACTAGCCATTAACATCTGAACTTCCAGGTCATTCATATAGTTACAACATTCCAGCAATATTATATTGCTATTCGCGTATTCTCCGGCTTGATTGAGCTCAGACGCATAATTATACAAGAACAGGGCATTCTCTTTCAAATAACTGCCGGAATATAACTCCTGATACTCGGGAAGCATTTCTTCTGTGAACCCTGACAGCGAGTTGTCTGCTATCTTATTCCATTTATATTCGATACGGACTTGGTAAACAGCGATCACAAGGATGAAAATAGAAACTATGCCAATTGTCGATTTAGAGAAATAGGTATTATGGAGGCTGGTGACGATTGATCTTTCTTGTTCCGCTACAAGATAAGCAAGCAACAAGACAATCATTAACCGAATAAACGGGTAATAAAGCGGATAAGAGAAAAACGAGCATATCCCGATGGATAGCAAGCTCAAGCGGACGATGATTATTTCAAGAGAATGTTTCTTCCTTGATTGATACAGGGGTATCACAACAAGCATGGCCAAAAGGAGAAACCCAATAGCCCCATATTCGACAACTTCCTTCATAAACTCGTTAAAAGGGTGGCTCGTGTTATCTGCAAGCATTGCGAATTTACTTTGGGGATGCCGGGAGAAGTAGTTAGCCTGTTCCGTCATATAGTAGGCTGTAAAGCCATTTTTTCCATGTCCGGACAGGGGAGCCTGTTTGACTAATTGTCCCGAACATTGCCAGATAAGCAACCGCCCGTCTGCCGAGTCCTTTTTCATAAAATACAAACCGCCCAGCAACAAGATGCACGCCAGAGCAATGATGACGTGATGAAAGAAAGACAATTTTATCCCTCTCTCCTTCCTAAGAAGATGAACCGTGAAAAGGAAGGTTGCCACGGCAATGCCCAGTATGCCGGCACGGGCGCCGCACAAGATAACCGTGACTGACATTAATAAAGAAACGATAATGTTTGCCCATCTGGTTTTACCTTTCGATTTATAACAAGAGTAGAGCGAAAATGGGAAAAGTAACGCAAGGGACGCCGAGATACCCGCCGGGTTGTTGAACGGTCCGGTCATTGTAAACAAACTGTATGTTTCGGATATCCACCCTAAATATTGTCCTAATCCCCATATAGAGACAATTAATCCTAAACAGACAAATATGGCAAACGAAATATGTCTTTGAGGAACTTCCTTCCAATACCAATAAAAGACAAGAAAAACGGTTATAACCGTCATGTAATTGACAAGGCTTTCAAAACTCCAACCACCCCGCACCATATGATAAAAGAACCATGCTAAGATAAGACCAATATAACGGGGTGGAGGTATGTCTATATTACCTTTTTTCAGGAAAGCATACAATAGTAACCCGATACCCAGCCAGGCTTGCAGCCATAATATGGGGGCGGTTATATATCGGCTCACAAATATATCCGGCGTAAAAAAGAGCGTCCCGCATAAAAGAAGCACGAGATATATCGTGGATATAACAAAAGATATATTTCTTTGCGTTGTCATATGGCTTCCATATTTATCAAACGTTGAGAAAATTTCTCAACAAGAGCCCGGCTCTCACCACCAGACTTGCTGTCCGTTTTCATAGGTGAAAGGCCGTTCCTCCTTTCCCCGGGTATGGTTATGCAGTAGGAATAACGCTCCTGTGGGCACATCATCATATTTGAGTTTCGCTTCCCGTGCTATTTGTTTTCCCAGTGAAATCCATTGCCCCCTATCCCAGTAAACCAGTTCGTAGCAGTCGCCCGGCCGTATGGCATTGTCGTCGTTACGGATCAAGTAACGCAATCCAGTAACTGTATAAGGCCCATGGCCTGAATATAACCTCTCTATATCCCCTGTCATATATACCTGAGAATACGCTGTTATCACATAGATAATCAGCACTGTAATAACAATAATTATTCTTTTCATGAAACAACTATTTATCCGGTTATCACCTTATTCAAACCTCACATTTTTATAAAACTCTTCAAAGGCGTTCAAATTCTTGTCGTATGTCCCTGGGGTTGCCATAAAAGTAACGACATAACCGGTGTTATCCTTGAAAACAAGATACTGCTTTGCACGGAATTTTACACCTGTCGTTTTTGTAATATGAAGGAATCTTGCATCCGGGTTTACTTGATCTACTTCCATCACTATTTCATCGCCTCTATTACTATTTCCCATATATCTTGCATATTCAAATAGACTCAATTCTTCCACCGAATTAATCTCTTTCCTCTTATAGGCAACAATCGAAACGGAGTTTTCAATTTCCACTTTCTCCAGTTCACTATAAACCAACGGTAATCCCCAATCGGCAATCGCCATGTGATGTATGGTGTCGTTCACAATCTGCCCGTACAATCTCCAACTGTCGGGTACTGTCGCGCTAAACCGAAAAAGTTCATTCTTATATGTTTTCCCGACCTTGTTTTCATTCTGTTTCTTGGCGGTTTGTCCGTGAGTCTGAGTCATCAGCCCCAGGCCAAGAAGTGCTAATACAAATATTCTTTTCATGATCTCGTTACTTTATTGGGTTATTCTATACCTTTCCTTTCTCTAAAACATGACTTATAGTTACTCTTCCAATGTATTTAATACGGCAATAAACTTTTGATTCATCTAATTGATTGGCTTTCGCATCCACCAGGATTTGCATGAATTCAACACGGTCTTGTAGTTTCTATACCTTGCCCACAACTAAAAACCGGCCAATTACATAATTTTATCAAAAGTGGAGTGTATTTTCTTTTTGTGATCCTTTTTTGCGTAAGAAATCCTTCAAAAAACGTCAATACATGAACAAATTACTGCAAAATGACGGGCGAGCACTTCCCAGAACGTCTTTTGAAGAAGATATTTCGCAAATAACCATGATAAATAATTTCAATTATATATATTTGAAACTCTATTACATACACTGCATGCTGAGACATCATCTGATAAATAAAAGCAAAAGCTTGAAAAGATATCTATTGGTGTAAAGTATATTGGACGATTTTTCGGTGATGGAAAAATAATGAAAATATCATTTGACTTATAACTTGACACTAAAGATGAAAAATAATGAAAAAATTGGTTCTATGGCTATGCATATTAGTCTCATTGAAGGGGTATTGTCAAAATGAGATAACTTTTTCAATAGAGAATTTATCTAAACCCGAGAAATTATTGTATGAGCAATCAAGCAAAAGTATCTATGAAAGGCTTATTGCGTCTGATGTGGATTTATGGCCAAAAGTACTAAAGGATAGTATAAAACTTCCTTATAGTATCATTGCTCAAAGTGAACTGCCCGACAGCCTTGTAAATTACGGGTATCATTCTTTTTTCAATGGAATGTACCAAGCATATGCCGACCACAGAGCTTTTGTATTGTCGCCCGATATGATATGGCTGCTCATAAGCCAAGGATTTGCAAGGCATGTGAATGCCAACTCGGAAAATTTACGACATCATTTTATTGATTCTTCAGGCAAGTTATCATTGATAATATCTTCCAGTAAAATAACCCTGGAAAATCCTGATAGTCCGTGGGAAGAAATTTTTCCCGAATTCAAAAACCAAATAGCCTTGTACACAGGAACCGATCTAATGGAATTGTTATCTGCCAATTTTTCCACAACAACACCTACAACCCGGATTGCTTCTGAAATAACAATCATGGAAGCTATGGAACCCTATTTTGAATTTATTGTCATTTATGTCATTTGCGGTATACCTGAAATAACTTTACAAGGAACTACGGAAGATTGGCAAAAAGTGTTAGATAAGACAAAACAATTGGCGAAATATGATTTGAACTGGTGGATATCTGAATTGGAACCATTATTAGCACAATTTATAGCAGCATCTAACGGAGAAGTTGACAAGATATTTTGGCAGAATATGTTTAAATATCATTCCCAAAAGAAATACGGAGCACCAAATATCATCGATGGGTGGATTGTGAAATTTTTTCCATACGATAAAAACGGAAAACGTAATGACTTAAAACAAGTTAAAGGTAGAGAAACTCTTCCGGAAGAGATCGTGAAAGTTGATTTAAAACACATCAATGAACAACAAGAAGAAACCATGTTAGAACTATGGGCAGGTTTCGTCGGCCTTGAACAAAATAAAGATAATTATGCTTTAACCCCAAAAATAGGTTGGATGATAAGAAAGAAGGATATTCAAAATATTGGTTTAAAGCAAAAATTTGAATCCGACAATAAATCCAGAGGTGGTATTGCTATTAGAGTGAAAGAAATTCCTGCTGCCATTTTTAAGCTAAAAGAGATCAAAAACCTTGATATAGTGTTTATAGATGAAATAAATATTCCTGAGAAAATAAAAGAAATCAAAATTGAGACATTACAGCTATCAGGGAAAATAAACAATACTGAAATCGAGCGGATAAAGAAATTATTACCTGTTACGCGATTGGTAATAAATGGTGAAATCATAGAATGATACCGCTCACACCTGATTTTCCTGGGAAAAGGATCATAATTTGTTTTCGCATCTTATTAAAATATAAGAGATGAAAATAATAATAGTCCAATTTTGTACGTCTTATGTCAAGCCGCACAGAAAATTTGTCAAAGGAATGATCATAGTTTGTTAGGTAAGAGTAAAATAAATAAATTTGTATTGCCAATCGGAGAAAATATCTAATGTAATTGAATTATTGCTTTAATTTTTGACCAGATGAAAAATTTAAGAATGCTGTTTTCTTTAGTGTTGATTATCCTCTGTTTCACACTAAGCGGCCAAAACACCAGGAATAGCGAAAAAAAAGTGAAGATGGAAAGATAACTGAGAATCAACCTAAAACAAAAAAAGATTCTATTTTGGACTTTTTGATGTCGGCAGAAACGACAGATATGCTCGATATAAATGATCACCCTAATTCTTTGTATTTAATGCAGAAATCCCCTTTAAACGCATTTGAGAATTACAGGGACATTTATGATTCCTATCACAAATTCGCTATCGTGGAAATAAATGCAGATTTAACCAGTTTTATTGTTCCTAGTTCTTATCGTCAAGGGCTAAATACTACCTATTATGTACGTTGGTTTTTAATAGACAGCACCCTCTATCTTGGCAATATAACGTTCTTCGATGATAGTGCCATTAAGTCTGCTTTTCCGGATAATAAGCAATACCGGATTATGGAAGAATTGACGCAGACCAAATTTGACAAGGAGTTAGGACGAAAATACGCGCTACAGAGTTCAAAAAAAATAGAGTATGGCTTGATGCCTGCCGTTTGGCTAAATGATACACTTCTGGTTAAAAGAGGACGGAGGCCTTACTTTAATATCAGACAAGAAGCTGTTGATTATTATAGAAAAACAGGTACACCAAAACCGAAGTTTTATCCTGTCATCAGTATTGAAGAATGGAACAAAGTACCATGTATAGAACTAGTTTTTCTTTCTGGACAACTAGTGTCTATGAAAGAACGAAATGATATATATTAGTGCTTTGTTAATGTAAAAATGTCAATTTCATCTATCAATATCCCACAAAATATGTTGACAATTTGTATAAGCCAATTGACAAAACAGACTTTATTTAAAACTTGATAAAAAACAAATTACGCACGCCGGAACGATCCGGTTCACAAGGAAGTATAAAGCTCATACTTAAGCCAGAGAATTCTATATAGTACATTTCAGAATGCCATTTGCCGGCTGAAATACCTGCACTATCTGCCGGAGTACTTTGAGGTTGATCATTTGCAAACACCGGATTATCAAAAACAAACTTAGGGTACCGGAAACTGACGGAAAAAATCTCCATGAGACGTCTTTTGAGGATACCATTTCGCGAATAACCATCATATATAATTAAAATCATATATCTTTGGAAACTAATCATATACACTATATTTCA
>Ga0172382_10011640_pt1 | contig 11594 bp, 11 predicted proteins | sample Leawel138RmetaG_FD_122245 | JGI IMG/M metagenome (GOLD analysis project Ga0172382, IMG submission 122245) | Leachate microbial communities from a municipal landfill in Southern Ontario, Canada - Leachate well 138R metaG | ecosystem: Engineered > Solid waste > Landfill > Unclassified | place...
GATGACGATGAAGATGGACGAGGGGCTGGACACCGGCCCGGTGGCGCTGACCGAGCGCGTAACCATCGGCCCCGACATGACCGCCGGCGAGTTGCACGACGCGCTGATGGAGACGGGCGCTGGCCTGATGGTGCGCACGCTCGCCGCACTCGAAAAGGGCGAACTCGAATTGACGCCCCAGCCGGAAGAAGGCGCGACCTACGCGAAGAAGATTTCCAAGGAGGAGACGCGCATCGACTGGTCGGCTCCGGCAACCGAGGTGCATAACAGGATACGCGGCCTGTCGCCCTTCCCCGGCGCGTGGTGCGAGATGGAGGCGGGCGGCAAGATCGAGCGGGTGAAGCTGCTGCGCTCGACGCTGGCGGACGGCTCCGGGCGGCCGGGCGAAATCCTCGACGATCATCTCGCCATCGCCTGCGGCGAGGGCGCGGTGCGGCTTCTCGAAGTGCAGCGCGCCGGCGGCAAGGCGATGGACGCCGGGACCTTCCTGCGCGGCGCCAAGCTGGGCAAGGGAGATTTCCTGTCGTGAGCGCGGCAAGCTGACCATGCCGCGCTATCGCATCGACATCGAATATGACGGCGGCCCCTATGCCGGCTGGCAGCGGCAGGCCGATCTGCCCACGGTGCAGGCGGCGATCGAAACTGCGATCCATGCATTCACCGGCGAGAGCGTGACGATACGCGGAGCCGGCCGCACCGATGCCGGCGTCCATGCCACGGCACAGGTGGCGCATGTGGACCTTGCCCGCGAATGGCAGCCGAACAAGATGCAGGGCGCGCTCAACGCCCATCTCGCGCTTGTCGGCGCGCCTGTCGCGGCCCTTGCCGTCACCGCCGTCGGCGACGATTTCGACGCGCGCTTCTCGGCCAAGGCCCGGCACTATCTCTATGTGATACTGAACCGTCGCGCGCCGGCCGCGCTGCTGCGCGGCAATGTCTGGCACGTGCCGAAGCATCTCGACGCGGCGGCGATGCATGCGGCGGCGCAGCGGCTTCTCGGCAAGCACGACTTCACCACCTTCCGCTCGGCGCAATGCCAGTCGGACAGTCCAGTCAAGACGCTCGACCGGCTCGACGTGACCCGCATCGGCGACCTGATCGAGGTGCGGGCCTCGGCGCGCTCGTTCCTGCACAACCAGGTGCGCTCGATGGTCGGCTCGCTGAAGCGGGTCGGCGACGGCGGCTGGAGCGCCGACGACCTCGAAGCGGCCTTGAAAGCGACGAACCGCGCCCGCTGCGGCCAGGTCGCGCCGCCGGACGGGCTCTATCTGGTCAAGGTGGATTACTAGAAGCGCCAGGAAAAGTGCGAAGCGGTTTTCCGTCCGGCGTTTCGCCGGATTCCTACATCGGGCCGATCCGCAACAGGTCCTGAAGCGCGAACAGCGTCACCAGCGAGGCGACGAGCATGGCGGTGAAGACGGCGCTCGCCACGGCCGCGCCCTTCTCCAGCGCCGCGTCGGTCAGCCGCCACAACAGCACCAGCGTGGCGACGAAGACGAGGAGCGACAGGCCCGCCGCGACCTCGCCAGCGCCGGGCATGAACAGCCGGATCAGCGACACCGGCAGCGTCATCCAGGCGAAGATGGCCGAGCCCCAGTTGGTGGCGACGACATAGTGGACGAAACGGTCGCTGAGACCGGCATAGGAGACGACCGCGGCAAGGGCTGCGAGCGGCAGCACCCACGCCCCGACATCGACCAGCGCCAGCCGCGCCACCAGCGAAAGGCGCGCGCCGAAGGAGGCGCCCTCGCCGGCCAGCTCGCTCGCCAGCGGCACCCAGCTCGCCAGCATCGCCGGCAGCGCCACGACGATGGCGAAGAACGAGTTCCAGAAGCCGTCGAGCGAAAGGTCGAGCAGGCGCAGGCCGTCGCGCCTGCCGGTCATCATGCGCCATGCGCCGGTAAGCTGACGGTGGATGTCCTCGGCCGGCGGCATGGTCAGGCGAACCAGTCCTCGATGAAGCGACGGTAGATCGCGGTCAGCGTCTCCAGATCGGCGAGCGCGACGCGCTCGTCGACCATGTGCATGGTCTGGCCGACAAGGCCGAATTCCACCACCGGACAGTAATCCTTGATGAAGCGGGCGTCCGACGTGCCGCCCGAGGTCGAGAGCGCCGGCTCGCGGCCCGTCACCGCGCGGATCGCCGCCGAGAGGCCGCCGGTCAGCCTGTCGTCGCGGGTCAGGAACACGGGGCTCGGGCTGACGCGCCAGTGAAGGTCAAAGGCGACGGCGTCCTCCTTGCCCGGTCTCAGCTTGGTGCGGCCGGCGGCACGGTCGAGCCGGTTGTGGATCTCGGCCTGAAGCGTCTCGGCCGTCCATGCGTCGTTGTAGCGGACGTTGAAGGTGGCGCGCGCCTTGGCCGGAATCACGTTGGTCGCGGGGTTGCCGACATCGACGGTGGTGATCTCGAGGTTCGACGGCTGGAAATTCTCCGTTCCGTCGTCGAGCGCCGGATGCAAAAGCGCGTCGAGCAGCGCGGTCATGCCGCGCACGGGATTGTCGGCCAGATGCGGATAGGCGATGTGGCCCTGCCTGCCATGGACGACGATGTCGCCGGTCAGCGAGCCGCGGCGGCCGATCTTGATCATGTCGCCGAGCTCTTGCGGATTGGTCGGCTCGCCGACGATCGCCGCATCCCAGCTTTCGCCGCGCGCGGCCGCCCATTCGAGCAGCTTCGCCGTGCCGTTGATCGCCGGGCCTTCTTCGTCGCCGGTGATCAGTAGCGAGACCGAGCCCTTCGGCGCGCCATGCGCCTCGACATGGCGGGCGAGCGCGGCGACGAAGCAGGCGATGCCGCCCTTCATGTCGACCGCGCCGCGACCATACAGGAATCCGCCCGCCACCGCGGCCGCGAAGGGCGGATGCGTCCAGCCGGCCTCGTCGCCCGGCGGCACGACGTCGGTGTGGCCGGCGAACATCAGATGCGGGCCATTTCCCGAGAGCCGGGCATAGAGATTCTCGACATCCGGCGTTCCCTCCTCCGAGAAGACCGGGCGATCGACGGCGAAGCCGAGCGGCTTCAGCATCGCCTCCAGCGTCGTCAACGCGCCGCCCTCCGCGGGCGTGACGGAAGGGCAGCGGATCAGGGCTGCGAGGTTGGCGGCGGGGTCCGTGGGCAGGGTCATGACAGCGCCAAGGGATAGCTCAAACGCATCCGCGCACCAATGCCCTATTTCGGCGCGTTGGAGCGGGCGGCGTACTTGTTCGGGCCGGGCGTGCCGGGGATCAGGCACAGCGCGAGATAAGCGACCACGCCCGCGAACATGAACAGCAGCGCGAAGAAGCCCGAGCGGCCGAAATCATGGATGCGCTTGGCGGCCAGCGCGATGTGGCAGAGCTGGCCGATGAGAAAGATGCCGCTCTGCAGGTTGGTCATCGGTGACATCACCAGCGTCTCGGACGGGTCGAAGGTGCCGTTGGCGAGCTCGCCCAGCACCGGCTGGAGATAGCGGTAGACGATGAACATCTGCGCCACGAACACGAGCAGCCCGGCCAGCGCATAGACGGTGCGGTCTATGCGCCCTGTGAAGCCGAAGAACAGCCAGGCCATCTGTGCCATCGGGGCGTCCGGTCAGTCGCGCAGCAATTCGTTGATCGAGGTCTTGGAGCGCGTCTTCTCGTCCACCTTCTTGACGATGACGGCGCAATAAAGGCTCGGGCCCGGCTCGCCGTTGGGGAACGGCCTGCCAGGCAGCGTGCCGGCCACCACCACCGAATAAGGCGGAACCTCGCCATAGAAGATGTCGCCCGTCTCGCGGTCGACGATCTTGGTCGACTTGCCGATGAAGACGCCCATGCCGAGAACCGAGCCCTCGCGCACGATGCAGCCCTCGACGACTTCGGAGCGCGCGCCGATGAAGCAATTGTCCTCGATGATGGTGGGGCCGGCCTGCATCGGCTCCAGCACGCCGCCGATGCCGACGCCGCCGGAAAGATGGACGCCGCGGCCGATCTGGGCGCAGGAGCCGACGGTCGCCCAGGTGTCGACCATGGTGCCCTCGCCGACATAGGCGCCGAGATTGACGAAGGACGGCATCAGCACAGCACCCGGCGCGATATAGGCCGAGCGGCGCACGACGCAGTTGGGCACGGCGCGGAAGCCGGCGCGCTCGAACTCGTTGGCCGACCAGCCGTCGAACTTGGAGGCGACCTTGTCCCACCATACCGATTCGCCCGGCCCGCCCCTGACCACTTCCATCGGGTTCAGCCGGAAGGACAGCAGCACCGCCTTCTTCAGCCACTGGTTGACGCGCCACGCGCCGCCTTCCTCGCGCTCGGCGACGCGGGCCTCGCCCCGGTCGAGCAGGTCGAGCGCGGTCTCCACCGCCTCGCGCACCTCGCCGCGCGTCGCGGGCGAGACGCCGTCGCGCGCGTCGAAGGCCTTGTCGATGGTCTTCTCCAGGCTTGCGAGGTCCGGTCTGGTCATGAAAATGCTCCGCTACACGCGCTGTTAAGGGCTGGGACGATAGGCTTTCGGGCAGGGACAAATCCCCCAAGCCGCGCGGAACCTATGCGAAGCGCGGAAGGGGGTCAATGACGGGACGAGCAGGCCGCCGGCTCAGGCGGCCGGCACAGACGGGACGAGACGAAGCATGAACCCGGAGGACAAGGCCGGCTGGACGCCGCTGCCGCATTCGCACGAGGACCTCGAGCGCGCCAAGGCCGTGCCCGACACGCCGCAGACGCGCGCGCCGGCCTATCGGCTGGCGTGGGACGACGAGGACTTCATGACGCGGCAGGAGCTGCGCCCCGTGCGGCTCCAGCTCGAACTTCTCAAGCCCGAGATGGCGCTGTCGGAGCGCGGCATCCGCTCGACCGTCATCCTGTTCGGCGGCGCGCGCATCCCCGAGCCGGGCGGTCCGGCCTGGGCGGCCAAGAACGAGACGCAGAAGAAGAACCTCGAAGCGTCCGCGCGCTACTATTCCGAGGCGCGGCGCTTCGCACGCCTGTGCTCGGACTATTCGGCCTCGACCTATTATCGCGAGTTCGTCGTCGTCACCGGCGGCGGGCCGGGCGTGATGGAGGCCGGCAACCGCGGCGCGGCCGATTGCGGCGCGCCCTCGATCGGCCTGAACATCGTGTTGCCGCACGAGCAGGCGCCCAACGAATATGTCACGCCGGAGCTGTGCTTCAACTTCCACTATTTCGCCATCCGCAAGATGCACTTCATGATGCGGGCGAAGGCGGTCGCCATTTTCCCCGGCGGCTTCGGCACCATGGACGAACTGTTCGAGACGCTGACGCTGATCCAGACCGGGCGCATGGAGCGCGTGCCCGTCATCCTGTTCGGCAAGGAGTTCTGGAAGCACGCCATCGACCTCGACTACCTCGCCGAGCAGGGCACGATCTCGCCCGGCGACCAGAACATCATCGACGCCGTCGACACCGCCGACGAGGCATGGACGATCATCCGCGAGTTCTACGAATTGCGGTAAGTCACGGGCCAATCGCCAACGCCCGCGCCGCCCCTCATCCGCGATCGAGCGCATGCGACAGTGTCGCAGTAGCGGACCACCCCGGTTTCGGGTAAGTGTCGCTGATGAGCACGGCGCCACATCTTACCCTGTTCGCCTCGCTGCGGCGCGACCGCTTCCTGTTCGCGCTTCTCGGCACGCTGGTGCTGCTGCTCCACACGCTCCAGCCGCTCGCCGCCGCGCAGATGCCGGGCGGGCACATGGCGATCTGCACGGCCCTCAATGCGGACGGTGATGCGGGCGCGGCCGGGACCTCTTCGCCCGGCGCGCTCGACGACTGCCCGGTCTGCCTGATCGGCAATGCCTGCGGCGCGGCCGCCGTCTACAAGGCGGCGTTCGCCGCCTCCCCTGCCTTCCCCGCGCCCACCGCGCTTGCCGGGCAAACCCCGCTTCCCCTCGCGGCGGACGATCCCGGCGCGCTTCTCGTCGCGCCGCCGCCGGCGATCCGCGCGCCGCCGCCTTCGGCCTGAAGACCGAGCTGCCTTCCTCGCGAAGGCGCGATCCCGTTTTCAGACCTGAAAGGCAAGACCATGCGTCACCTTCTTCTCCAGTTCGCCGCCGCCACCGCGCTGACGGCCGCCTCGCTCGCCACCGCCAACGCCCACGCAACGCTCGAAACGGCCGAAGCCGCCCCCGGCGCCTACAAGGCGGTCATCCGCATCGGCCACGGCTGCGACGGCCAGCCGACCCACACCGTCCGCGTCGAGGTGCCGGAAGGCTATATCGGCGTGCGGCCGCAGCCCAAGGCGGGCTGGTCGCTCGACATCGAGCGCGGCGACTACGCCCACCCCTATACGCTCCACGGCCGCGAGGTCGCAGCCGGCGTCAAGGCCGTGACATGGACGGGCGGCCCGCTCGACGACGCCCATTACGACGAGTTCGCCATGGCCGGCACGCTTGCAGCTGCCACGGCAGGCCAGCCGCTGTTCTTCAAGACGGTCCAGACTTGCACCGAGGGCGAGGTGGCGTGGAGCGAAATCCCCGCGGCCGGGCAGGATCCGCATTCGCTTGACCGCCCTGCGCCCGGCCTTGTCGTGCTGGCGGCGAACGATGGCGGGGGTCATGGCCACGACCATGGCGCGGCGGCAGCCGATGCAGCCGTCGTCGCCGGCGACATCGAGATCGGCGCGGCCTGGGCGCGCGCCACGCTGCCCGGCCAGAAGGCCGCCGGCGGCTACCTCACCATCGCCAACACGGGCGGCGAGGCCGACCGGCTGGTCGGGGCGTCGAGCCCGCTCGCCGGCAAGGTCGAGGTCCACACGATGGAAGTGGTCAAGGACGTGATGACCATGCGCCCGGTCGAGGGCGGGCTGGAAATCCCGGCCGGCGGCACCGTCGAGCTCAAGCCGGGCGGCTACCACCTGATGTTCATGGACGTGACCGCGCCCTTCGCCGAGGGCGAAACGGTGCCGGTGACGCTGGAATTCGAGAAGGCCGGTTCCACCGAACTCATGCTGCCGGTGCGTGTCGTCAAGGGCTCGGGCGACCACGGCCATGGCGGCGGCCACGACCACGGCAACGGCCACGACTGAGGGATTTCGCGGGCATTCCGAATAGCCCGCGCCATCTCTCCTTCAGGGTGGCGCAGCGATGCGGCGCCCTCCGGCGCGGGCTCATCGCGGCCGGCCGGCGCAACCCGCGCCGGCCGGCTCGTCTTGTTTTCGCAGGGCCGGCGCAACCCACGCCGGCCGGCTCGTTTTGCCTTCACGGCCGATACCTTTCCTAAACAGTTTTGTGAAACTCTCCCCCCGGGCTGGCCGAGAACAACAAGAAGGCTCTGGGGCTTAGATGGACACTCCACCGGGTAGCGGCGTCATCGCCGCTCAAGGCGCGGATCTCGCTTTCACCGACCCGCTGACGGGGCTGGGCAACCTGCGGCGCTTCTTCGACAAGGTCGATCGCCTGATCGTCGAACGCGCCGACGACCCCGCGCCCTTCGCGGTCGGTATCCTCGACCTCGACGGCTTCAAGCCGATCAACGACCTGTTCGGGCGCGCGGCCGGCGACGACATCCTGCAGCAGGTGGCGATGCGCCTCGGCGCGGCCATGGACCAGCATGCCACCGTCGCGCGCGTCGGCGCCGACGAATTCGCCTTTCTCTACCCGCTGGTGTTCAGCGAGGAGGCCGCGCGCGAGCGGGCGCTGATGCTGATCGAGATCCTGTCGGCGCCCTACGACGTCGGCAGCCGCACGGCGCGGCTTTCCGCGTCGGTCGGCTGCTCGCTGTTCTATTCCGGCGAGGAAAGCACCGAGACGCTGGTGTCGAAGGCCGAGACCGCGCTCTACCACGCCAAGCGTTCGGGACGCGGCCGCGTCGTGGTCTATACGCATGAGATGGAGGAGGCCGCGCGCCGCACCACCCAGATCGAGCAGGCGCTGCGCCGCGCCGTCGCCGCCGGCGAGGTCGAGCCGCATTTCCAGCCCATCGTCGATCTGAAGACGCGGCGCATCATCGGCTTCGAGACGCTGGCGCGCTGGAACGACCGCGACCTCGGCTTCGTGCCGCCCGACGTGTTCATCCCGCTGGCGGAGGAGCGCGGCATCATCGGCGCGCTGTCGCAGCTTCTGCTGCGCAAGGCGACGCAGACCGCCCGCTACTGGCCGGACGACCTGTTCCTGTCGTTCAACCTGTCGCCGTCGCAGCTGGTCGACCAGAACACGGCCCAGCACGTGCTCGCCATCCTGGAACGCACCGGCTTCGACCCGCGCCGCCTCGAGATCGAGATCACCGAAAGCGGGCTGATGACCGACCCGGCCTCGGCCGAGAAGATCCTCGGCGACTTCCACGCCGTCGGCATCCGCGTCGCGCTCGACGATTTCGGCACCGGCCAGTCGTCGCTCGGCCGGCTGCGCCAGTTCGATTTCGACAAGCTCAAGATCGACCGCGCCTTCGTGTCCTCGATCCTCGACGACAAGCCGTCTGAGCACATCATCCGGGCCATCCTCGCCATGTGCGAGGGGCTGGGCATGGAGGTGGTGGCCGAGGGCATCGAGGAGGAAGGACAGGCGCACCGCCTCGTCCAGTTCGGCTGCGGCGGCGGCCAGGGCTACCTGTTCGGCAAGCCCAGCAACGCCGAGACGACGATGGCCTATCTGCGCGAGAGCTATCTCGCCGCCGCCATGCGGCGCAGCGCCTGAAGGCTCAGCCGGCCTCGGCCATGCAGATCGGCGTGTGGCCCCGTCTGACGAAGCCCAACTCGTGCGCCGCCGCCTTCGACAGGTCGATCACCCTGCCTTTGATGAACGGCCCGCGATCGTTGATCCGCACCGTCACCACCTTGCCGTTGCGCTGGTTGGTCACCTTCACCTTGGTGCCGAAAGGCAGGGTGCGGTGGGCGGCGGTCATCGCCGCCGGGTTCATGCGCTCGCCCGAGGCGGTCTTCGAGGTCAGCGCGTACCATGAGGCGCTGCCGCACTGGGCAAAGGCGGGTTGGGCGCAAAGCGCGGCGAGCGAGGCGGCGGCGAACGCTGCCGCGCGGATCGTGGTCGATGTCATGCCCGGGACTGTCCCCATCCGTTGAAGATGGTCGCCGCTAGGCACGGAATCGGGCGCTGAAAAGGCAGGGTTCCATACCCGCCGGACACTTATGGCGACAGGCTGAAACATTGGGTCAGGCAGGAGGCGGGCAGGCGCCCCGGCCGGGGCGCCCGCCAGAGGATCAGCCGCGCAGCACGCCGCCGGTCTGCTTCGCTACATTCTCGACGATCTTCGCACCGAGTGCCTCGAAATCCTCGTCGGTCAGCGTGCGCTCGACGGGTTGGATCGCTACCTCGATGGCGACCGACTTCCTGCCCTCGCCGAGGGCCGCGCCCTCGAACACGTCGAAGACGCGCACGCCGGTAACGAGCTTTTTATCGGCGGCGGACGCCGCGCGCACCAGCACCGCCGCCTCGACGTCCCTGTCGACGACGAAGGCGAAATCGCGCTTCACCGCCTGGAAGGGCGACAGGTCGAGGCGCGGCTTGGTCCGCGTCGGCTTGGCCTTGGCCTCGGGGATGGCGTCGATGAACGCCTCGAAGCCGCAGAGCGGGCCCGACACGTCCAGCGCGGCGAGCGTGCGCGGATGGAACTCGCCGAAGGTGGCGAGGACGAGCTTCGGCCCGAGCCTGATCGTGCCCGAGCGGCCGGGGTGATACCAGGCCGGGCCGCCGGCCTCGATCTGGAGCTTGTCCACTGGCGCGCCGGCCGCTTCCAGCGCGGCGATGGCGTCGGCCTTGGCGTCGAACACGCCGACCGGCGCGGCGTTGCCGGCCCAGTGGCGGCCTTGGCCGTCCATCTTCGCCGTGCCGCGGCGCACGCCGCCGGCGACGCGGCGCTGGGCGTCGGCGCCATCGCCCTCATAAGTGCCGGAAACCTCGAACAGCGCGACATCGGCGAAGCCGCGGTCGGCGTTGCGCTGGGCGGCTGCGATCAGGCCGGGCAGCAGCGAGGGCCGCATGTCGGACATGTCGGCGGCGATGGGGTTGGCGAGCTTCAGCGCCGCCTGCCCGCCGCCGAACAGCTCGGCATGCTTCGCCGGGATGAACGACCACGTCACCGCCTCCATCATGCCGCGCACGGCGAGCGCGCGCCGCGCGGTGCGGGTGCGGATCTGCAAGGTCGTCAGGATGCGGCCGTTGACGGCGTCGTGGGCGGCGAGCGGCTGCGGCGCGATGTTGTCGACGCCGTGGATGCGCATCACCTCTTCCACCAGATCGGCCTTGCCGTCGATGTCGGGCCGCCATGACGGCACCGCGACCTCGGCCACTGCGCCGTCGCCCTTGGACGAAAAGCCGAGGCGGGCGAGGATGGCGCGGCTTTCCCCGGCCGGCACGTCGATGCCGGTCAGCCGCTTCACTTCCGCGAAGGGGAACTGCACGATCTTCGGCGTGTGGCCGGCATAGCCGACGACTTCCGCCTTCGTCGGCGTGCCGCCGCACAATTCGAGCACCATCTTCGTCGCCAGATCGAGCCCCGGCGCCATGAACTCGGGATCGACCCCGCGCTCGAAGCGATAGCGGGCGTCGGTGACGATGCCCAAGGTCCGGCCGGTGCGGGCGGTGGCGATGGGGTCCCACAGCGCCGATTCGATCAGCACGTCGGTGGTGCCCTCGTCGCTGCCCGTATGCTCGCCGCCCATGACGCCGGCAATGGAATCCGCGCCCCTGTTATCGGCGATGGCGCACATGTCGGGCGTCAGCGTGTATTCGCGCCCGTCGAGCGCCAGCACCTTTTCCCCATCCTTCGCCCGGCGCACCACCAGGTTGCCGACGATCTTCTTCAAGTCGTAGACGTGGAGCGGCCGGCCACGGTCGAAGGTGAGATAATTGGTGATATCGACCAGCGCATTGATGGGGCGCAGGCCGATGGCGATCAGGCGCTGCTGCATCCATTTCGGCGACGGGCCGTTCTTCACCCCGCGCACGAGCCTGAGCGCGAAGCCCGGGCACAGTTCCGGCGCCTCGATCGTAACCTTGACCGGACAGTCGCCCTCGCCTGCAATCGCGGCGACTGCACCGTCCTTGAGCGTGCCGAGCCCGCTTGCCGCCAGATCGCGGGCGATGCCGTGGACGCTGGTGGCGTCGGGGCGGTTCGGCGTCAGGTTGATCTCGATGACCGGGTCGTCGAGCCTGGCCCATGCCGCGAAGCTCGTGCCGACCGGCGCGCCCTCCGGCAGGTCGATGATGCCGGTGTGCTCGTCGGAAAGCTGGAGCTCGCGCTCCGAGCACATCATGCCGTGGCTCTCGACGCCCCGGATCTTGCCGACCGACAGCGTGACGTCGATGCCGGGCACGTAGGTGCCGGGCGCGGCGAAGGCGCCGACCAGGCCGGCGCGCGCGTTGGGCGCGCCGCACACGACCTGCACCGGCGCGCCGGCCCCGGTATCGACCATCAGCACGCGCAGCTTGTCGGCGTCGGGGTGCTTCTCCGCGCTCAGCACCTTGGCGATCACGAACGGCTTCAGCGCCGCCTTGTCGTCGACGCTCTCGACCTCGAGGCCGATCATGGTCAACCGCTCCACGATCTCGTCGAGCGAGGCGTCGGTGTCGAGGTGGTCCTTCAGCCAGGAAAGGGTGAATTTCATGGGTCTAATCCGTCAGCGTGTCAGCGTTCGATCGAAAAGTCGTCATAGCGCGGCA
>Ga0172382_10011641_pt1 | contig 11594 bp, 6 predicted proteins | sample Leawel138RmetaG_FD_122245 | JGI IMG/M metagenome (GOLD analysis project Ga0172382, IMG submission 122245) | Leachate microbial communities from a municipal landfill in Southern Ontario, Canada - Leachate well 138R metaG | ecosystem: Engineered > Solid waste > Landfill > Unclassified | place...
AGGAAGAACACCGTGATCAGCGCGAAGCCGAGCTTGGCGGTGTTGCGCCCGACCCCGCCGATGATCGCCAGCGATTCGGCCGCCCGGGCCTCGACCCAGTGTGCAAGCTGCATCCGGATGCCAGCCGGGTCCCGGCTCAGTTCGTCGAGCATGCCCTGCAGCCAGTCACCGAACAGCGGAATGCTGGCCACGAACTCGGGCAGCAGGTACGGTCCTTTCGCCAGCACGCGCCCGATCGCCGCGTAGACATTGCCGAGTTCGGCGCGCAGCAACAGCGCCAGCCAGATCGCCGGCAGCACGAAGGAGGCCGCCAGCAGCAGGGTCATGATCAGCGCCGCCAGCGTGTGCCGGCCGCGCATCAGGCGGCGCAATTGCACCAGCAGCGGCCAGGTGACGTAGGCCAGGATCGCCGCCCAGACGATGGGCACGACGAACGGCTGCACGACGGCCCAGGTCAGCACCAGCAGGCCGCCGAGCAGAATCCCTAGCACCAGTCGATTCGACAGCCTTTCGGTGAAGCGATCGTTCCGGTCATTCATCAGCGTTCGCCAGCCAGCTCCGCATTGTCGATCGTGCCACCCGGATGACCGGGCCGGCACCGAGCGGCCGGAGTCTCGCACCGAGACGCCGCCGCAGGCCGCAATACTACCGTTTCCGGGGGCGAAGCAGCGACCGGAACGATCAGCGCCACTGGCGGACGCTGGCCTGGACCCTCAGCTTCGCCCGGTCGAAGATCAGCTCGAGCCGCAGGCGGTGGCGGTCAGGTGCCCGGGCAAGACGGGCGAGGTCTTCGGCCGGCATCCTGGCCCGCAGTTCGGTGGAGTCCTCGGCCGGCAGCCAGGGCAGATTCTCGTCGACTCTGTCGTACCGGACCGACGAATCGGTCGGGTCCGTCTCCTGGTAGGTCCAGCGGGCATGCACCTGCTCGGGAACGACGCGGGCGAATCCGGGCAGGAAGCGGGCCTCGTGCTTGATCGCGACCGGACTGACGTACATCCGGATCTCGCGCTGACCGAAGAGGCTCCGCTGATCGAGGTGGACCGCATGGACCCGGGCCAGTACGGTGCCGCGGTAGACGAGCTCGGTCGTCAGGCGGGGATCGGCCGCGCGGCAACCGTCCAGCGCCATCGTGGACGCGGCCAGCAGGATCAGCCTGCGCTGGACCTTCAACCGGGCGGGGGGATGCGCGCTCATCCGGCGGTGATCCTGAAGTCGTAGTGGGTCTCGAGCCAGCGCAGATAGGCGGCGAGGTCCACCTCGCCGATGATCGACGGGTTGCCGTCGGCATCGGCCATCCGTCTGGCCGCACGCACCACGAAGGCCTGCGACTGCGCCCAGTTCATCCCGCCGATCGGCGCCGAGCGCATCCGATCGATCGACGCCACCGTGCCGCCGGCATCGCGCCGCAGGGCCAGCCGGTCGGTGCCGCCGTCGTAGTCGCGATCGTGCAGGATGGGAGCGTCGACCCGGAGATAGGTGTCGTTCAACAGCGTGAGCGGCAGCCCTGCGCGCCTCCCCATCTCGACCATCCAGGCCAGCGAGATGTCGGACAGATCGCCTTCGGCGTTGCCACCGCCGACGTCGGCATGGCTGCCGATGAAGCCGCGCTCGATCACCGTCGGTCCGACCGCCAGTTCGAGAGGAAACAAAGTGCGATGCTCGTTGAGTGCCACGGCATGGAACACGGCGCCCACGGCCGACGGAATCCCGAGCTGCCAGTGCCGATTCGCGCTGCCGCTCAGCCCGAACTGGGCCACGGTGTCCCAAAGCCCGAGAAAGCGCAGGTTCAGGCACACGCCGCGGGCCTGCCAGCGACTGTCGTCGTAGGCGGCCACCTGGTTCGCGAAATCCCGGGCCATCGCCGCACCGCGCGAGAAGCCGATCACGTCGACATCGACCACGCCGCCCTCATGGGCGTCGAGGTAGCCCTCCAGCGTAGCCAGCATGTAGTCGACACGCGCCCGCGCCGTATTGGCATCGAGTGGATCGAGCAGATTGGTGCCGATGCCGCTGTCCGGATCGGCGATGCCCACCCCGGTCATGTACCAGCCCTGCTCGAGATAGGCACCGAAGAACTTGGCCACGTTCGAGCGATCGTCGCGCCCAGGGGGCTCGGCCGCGTTGTTGGTGCCGTCGAAAGCGAACAGGATCAGGCCGAGCGGATCGCTCGCGAGCACCGGATTGCCGTCGGCATAGGCGAAACGGTCGAAGCCGGCGGACAGGCCGAGCGGATCGGGCTCCAGGTAACGGGCAGAGACCGGGTCGTAGCTGCGCTGGTAGTTGTCGTACAGCCCGGTTTCGGGGTCGTGATACTGGCCGGCGAAACGCAGGGGCTGGCGCAGCGTACCGCGTTCGAAAGCCAGGCCACCGAACGCCCGATACCCGCCCTGCCAGACGATACGTCCGTCGACATCGGTGGCGGCGTGCGGTGTGCCGAGATGATCGCCGTGCAGCCAGGACAGCCGTGGTCCGGCCGCCGTGCGGTCGATGACCGCGACCGTTGCTCCCATCCAGCGCAGATAGTGGCGATCGGGCCTGCCGTCGGCATCGGTTTCGGCCGCAAGCGTCCGGCCACGGTACAGGAAACCGCGCCGGCCCGCGGCGGTCTCCCGGAACACACGCTCGCCGGCGGCGTTGTAGGCGTAACGGGCGATACGGGCCGCTGGGCCGGAACGCGTGTCGACCTCGACGATCCGGCCATGCGGGCCGCGATGCAAGGCCAGATCGCGATACGATGAAACCCGTCCGCTCGCGTCACGCGGCCCCGCGTCGACGGGCCGTACCGCTTGCTCGACGGTTCCGCTCGCCTGCAACTGTCCGGCCGGATTCCAGGCGAAGTACTCGGCACTGTGTCCACCCGCCGCGTGCCGCTCGTCGATGATCAGCCGACCGAGCGCATCCCAGCCCAGACGGCGCTCGCCGTCGAGCGTCGCGATGCCGGCCGGCAGGCCGTCGACATGCCAGCGGTAGCGCCAGCCGGGTAACTCCGAGCGACCCGAGCGGCCCGACCACTGCCAGAGCAGCGGACGCCCGCGCGGATCGTTGCGGCGCTCGAAGGCCGTTCCGTTGCCGAAGCGCCAGGCACGTGGATCGCCGCCCGCATAACGGACCTGATCGACGATGCTGATCGCGGCTTCGCCGGGGCCGGGGCGAAAGCGCATCGCCACCGGGCGGCCCTGCCGGTCATGTTCGTACTCGACCCGGCTCGAGTCGGGCAGGCCGCGACCGCTGATGCGCCCGCGGTCGTCGCGCTCGAAGGTCCAGCGCTGGGCGACGCCAGCCAGCGTATCGACAATGGCCGCGACACGGCCGAATTCATCGTGCTCGATCCGCGTCGACTGCTCCGGGTGGTCGACCCCGACAAGCAGGCGATCACGCCAGTGCAGCCGCGTCGTTACCCTGTCATCATCGAGCGAACGCGTCTGTTCGATCAGGCGGCCGGCCCGATCGTGCCGCCGAAGTTCGACCGAACCGTCCGAGGCGTCGATGCGCTCGATCCGACCCCAGGCATCGTAGTGATAGTGACGCCAGCCAGCATCGCTGCTCGTTTCCCGGATCCGGCGCCCGAAGGCGTCGTACCGGAAATCCGTCCGCCGGCCCGCCGCATCGACGACGAAAGGCTCGGCACCGCCACCGGCCAGTGCGACCGCAAGGCGCGTCGTTGCGTCCGTGCCGCCGCGCACATCCGTTTGACGGCTCGCCACCCCTGCCGACCAGCCCCGATCGGAGTGCACGGCCACGCGATCGATCGACCAGTCGAAGGACCAGCGATCGCCCGCCGGCCAGACGATGGCAGCCGGCAGACCGTTACTTTGCCACTCGACCCGTGTGGTCTGGCCCCGGTTTCGCCAGGACACCAGCCGGCCATGTTCGTCGATGCCCGCCCGACTGGCCGCCAGACCTGCCGCCTGCCAGCTCACTGCCCGACCCTGTGCATCACGGCCGATCCGCGTCACCAGACCTTCCGGAAACTCGATCGCGACCAGCCGCCGACCGGGATCGTGGTGAAAGACCGTGCGGGCGCCCTGCCCATCGGACGCCAGCCGCTCGACCCAGGCCAGCTTGCCGACCAGCGGACCCGTCTGGTGGCGCTGCCAGCGCAGATGGATCCGTTCCCCGGATTCGCCGTCGGACAGGCGCGCTTCGGCGGGCAGGCCGAACCCGTCGCGCTCGATCCCGATTGCAAGCGGCCGGGGCACCACCGGACGCCTGGCCGAAGCCGGGCCGCCGGACCCCGCAGCCGATCCCGGCGGCTCCGACGATTCCTGCACCCCCGCCGGACAGCGCGTGCAGGGCTCGCCTTCGACGGCAAGCATCACCGGATCGCCCGACACCGGGTCGATCCGCCAGTGCCAGGTCGAGTTGCGGCTACCCTCTCTGACCCGGGTTGCGCCGACGCTGCCGGGCACGGCCGGAACAGACCATTCGAAATGCAGTGCTTCAGCATCGGATGGGCCGCGCCGCGACTCGACGACCCGCCGCAGATCGTCGTAGCGATACCGGGTGGGGCTTCGACCCGGCCGCTCGATGGCCGTGAGCAGATGAAAGGCCTGCAGGTCATCGTAGTGATAGCGCAGCGAGCGGCCATCCGGATAGCCGACCTGCGTGAGCACCCGGTGCTCGTCGTAGCCGTAGCGGATGCGTTGTCCGCCAGGCAGGGTCAGCGCGACCAGGCGCCCATCCGCATAATCGAGCCGGACACTGCGCGCCGAAGCGTCGCGCACGGCGAGCAATCGGCCGCGCGCATCGCGCTCGAGCACGAGCCGGTCGTGATCGGGCGCTTCGATGCGCGCGAGCCGCCCCATCCGGTCGAAGCGCAGGACCCGGCCGTCAGGCCAGTGCCAGGCCCACGGCAGGCTGGCGTCGAGCTGCTCGTCGATCCAGCCGGAATCCGCGCTCAAACCGTCGAAGCGCTGCCCGGACGGCAAGGCCGTTGCGCTGCGAGCACCATCGGCCACTCGGTCACGCGCGGCCAGCCGGAACACCAGCCGCCGGCCGTCGGCCTGGACGACCTGCAGCTCGATGCCGGCACGGCCGTTCAGACGGGCAAGTGCCGTCTCGAAGCCATGTCGCCAGCCGGGCCCGAGCGGACCTGGCGCGTCGAAACGGCTGTTGTAGTGGCGGGTGAACGCCAGGCGCAGCGCGGCGAACGGCTGCCAGGCCGGCCCCAGCGCGCGGGCGGCGTCGACCCCGAGCGCGTCCACCAGCGCCGCTGCCAGGCCCGCCTCCTGATCCGGCAGGATGACGTCGACCGCCCGCGCGTACTTGTTGCCGGTGACCAGGTCGACCGGATTGCCGGCGCTCGAGCCCGGTGTTGGCGGCGGCAGCGAGGCGGGCTCGCCATCGGCACCGGCCGATGGTGCAGCAGCCGATGCCTCCGAAGCAGGCCCGCTACAGCCGGGGGCGGCCGGCGGATCGTCTCCGGCTCCGACGAGTTCGGCGATCAGATCGGCGGGCGATCGCCCCGGAATCGGGCTGGCGTCGCCACCGATATCGCCCAGCGGCAGATCGCCGAGGCTGCCTGCCGGCCCCGGGGCGCCGCCGGCCGGTGAGCACATCGTGGCCGCTGCCGGCAGGCTCGAGGCGGCCAGGCAGGCCCCCAGCAGCAGGGCTCCCAGCAGAACTGCCCTCGGTGTGCGGGCAGCAGGGCGACCCGGAACCGGGTTCGAAACGGAGTGTCGATCGGCGGCTTTCATGCCGCCAAGCTAGGCCTGCGAAGCCGCGGCGACCATTGCACCGAAGGACTAGATCGAACGGCTCAGCCGTCTCCGGGAGAGGTCAGCCGTCTCCGTCGATCATGCGGCTGGCCTCGATCACCGCGTGCCAGACCGACGCATGCGGGCCTGCGATCAGGTTGCGGCCGATGAAGCCGGCCCAGTAACTGGCGCCGCCCCATTCACCCGCCCAGGCCTTCAGGCGCCGGGTGAACAATTGCAGGTCGTAGTCCTCGGTGACCCCGATCGCGCCGTGCACGGCGTGGGCGATCGCCGCACACTGCAGTGCATTCGCGCTGGCGACCTGCTTGGCGCTGGCCGCCCTGAGCGGATCGAAGGCCAGGCCGTCTGACGAGAAGGCCAGTTCGGCACCGAGACCGGCCTGCACGGTCAGCTCGGCCATCAGTGCCAGTTGCTGCTGAACGGCCTGGAAGCGCCCGATCGGGCGCCCGAACTGCTCGCGCTGGCTCGCGTAGTCGACCGTCATGGCCAGCACCCGCCGCATCGCACCGGCCAGTTGTGCAGCCCGCAAGGCCGCCCCCGCGAACAACTCGATCCCTGGCTCCAGGCGCCCGGCCGCCGCCCCGAGGTCGGCTGCCCGCCAGCTTGCCCGGCTGCGCAGTTCGCCGGCGGGGTTGCGTGAGTCCTCACGCACGGCCGCGGCCGGGTCGAGAACGAACACCGTTCCGTCGGCCGTCACGCCGACCACGCTGGCGAGCCGGTCGGGCCAGGCCAGTGAGGCGGCCAGCCAGCCAGCCGCCCCGCCACTGGCGGCTGCGCCGGTGGCCATGCCATCGGACTGCGCGACCGGCACCAGCCGCACGAGACCGGCCGCGCCGTCGGGCAGTGCACAGTCCAGGCGAGCCGCCAGGGCACGCGCGGCCAGGGTCTCGGCCAGCGGTACCGGCAGCGCGAAGGCCCCGACTGCCTCGACCAGCGGCAATACCTCCCGCCAGCCCAGGCCGGCGCCGCCCGACATCTCGGGCGTCGTGGCGCGATCCAGACCCGCCTCGACCAGTTGCCGCCACAGTCGCAGCGTCGCAGCCGGATCCCCCGCGGCGTCGGCGCGCACCTGCGACAACGGGCAGCAGTCGGTGGCGATCCGCTCGATCACCGCATCGAGTTCATCCCGGAGGCTCATGGTTCGTCCCGGCAGCTCATCTCAGCGACAGACCTCGTGCAATGACGCCGCGCAGGATCTCGCGGGTGCCGCCGCGCAGCGAAAAGGTCGGCGCCATCTGCGAGACATAGGCCAGCGTGCGCAGCAGGCTCGCTGGCGGCGGTTCGCTGTCGGGCGACTCCGCCAGCAGGTCGACCAGGGAGGCCGGGATTTCCTGCTCGACCAGCGTGCCGAGATCCTTGACGAGTGCCGCAGCCAGCATCGGCGATTCGCCAGCGTCGATGCGCGCGGCCACCGCCAGCGACATCGCCCGCAGGGTAATCAGCCGCGCCGCGATCGCGCCCAGCGCCGTCAGCTGCGCCGCCGGCGGCTCCGGGTGCACGCGCAACCATTCGAACCACTCGTCGACCAGCACCTGGCTCGACAGCAGGCGCTCGGGGCCGCTGCGCTCGAAGGCCAGTTCGGCATTGGCCTGCTGCCAGCCCTCGCCCTCGTTGCCGATCAGCGCGTCGGCCGGCAGGCGCACATCATCAAAACCGACCTCGTTGAAATGAACGTCGCCGGTCAGGTCGTGGATCGGCCGTATCGTCACGCCGGGCAGGCGAAGGTCGACGATCATCTGCGACAGCCCCGCGTGCCGGTCGGCCGCGGTGCCGGACGTCCGCACCAGGGCGATCATGTAGTCGGCACGATGCGCATTGGTGGTCCAGATCTTGCGCCCGTCGAGCCGCCAGCCGCTGCCTTCGCGCACGGCGCGGGTGCGCACCGAAGCGAGGTCCGAGCCCGAGTTCGGCTCGCTCAGGCCGATGCAGAATCCGATCTCCGCCCGGCAGATGCGCGGCAGGTAGAACTGCTTCTGGGCTTCGCTGCCGAAGCGCGCGATCATCGGACCGCTCTGCCGGTCGGCGATCCAGTGCATCAGCACCGGCGCCCCGCGCGACAGCAGTTCCTCGACGAGCACGAAACGCGCGAACACCCCGCGGCCCCCGCCGCCATAGGCACGCGGCAGCGCCAGCCCGACCCAGCCCCGTTCGGCCAGCGCCCGGCTGAACGTCTCGTCATAGCCCAGCCAGGCCCGCGCACGGCGCTCGGCCGGCATGCCGGCGAGCGCCTCGTCGACGAAGGCGCGGACCTCGGCGCGCAAGGCTTCATCCTGCGCCGGAATCGCAGTCAGCGGAAGTTTGAGCCTGTCCATGAATCCCTGCAGTATCCACGCACCCGGCGGGATCGGCGAGGTATCCTTCCCCGATGGGCGATCGTCTGCTTGTCACATATCAACTCCGGTGCACGGCGCAGGAGGCGTCGGCGCGCGCACACGCGCTGGCCGTCGAGCAGTCGGTCGAAATGCCGCCCGAAGCCATTGCCAGCGAAACGGTCCGTGCGCACATACCCGGTCGCGTCGAAGCCATCGAAAGCGACCCGGACACGCCGGACACCCAACGCGTGCTGATCTCGCTGTCCGCCGAGACGGTCGGCAACGATCCGGCCCAGTTGCTCAACATGCTGTTCGGCAACTGTGCGCTGCAGCCCGACGTGACCCTGCTCGACGCCCGGTTGCCCGAAGCCCTGAGCGAGGCGCTGCCCGGTCCACGATTCGGCCTCGACGGCTGGCGAGCCGCGATCGGGCCGTCGGCAGCCGGCCGGCCGCTGTCGTGCACGGCGCTCAAGCCACAGGGCCTGCCGCCAGACGAGCTCGCCCGGCTCGCCTATGCGTTCGCCCGCGCCGGCATCGACGTCGTCAAGGACGATCACGGGATCGCCGACCAGCCGGCAGCGCCCTTTTCGCTGCGCGTGCCGGCCGTGCAACAGGCAATCGAGCGCGCCAATCGCGAGAAGGCCAGGGGCACCGATCCCGCCCTGGCGGGGCACCGCACGCTCTACGCCCCGCATGTTTCCGGGCCGCCGGCCCGCATCGAGCAGCAGCTCGCACTGATCCGGGACGAAGGCGTGGCCGCCGTGCTCGCCTGCCCGATGCTGGTCGGTGCCGGCAGCTTCGCCGGCCTGATCCGCGAACGGGCCGGCGTCCCGCTGATCGCCCATCCGTCCTTCGCCGGAGGGCGCATCGCCCCGCCGCTGCTGTTCGGTCACCTGTACCGGCTGTTCGGCGCCGACGCGACGATCTTTCCCAACTGGGGCGGCCGCTTCGCCTATCCGCGCAACACCTGCCTGGCGATTGCCGAGGCCGCCCGCTCACCGCTCGGCCGCCATCTGCCGGCCATGCCGGTGCCCGCTGGCGGCATGCGCGTCGACCGCTGCCAGGAAATGCTCGATGCCTTCGGCCCGGACACGATGCTGCTGATCGGCGGCGACCTGCTGATGGCCGGCCCGGCGATGCCGGCACGGGCCGCCGCCTTCGCGGCCGCGCTGCGTGCGGCGCGCACCGATGCATCGGTGCGCCGCGCCCTGTCGAGCGGCCGCTGGCAAGGGGTGACGCCGATGCGGTACAAGGAAACCGGCGCGGTGCAAACCGGCGCGGTGCAAGCCGGCGCGGTGCAAACCGGCGCAACCCCGTTTCGCGACGTGAGCCGGCAGGTGCTGTTCCAGCTCCCCGAACTGCACTGCGAGTGGCGTTACTTCGAGATCGCACCCGGCGGTCACTCGACCCTGGAACGCCACCAGCATGCGCACGCCGTGATGATCCTGCGCGGCCGCGGCCGTTGCCTGGTCGGCGAACGGGTCCACGAAATCGGTGAGCACGACCTGATCACGATCGCGCCCGATACCTGGCACCAGTTCCGGGCAGCCGCTGATGCGCCGCTCGGCTTCCTGTGCCTCGTCAACCGCGAGCGCGACCGGCCGCGCCTGCCCACACCCGCCGATCTCGAGCAACTGCGCAGCAGGCCCGAGATTGCCGCCTTCATCCGTTCTTCTGAAAGCTGATCGAGACAATGACCCGACGGTTCCATGAAGCTCCCATCCTCCCGCTGGCCGATCATGACGGCGCGCCGCTGATCCAGCGCACTCCCGGCTTCGTCAAGCTGACCCTGAACCGGCCGGCCGAGCATAATCGGCTCGACCCGGCCGACGTCGACGCCATGTCGGCACTGTTCCGCGAACTGGCCAGCGACCCGGCCATGCGCGGACTGGTCATCACCGGCACTGGCGAAAAGACCTTCAGCTCCGGCTATACGCTGCAGGCGCTCGTCGACGAACTCGACGCCCGCTTCGAGAACATGCTCGACGCGCTCGAAGCGCTGCCCTTCATCACGATCGCGATGTTCAACGGCGGCATCTACGGCGGCGCCACCGACATGTCGCTGTGCTGCGACCTGCGTCTCGGCACCCCCGGGCTGAAGATGTTCATGCCGGCGGCCAAGATCGGTCTGCACTATTACCCGGGCGGCCTGCGCCGCTACGTCAGCCGGCTCGGCCTGCCCGCCGCGACCAAGCTGATGCTGACCGCGGCCACCATCGAATCCGACGAGATGCTGCGCATCGGCTTCATGACCGAGATGCATCCGCGCGAAGCACTCGAAGCCCGCGTCGACGCGCTGCTCGACCAGATCGGGCGCAACGAGGCCGTCGTCGTCGCGAAGATGAAGCGGCACATGCACGACCTCGCACACGCCGGCATGCCGGCCGAGTTGTTCGTGCAGATCAACTCCGATTACCGTGCCAGCGTCGAATCGCCGGAATTGCGCGCGCGTCTCGATGCGGTGCTGGGGGCACGCAAGGACAAGGGGAAGGAAGAATCCGGCAGAGGTTGAACAGAGATGAATCCAAGCACCCGCCGTCAACTCCTCCAGTCGGGCTCTGCCCTCCTCGCCGCCGCCGCCTTGCCCGCCGGCCTCGTCCGTGCCCAGGCCGGCGGGCCAGCCAGCGGCAAGCCGGCAACCTCCGTGCCGATCACCCCGGTCAGCCTCGCCAGTGGCCTCGAACATCCGTGGTCGCTGGCCTTCCTGCCCGACGGCCAGATGCTGGTCACCGAACGCCCCGGCCGCCTGCGCCGAGTGACGCCGGATGGCCGGGTGTCGGCTCCGGTCGGCGGCGTGCCTGCGGTGGCGGCGCGCGGCCAGGGCGGCTTGCTCGACGTGGTGCCGGGTCCGGACTTCGCAAGCGACCGCAGTCTCTTCCTGTCCTTTGCCCAGCTCGGTGAGGGGGGTGCACGCACTGCCGTGGCGCGTGCCACGCTGTCGACCGACGGCACGGCGCTGCGCGACCTGCACCTGATCTTCGCGCAGAAGGACGGGTCATCGGGCGGCAATCACTTCGGCTCGCGGCTCGTGTTCGCCCGTGACGGCACGCTGTTCGTCACGCTGGGCGACCGGGGCTCGGAAAGCAAGCGCGCGCAGACACTCGACAATCACTTCGGCAAGATCGTGCGCATCGGGCCAGACGGCAGCATACCGGCCGACAACCCCTTCACGGGCCTCGCCGGCGCCCTGCCCGAAATCCACTCCATCGGCCATCGCAATGTGCAGGGCGCGGCCCTGCATCCGGCCACGGGCGTGCTGTGGACCCACGAGCATGGCCCCCAGGGCGGCGACGAAGTGAACATCGAGAAGGCCGGCGCCAACTACGGCTGGCCGGTCATCACCTTCGACCGGCAGTACGTGACCGGCCTGAAGATCGGTGAAGGCACCGAGCGCGGCGACGTGACGCCCCCGGTGCTGCAGTGGACGCCCTCGATCGCCCCGTCGGGCATGGCCTTCCTGACCAGCGACCGGTATCCGGGCTGGCGCGGCAGCCTGTTCGTGGGCTCGCTGAAGTTCCGGATGCTGGTGCGGCTCGCGCTCGACGGCGATCGCGTCACCGGCGAG
>Ga0172382_10011646_pt1 | contig 11593 bp, 5 predicted proteins | sample Leawel138RmetaG_FD_122245 | JGI IMG/M metagenome (GOLD analysis project Ga0172382, IMG submission 122245) | Leachate microbial communities from a municipal landfill in Southern Ontario, Canada - Leachate well 138R metaG | ecosystem: Engineered > Solid waste > Landfill > Unclassified | place...
ACCCGTGATCTCGAAGAGATAAAAGATAAGGGAATGGGAGGATTTGACATTTTCGATATCGGTGAACGGTTTCCCGAGGAGGGCACTATTCCGGCAGGCCCGGCATTTCTGGGGAAGGAATCGCTTGAAGCCATTCAATATGTAATAGACGAAGCCGACAGGATAGGGCTAAGCCTGGGCCTTATCACTTCAAGCAGCTGGAATGCAGGAGGTTCATGGGTGAAACCGGAACATGCAAACATGGCTCTGTTCCCTTCGGAAAAAATAACGGTAAAAGGACCGGCAAAGTTTTCTGAAAAGCTTCCCTTCCCTTCTTTTCCGGAAAAAACACCCATTCGTTCCGACGGGTTGCCTGAATTTTACAAAGATGTTGCAGTGATTGCTTTTCCAAATAGCAGCGAAAAGAAAATAGAAAATATTTCTGCGGTAATAGACCTGACTGATAAAATGGACGAGAACGGACAGCTTGAATGGAATGTTCCGGAAGGGGAATGGGCACTAACCCGGTTTATTTGCACCAATACAGGCAAAATGCTCCACTCCCCCAGTCTGAATTCCCAGGGACTAGTCATCGATCACTTTAATCCTGAAGCCACCACGATGCATTTCGAGACGATCATTGACAAGTTGCAGTCGGCAGGAATAAGTTTAGGCGACAACGCGTTGGAATACCTCTATTTGTGTAGCTACGAAGTATGGGGAATCAGCTGGACACCGGGCTTTCAACAGGAATTTTTAAAACGGCGTGGATATAACATTCTTCCCTATCTTCCTGTTTTACTCGACTATACAATTGAAGATGAAGAGTTAACCAAACGATTCTACTATGATTTCGAGAAAACGATCTGCGACCTGATTGTTGATGCGCATTACAAGAACGCCACCAGGATCTCCAATAAATACGGACTTCAGCTCTGCGCCGAGTCAGGAGGTCCTGGCCGCGTGCCGGTAGAAGCACTTAAAGCATTGGGAGCACTGGACATTCCAAGAGGGGAATTCTGGTACAAATCGCCTGTTTGGCTCGTGAAGGAGATAGCCAGTGCTGCTCATATTTACGGAAGGGAGATCGTTGACCAGGAAGCTTTTACAAGCTGGGTCATGTGGCAGGAAGGACTTGACGAATTGAAACCACTGGCTGACAATGCTTTTTGCAACGGAATGAATAAAGTAACTATTCATACCTTTCCGCATAATCCTCCGGAAGCAGGAGCCCCGGGCTGGGCTTATTATGCAGGGACACACTTCGGACCCGACAGGGTATGGTGGCCCAAGGTCAAACCTTTTATGGATTACCTGGCAAGAGGATGTTTTCTCCTGCGACAGGGATTGTTTGTAGGTGATGTATGTTACTATTATGGGGATCAGGGATTTAACTATGTCCCTGAAAAACACATCGATCCTTCCCTCGGTTACGGATATGATTACGACGTAACCAACCCCGAAGTAATCCTGACACGGATGGAAGCCAAAGACGGTAAAATTGTTCTCCCCGACGGGATGAGTTACGAAATTCTTGTTCTTCCTGAAAGAGAAGATATGGATTTGGATGTACTGAAAAAAGTCGGGGATATGATACATGCAGGGATCACAGTCGTAGGTCCCAAGCCAATCAAAACAAACGGATTAAGAGATTATCCCAACAGGGATGAAGAGGTACAGAAACTGGCTGGTGAAATATGGGGCGACTGCGATGGAAAGACAGTCACAGAGAATCAATACGGTAGTGGAAAAGTAATTTGGGGACGTACACTGCGCGAAATACTGCAGGAAAGGGGGATCGGTCCCGATTTCATTTTTACCGGAGGGAGCAGTGACACGGCCATCGATTACATTCATCGTAAAACAGAAAATGAGGATATCTATTTTGTGCGGAATACAACCCAACTCCGGGAAAACATAAACTGTACCTTCCGGGTGAAAGGGAAAATACCAGAACTGTGGTTGCCCGGTTCGGGGAAAATGATGAAATGCCCCGTATACAAAGAAGTGGAAAAAGGAACGATTCTGCCGCTGAATCTGACCCCCGAAGAAACGGTATTTGTAGTATTCAGGAAAAATTCAACCGGTAACCAAATTGTTTCTGTAAAAAAAGACGGGGAGATTCTTTTCCCTGTACCGGAAGGCAAAACTGAAAACCAAAAGAAAGTGGATATCCTGCAGAAAGAGAATGATATTCAAGTTATCGCATTTGAAAAAGGATTATATGAATTTGAGACGGCCAACGGAAAGAGTAAAACCATCGAAGCAGATGGAAAACAGAGTGAATTTGAAATAACGGGACCATGGGATGTTCACTTTCCAAAAGGCTGGAATGCACCAACTTCTGAAATTTTTCCAACACTTACATCGTGGACAGAAAATTCAAAAGACGGCATCAAATATTTTTCAGGTATTGCTGCCTATTACAAAGAATTTGAGCTTCCGGAAGAATTCAGTTCTGAAAATAAACGAATGACACTCGATCTTGGCCAGGTTAAATTTCTGGCCGATGTTTACCTCAATGGAAAACATATCGGGATACTCTGGCATCCACCTTACCGGTCTGACATTTCCCATGCTGTTAAACCAGGGAAAAACAACCTTGTAGTCGAAATTGCCAATACCTGGTCGAACCGCCTGACAGGAGACGCCAGGTTGCCGGAAAACCAAAGACATACAAATACGAACATAAAACATGTGGGTGGTCCACTGAAAAAAGGAGATAAGTGGGAAGACGCTCCTCTTTTGGAATCGGGATTATTGGGACCGGTAAAAATCAATGCGATATCTGTAACTGATGTAAATTTTTAAACCTGTTTCACTGAAAATAAATCAATTGGAATGGTAAAACAGACCGGTTGAACCTGCATAAAAAATGCATACACTTTGCATCAGTGAAAAACGGGAATAAGCACAATTATAACATGATAACCGGGAATAAAAAGAGCATGTTTTAACAGACAACTGTTAAAACAAAATCCAAATAATAATTGTATTAAGGTACCTGTTCCGCCTTTGTGCCGGAACAGGTACTTCTTTTATAACAGGTTATAAATTCACTGTTGATTAAAAGAAGAGCAGACCTACAATTACAATTTGCCCGATATGATATGTCATTTGCCTGTTCAGATATTGATAATCAATATGGTATTATATATTTTTGAGATAATTATTTGTACTATCATCAGGGTAAAACTACTTCCTTATGCAAATTTGTCTTCTTCCAAATATGAGGCTTTTGCTATGAAGAACACTTTACCTAATATAAAACTCCTGATGATCAACAGATTACAGATTCAGTGAATACACTAAAATCATTTGGATTGCATGCTGTAGGCGGAAAAGAATGATATTTATGGGAAAAGAGACAGTTTAACATACGAAACGGGCATGGTTAAAAAAATCAAATCTGTTCAACGAACGTTAGGCATGAGGAACGAATCCCTAAAAGTAAAAGTTACTTTGATTTAGTGAAATAGAATCACTTTTAGCTTTTTTTTCTTCAACGGGAGCTTTTTTGCCTGCTCTTTTTGGCAATAGAAGAAAGGCAGGTGGGGTTTAAGGGGGATCACCCCTTTCTATATATTATTAAAATGAGCTTGATAAAGAATTCATGTCAGTAATAAAAAAGATGCGTGTTCCATAGGATACCTTTGAAAATATTTAATTTTAGTCATATGAAAAATATTTTTCTTTTCTATTTTATAAGTTTCTTTTTAATCCATCTGAGTTTAAAAGGACAGGATAGCCACGTCTATAAAACCTTTCAACAAGGATTTCAAAATCCACCGCCGGCCTCCCATCCAAACGTTGTTCACTGGTTCCTGGGTGGATATATAGATACACTCTGTTTAAAAAAGGAATTACAGGATTTCAAAAAAGCCGGAATATCCGGGGTTACCATTTTTGAAATAGGTTCGAGAGATACCGTTCTTATTAAGTCAGGGCCTGCCTATTTGAATGAAGAATCACTGAAAATATTAAAATGTGCCATTGATGAAGCAGGCAGATTGGGAATGGAAGTCAGTTTAAACACAGCCAGCAGCTGGAATGCAGGAGGAAGCTGGATCACCCCGCAGCATGCAGCTAAATCCCTTTACTTTTCCCGGGAAGAGGTTGCCGGGGGGAAAGAGCTGAAAATGAAGTTACCCTTCCCCGAAATTTCAGAAAAAGATGCCTGGAGAAAACAGCGGCGCATTCAGTACGATAGTGATGGGAAACCGGTGTTTTACCAGGAAGTGGCCGTTCTGGCTATCCCCGCTGACATTGAACCCAACTCCCCTGATACCAGTCAGGTTATCAACATTTCACCGTTTTTCGATCCCGAAACAGAAGTGTTAACCTGGAATGCCCCTTCGGGAAACTGGAATATCCAGCGATATGTTTGCTCAAATTCGGGAGAGAACCTGGTATTGCCCTCGAAGTATTCTGCCGGGCCGATTATGGATCATTATGATGCCGATGCAACTGAATTTCATTTTATGTATATCATCAATAAACTGGAATCAGTTTTGGGTGATTTAAGCAAAACGGCTCTGAAAAGTCTGTATATGGCCAGTTATGAAGCCAAAGCACTGACATGGACTACCACCCTGCCGCAAGTATTTGCGCAGATCAACGGCTATCCTGTGGAAAAATTTCTTCCCGCTGTCTTCTCCGATGACTTTTTTTCTCCGGAGCTTACAGCAAATTTTAAAGCTGATTTTCAAAAGACCATATCCGAATTAATGATCAATAACTTTTATAAAAAGTCTAAAGAGATATGCAATCAACATGGGATTAAGAACAATTGTGAAGCAGGAGGACCGGGTCTTCCTTTACACAACGTACCGGTTGAGCCGCTGAAAGCACTGGGAGCTCTGGATCTTCCCCGGGGAGAATTCTGGATCAATCACGCCCGGTTTAATGATAAGGGCATTAACATTTCAAGGGTGGTCAAAGAGGTGTCGGCAGCATCACACATCTATAACCGGGGGATTGTGGAAATGGAAGCTTTTACCACGTTTCAGCACTGGCAGGAAGGACCTTCTGACATGAAACCCATGGGCGACAGGGCATTTTGTGAAGGAATGAATAAAGTGGTCGTACATGGTTCTGCGCATAATCCGGCAGGAACAGGTTTCCCGGGTATCGCTTATCATGCAGGAACCCACTATAATGACAAAAGGGTTTGGTGGCCAAAAGTAAAACCGTTCAATGAGTATATGTCCCGAATCTCGTTCATCCTTCAGGAAGCGGAATTTGTTGCCGATGTACTTTACTATTACGGGGATACTATTCCTAACTACGGAGGGCACAAAAACAGTCGTTTTACCGCCGGCCCGGGTTATGATTACGAAATTGTCAATACCGAAATACTGAAAAAAATCAATGTAAAAGAGGGAAAACTCCTTTTGCCCGAAACGGGTGCAGAATTTGGTATGCTCGCGTTAACCCCTGAGTCTGAAATAAATCCGGAGGTATTGCTAAAACTCAATGAACTGGCCGCAGAGGGAGCCGTAATCATTGGCGATAAGCCGGACAGAGTGGCAGCCCGAAAAGTCAGCACGGAAATGCCGGACATGAAAAAAATACTTGATACATTATGGACAGATTATCATGAAGATGCCCCGGAGAAAAAGGAAGCAAAAGTCTATTCCGGAATCGAACCTGGTTCAATGCTCGCAAAACTGAATATTGTCCCCGATTTTAACTATTCCGGAAAGGAGCTGTTTTTGCTTGATTACATACATTATGCTGAAAAAGATATGGATTTTTATTTTATCAGAAATACAACTGACAAATGGATTTCCAGAGAAGTAAACTTCAGGCAGCAAAACAAAATTCCGGAAATCTGGGATCCTGTTTCCGGAGACATCATTCCCGTGCAGATATTTAACCAGAAGGAAAAATATATCCATCTGCCGGTTACCCTGGCTCCCTACGGAAGCACTTTTGTAGTATTTAAGCCCGGAAAATACAACCCCATGTTCACCCAGGCGGCAGGCTCCGCAGGACATCCGCCACTACTCTCATATTCCGCCGGCGGAGTATGTTTCTGGGAAAACGGAACTGTGGAATTATCCAATAATGAAAAAACAAAAACCGTAAACAACATGGTTAAGGAGGAAAGGCTGAAGGGTGCCTGGGAAGTATTTTTCCCGGAAGGATGGGGAGCCCCGGCAAGAGCGGTATTCCCGGAACTGATGTCATGGACAGCGTCGGACGACCAGGGGATAAAGTATTTTTCCGGCATTGCCCGCTATGAAAAGTCATTTGTTTACGAAATCAATTCCAATGCCCTGCCCAACCCGAAAATCTTTCTTGACCTGGGTGATCTGTCAAATGTTGGTGAAGTGTGGCTGAACGATGTGCCTTTAGGCATTACCTGGACAAGGCCTTATCGTTTCGATGTGACGAAAATCTTAAAACCCGGACCCAACAAACTGGTTGTTGAAATTGCCAATACCTGGTCGAACCGACTTGCAGGTGATGCCCGTACCGGGGAGAAATATACCAGCACCAATATAAAATCAACCGTGGTGAAGAATGGATTTTTTATTCACGCCCCCTGGAAGGAAGTTCCTCTGCTCAAATCGGGATTATTCGGACCGGTATCCCTGATAACAGTTAACCCGGTTAAAGAATCCGAAACTAACGGGAAAATTATCCGGCAATAGTTTCTGCGCTTGCCATATGAAAGTATAAAAAACAACCAGGCAGACTCATTCCTTGCGGTACTTTAAAATTCAAACTCATTTCCCTATGGATCACAACAAAAAATCAGGTTCTGTACTCTTCGTAAAAAGTTATTTTTTGATTGTTTTATTCTGCTCTCTCTGTTTTTCATGTGCTGACCGGAACACAGACAGCATTCGGGTATCCGGATTAAAATGCGACTACAGGGAGAATCCCCTGGGTGTGGAAAGCTCCATTCCCAGGCTGAGCTGGGTTCTACTCTCCTCTGAACGCAACAAAAAACAATCAGCCTACCAGATACTTGTTGCTTCCAGCCCAGAGAACATGGACAAGGGTATTGCAGATATTCTGGACAGCCGTAAGGTAAAATCTGACCAATCATTTCAGGTTCCGGCTGAGGGTATAAAACTGGAATCCTTCACCCGTTACTACTGGAAGGTAAGGATTTGGGATGAAAACAACAAGGTGTCAGAATGGAGTGAACCTGCTTACTGGGAAACAGGACTTCTCCGGGCTGAAGACTGGGCAGAAGCCCGGTGGATAGGCTACCGGGCATTACCCGATTCCATGAGGATGATCCCAGGCGTAGGGATGCCGCTTGGTGAGCAGAAACGTTCAGAGGAGGACAGGGCAAAGGAAAGAACCGTTGTACCCTGTTTCAGAAAAGAATTTACCATAAGCAGACAAATCGAGCGGGCCAGTCTTTTTATCAGCGGTTTGGGGCAGTATGAAGCAACAATAAACGGAGATAAAGCAGGACCGGCATTCCTGTCACCGGGCTGGACACGGTATGAGAAGTCTGTTTTATATAACTGCTATGATGTAACCAATCTCCTGAAGGATGGAATGAATGCCATTGGGGTAATGGTGGGAAACGGATTTTATTACATAAACAGTGAACGATATGCCAAATTGATTACAGCCTATGGTGAACCTTCCCTGATCTGCCAGTTAAGACTGGTTTATGCTGACGGAACAACCGAAACCATTGTGACAGACCAAAGCTGGAAATGCACACCATCCCCTGTGACCTATTCCAGCATTTATGGTGGGGAGGATTACGATGCACGGATGGAGCAGGCCGGTTGGAACAAACCTGAATTTGATGATTCCTCGTGGCAGGATGCCCTGCTCATCGAGCCTCCTTCCGGCCGGCTGAAAGCAGAGCATGATTATCCGGTAGCCGTAATGGAAAAAATTGATGTTAAAAAAATTACCCCTTTGCCGACAGGAGGATTTTTGTATGATTTCGGACAAAACGCTTCCGGCATTCCGGAATTAAAAGTAAAAGGAAAGAGAGGACAACAAATCCGGCTGATACCCGGGGAGTTGATTACGGAAGAAAATCTGGTTAACCAGGATGCTTCAGGGAAACCATTTTATTTTACCTATACATTAAAAGGCGATGACGTTGAAACCTGGAAGCCCCGTTTCACCTATTATGGATTCAGATACGTTCAGGTTGAAGGTGCAGTGCCTGACTCCTCAGGTTCAGAACGTGATTTACCACGCATTACCGGCTTAACCATGCTGCACACCCGGAACTCATCTCCTGCTACAGGAAGCTTTGAATGCTCATATGAACTGTTTAACCAGACAAATGAGTTGATTAAATGGGCAATAAAAAGCAATCTGCAGAGTGTTGTGACGGACTGTCCGCACAGGGAAAAACTGGGATGGCTTGAGCAAACTTATCTGATGGGAGCTTCACTTCATTACAATTTCAACTTGTATCATTTATATCGTAAACAGGTACAGGATATGATGGAATCACAAACCGACCAGGGACTGATTCCCGGGTTTACGCCCGAATACAAACAATCATCGGGTGGATTCCGTGATTCGCCGGAATGGGGAAGCGCATCGGTTATCCTTCCCTGGATGCTCTATCGATGGTATGGCGATACACTTGTAATGCGTGAAGCCTGGCCGATGATGTGCCGGTATGTTGACTACCTGAAAAGCAAATCAGATAACCACATTTTATCTCATGGACTGGGCGACTGGTTTGACCTGGGGCCCAAAAATCCCGGTCCCTCGCAACTGACTCCCATTGCTGCGACAGCAACAGCTATCTATTATTATGACCTGGTATTGCTTTCAAAAATGGCTGGGTTGCTGAACAAAAAGAATGACAAGACTTACTATTCCACTATGGCAGAAGAAGTTAAAAAAGCCTATAACGGGGCATTTTATAATGCTGAAACCGGAGTCTATGCCACAGGGAGTCAAACAGCCATGGCGATGCCATGGGTTGTCGGACTAGCAGATGAGGAGGATAAAAAACTGATTATCGAAAACCTCGCAGATTCAATTCGTGCTTATGGGAAACCGCTGACTGCGGGAGATGTTGGATTTCACTATCTGGTCAGAGCCCTGACAGAAGGAGGACAGTCACAATTGCTTTATGAAATGAATGCCCGGAATGATGTTCCCGGCTATGGATATCAACTGAAAAAAGGAGCCACATCCCTTACCGAATCATGGCCTGCCCTGGAGTCGGTTTCCAATAACCATCTCATGCTCGGGCATCTGATGGAATGGTTCTTTACCGGATTAGGGGGTATTAAACAGGAAGATCATTCCACTGGGTTTAAGGAGATAATCATTCAGCCGGAAATGACAGAAGGCATAACCTTTTCAAAAGTAAGCTATCACTCCCCTTATGGAAAAATTTCCTGCGAATGGGCAAAAAGGCAGGAAAAGACAATCCTTTCTGTTGTCATTCCTGTAAATACAACAGCGAGAGTATTTATACCCGCATTGCCCGGAAACCGTATTACAGAAAGCGGAAAAGAAACAGGACAGGTAAAAGAGATAAAAAATTCGGAAAAAACGGACAACCGGCAAATCTATTGCATCGGTTCAGGAAGTTACCTTTTTGAAATAGCCAACTGATTTTTATCCATTCCAGTCATAAAACGGCATCAATTGCCTGTATGAATACAAAAATTGCGTTTTTAGACATTGACAATCGCCAGAGGGATACGTATTATTGTGAAGAATGATTCTGTCAGAACGGGATTGAAATATATCTTTATCATATTAGGGATATATAAGTTCCGGATCTGTTAACGGGGAAATGAAAATCATTCTTAATAAACAAACAATTAACGAAACTAACAGACTGTTTTGATTTTGTTTTTTAGAAATATTTTGATCTGTTTTTTGCTCAGACAAGGTAAAATTGACGCGAATAGCCATAGCTATTTAAGGAAATTTTGCAGCAGTATGAGTGAAAAAGACGCAAAATAGAATAAATGAATAAATTTAAAACAGTCTCTTACACTTTTTATTATGGAGAAAAAAAAATTGACCCGAAGAACTTTTGTTAAAAAGACATCAGTTGGTGCAGCCGGTTTTGCCATTGCAGCGAGTGGTATTTCACCCTTTTTTGCGGGGATGAGCCAGAATTCGGACAAGCTTGCCCTGCTTGGCGGTAATCCAGTCCGGCCGAAAGGTTCGGTTTTGGGTGTAAAATGGCCGGTTATTGAAGACAGGGATTTAAAGATGTATGTGGATGCATTTAAAAACAAAAGCTGGTCGGAGCATAGTTTCAGGGAAGATGAACTTGGAATGACATTTCAAAAACAATATGCAGAATTCATGGGGGTGAAATATTGTGCAGTAACCAATGCCGGCACAAATGCCTTGGAGGCGGCACAACGCGCATTTGATATTGGTCCTGGTGATGAGGTAATTACCCAGACCAATACTTTTGTTGCCACGGCACAATCCACTTTCAATTTATTTGCACTGCCCGTTCTTATTGATTCAGATCCTGAAACCTTTATGATAAATACTGATCTTATCGAAGAACATATCACTCCCCGAACCCGGGCAATTATTCCGGTACACATCGGGGGAGCTGCAGCCAATATGGATAAGATCCTGGCCATTGCAAAAAGACATAATCTTGCGGTTATTGAAGATACCTGCCAGGCTCATTCGGCGGAGTGGAGAAACAAAAAACTGGGGACGATTGGTGACTTGGGTTGCTTTAGTTTTCAGGAATTCAAAAGCTTATCGGCCGGTGAGGGAGGGGCTGTAATTGGCAATGACGAATACCTGGTGTCCCGCGTTGGCGGATATGTGAACAATGGCCGGGACCCCATGAAAAAAGGAAGAACTTTCCCCGGGGGCAATTTCCGTCCCACCTCCTTTCAGGCAGCCAATATGCTTTCGCAATTAAAACGCCACGAAGAACAGAATAAAATCCGCGATAAAAATGTGGCATACCTGGAAAAACTACTGACAGAGGTCAATGGGGTCAGTCCGACCAAAAAATATGACGGACAAACACGCCGGGCTTATTATGCTTACCAGCTGATTTACGATAAAGAACATTTTAGCGGATTACCAAAAGCCAGGTTCATGGAAGCTCTTCAGGCTGAAGGAATCCCTGTTAAAAACGGAATAGATTCAAACCTGCATCTTGATCCTTCCATCGAGGCATACCTGAATTTGGATTCATTCAAAAGAATTTTCTCAAAGGAAAGGCTTGACAAATATCGAAATGAAATCAAATGCCCTGTTAATGAAAACCTTAGCCAAAACAAAGGGATTGCTTTATACCATGCTGTTTTTCTCGGACCGAAAAAGGACATGGACGATATCATAGCAGCGATCCTAAAGATACAGAAGAATGCCTCAAAGCTTCTGTAATTTGGTTGCATGACCTGTTTATGAATGAATACATTTTCCGTTTTACTGAAATCATAAAAGTATCCTCCAATTTACCGGGAAAAGATGGAATGAGGACTATGAAATAAAACCTATAAATGAAGAATAAGATGAAAAATTTCCGAAATGGTACAAGAGCCGTAGTGGTGCTGTTTTTTTGTTTTTTCTATGTTTCTGCCGTTGCGCAATCCTATGAATCCAATGCGGTATTAAGGCAGGCTGCCTTCGAATGGCCTGAAGGGAAAAAGATGGG
>Ga0172382_10011647_pt1 | contig 11593 bp, 10 predicted proteins | sample Leawel138RmetaG_FD_122245 | JGI IMG/M metagenome (GOLD analysis project Ga0172382, IMG submission 122245) | Leachate microbial communities from a municipal landfill in Southern Ontario, Canada - Leachate well 138R metaG | ecosystem: Engineered > Solid waste > Landfill > Unclassified | place...
GCAGAAGATCAAGCCGGGCACCCGTGTCCGCGCGATCTGGACGCAGGGCGAACGCAAGGGCAGCGTGTCGGATATCGAACGGTTCGAGGTCATAGACGAGTAAATGCAATGCCCCGCGCCCGGAAACGGGTGCGGGGCAACAGTTGGGTAGGTTGGGGATGTTCGAGGTTCATTCGCTCAGGGTTGGTGAACTCTATCTGCCGCAAGGCGGGAAGATCCACCGCGACCCCGTTCATGTCTGGCTGGTGACGGACGGCAAGCAGCATTTCCTGGTCGATAGCGGGATGGCCGATATCGCCCGGATCGAGGAGATGCTGAAAGTGAGCGGCTGGGGCGGCGGGCACGCATCGCTGCGCGCGCGGCTTGCCGAACATGGGCTGACGCCGGACGACATCGGCCATGTCATCCTGACCCACATGCATTTCGACCATGCCGACAACACCGACCTGTTCCCCAACTCCTGCGTCGTCGTGCAGCGCGAGGAACTGTTCCATGCGATCGATCCGACGCCGAGCCAGCGGCCATTTTTCAAGGGCCACATCATGGCCGAGCTTCTGAGCCGCAAGCGCCCGAAGGGCCTGCGGCTGGTCGATGGCGATTTCGATTTGGTGGAAGGCATCCAGGTGCTCCACGTCCCTTCGCATACGCCGGGCATGCAGGTTCCGATCGTGACCACCGCCAAGGGCAAGGTCGCTCTCGTGTCGGATCTGGGGGATCATTACAAATACTGGTATCCCGCCGATCCGCGGGCCACGGACAAGCCGACCCGCTATCTTTCCGACACGTTCCTGCCCGGCCCCATCCGCTCGGAAAGCGAGCGTGACTGGGCCGCCGCGATGCAGCGCGTGATGGACCATACCGATATCGTCGTGCCCGCGCATGATTTCCGCATTCCGACGCATATGCCGGAGGACTGGTGGGCGATCCCGGATTCGACCGAAGGGGATATCGCGTTCGTGCCGCCGCAGCAGTCCGACGCAATCGCATTCTGAATATCGCCCGCGCCATGCGCGGGCCGCCGAAGGAGCATGACCTTGGATTTCGAAACGATCATTTACGAGCTGGACAAGCATGTCGCGACGATCACGCTGAACCGGCCTGACGCGCTGAACAGCACCAATGACCAGATGTACAAGGAACTGAACTACCTGATTGGCGAAATCGCTGCCAATCCGGAAGTGCGTTGCGTGATCCTGACCGGCTCGGGCCGGGGCTTCTGCGCCGGCGCGGACGTGCGCGGCATGGACCCGAACATGAAGCTGCTGGCCCGCCGCGCGCGCCATCGCGGCATCCTGCGCAATGTGCTGCGCCCGCTGTTCGAGCTGGAAAAGCCGGTGATCGGCGCGGTGAACGGCGTTGCCGTGGGCGCGGGCTTCAATATCGCGCTGGCCTGCGATTTCATCGTTTCCAGCGACAAGGCGATGTATAGCCAGATCTTCACCAAGATGGGCCTCGTTCCCGATCTCGGCGGGCTTTACTTCCTCACCCGCATCGTCGGCGTCAACAAGGCGAAGGAGCTGTGCTTCACCGCCAAGAAGATCAGCGCTCAGGAAGCCTACGATCTCGGCATCGTGAACCATGTCGTTCCGCATGACGATCTGCTGGCCGAGGCGCGCAAGATCGCAGAGGACATCGCCGCCGGCCCGCCGGTCGCGCTGGCCATGATCAAGACCCTGCTCAACAAGTCCGCGGATTCCACGCTCGATCAGATGCTCGAATACGAAGGCTATGCGCAGACGCTGGCCTACACCACGCCGGATCATGCCGAAGGCGTCGCCGCCTTCCGTGAAAAGCGCGCCCCGGAATTCGGAAAGGAATAGGGCGGCCCCATGGACTTCAACTATTCCGAGGAAGAGCAGCGCTTCCGCAGCGAGGTTCGTGCGTGGCTGGCCGATGCCTTGCCGAAGGGCTGGGGCAAGACGGTTTTCGAGCCGGAAGACGAGGACGAACGCGCCCATTTCCGCATCGACTGGGAGCGCAAGCTCTATGAAGGCGGGTGGAGCGGCATCAGCTGGCCCAAGAAATATGGCGGCCGTGGCGCGACCTTGGTCGAACAGGGCATCTTCGCGGAAGAACTGGCCCGCGCCCAGGCCCCGGAAGGTATCAACGTGATCGGCCGCAATCTGGCGGCCACCACGCTGATGCACCATGGTTCGGAAGCGCAGCGCGAACGCTACCTGCCGAAGATTCTCTCCGCCGATGAAATCTGGTGCCAGGGCTTCTCCGAACCGAATGCCGGTTCCGATCTTGCCTCCTCGCGCTGCCGGGCCGATCTCGACGGCGATGAGTTCGTCATCAACGGGCAGAAAATCTGGACCAGCTTCGCCCAATATTCCCAATGGTGCATCCTGTTGGCGCGGACCGATCAGAGCGCCCCGAAGCACAAGGGACTGAGCTTCTTCCTGGTCGACATGAGCACGCCGGGGATCACCATCCGTCCGCTCACCCAGATTTCGGGTGAGAAGGAATTCAACGAAACCTTCTTCGAGAATGTCCGTATCCCGAAGGAAAACCTCGTCGGCGAATTGAACGATGGCTGGCGGATCGCAATGACCACGCTGTCTTACGAGCGTGGCGCGGAAGATGCGCTCGCCCGGCAGATCCGCTTCAAGCAGGAGCTTGACCTGCTGATCGAAACCGCCGGCCAGGTCGAGCTTGGCGAGGGGAAGGCGATTGACAATCCCGCCGTTCGTCAGCGCCTGGCCCAATCCATCGTCGATCTCGAATTGATGCGGATGAACTGCCTGCGGGAGTTCAGCAAGGCGATCAAGGGCGAGAAGCCCGGCCCCGAAAGCTCGATGATGAAGCTCTACTGGAGCCATGTGGCGCAGGACATGGCCGATATGTCGATCGAGATTCTCGGGCCGGAGGGTCTGCTCATGCAGGGAGACGAGGATGCGCTGGCTCGCGGGCGCTTCCCGATGAGCTGCCTGCAGAGCCGCGCCTTCACGATCTATTCCGGCACGTCCGAGATCCAGCGCAACATCATCGCCGAGCGCGTGCTCGGTCTGCCGAAGTAGGGCCATCATGAATTTCGACTTCAACGAAGAACAATACATGTTCCAGGAGACGGTTCGTGAGAGCCTCTCCGCCGAATATCCGATCGACCTTCTTCGCGACGGCGGCGATCCGGTGGCGCTTGAAGCGGAACTCTGGCCGAAGCTGGCCGAGCTTGGCCTGTTCAGCCTGCTGGTTCCCGAAGAGCAGGGCGGCCTTGGCCTGACCGCGGTCGATCTGGCCCTGATCGCCGAGGAATTCGGCGCTGCGCTGGTTCCCTTGACGGTGACCGACACCATTGCGGCCAGTCTCGTCATCGCCAAATTCGGCGACGATGCGCAGAAGGCGAAGTGGCTGGAAGACCTTTCCACGGGCGGCCTCCGCGTGGCGTTCGCGGTCTATGAGAAGGACGGCGGCTATGCGGCTGAGGGTTTCGCCTCGGCGCTGACTGCCGACAACCGCCTCAATGGCAAGAAGCTGCTGGTGGCGGGCGCCGATCGCGCCGATCTGCTGCTGGTGATCGCCAGGGACGCCGCTGGCGAGCCAGTCCTGCTGGTTGTGGACCGCGAGCGGGCCGGTATATCCGTTTCTCGCGAAGAGGCACTGGATATCAGCGGCGATTACTACAGCATCGGCTTCGACAATGTCGCGATTGCCGAGGAAGATATTCTTGGCTCCGCCAGCGCGGCGAATGTAACTTATGTGTTGGATCTGCTGGCGACGATCGCTTCGCTCGGCATGGTCGGTATCGGCGGCAGGCTGCTCGACGTTACCCTCGACTATGTGAAGGAACGCGTGCAGTTCGGCCAGCCGATCGGGGCGTTCCAGGCGATCAAGCATCGTTGCGCGGATATGGCGGTCGATCTGAATACGGCCCGTTCCGGCGCTTATTACGCTGCCTGGGCAATGGCCTCGGCCGATGTGGATGAGCGTGAGCGCGCGGTGTCGATGGCTAAGTCAAAGGCCAACCGGATGGCCGTGCATGTGATGCGCGAGGCGATCCAGCTGCATGGCGGCATGGGCTACACCTGGGAAATGGCGCTGCATTTCCATTATCGCCGGGGCCGCCTGCTCGGCACGCTCTACGGATCGACCGAGTATCATCAGGAACGCGTGCTGGCGGGCACCGTCGCCTTGCTGGCGGCGGAGCAGTAATCCATGAAGATGAAGGCGATCCGGCTTTCGGAATTCGGCGGACCTTCCGTCCTGCATCAGGTGGAAGTCCCGGTTCCGGAATTCACCGCGGACCAGATGCTGGTGCGCGTCGCCGGTTGCGGCGTATGCGGGCACGATCTGCTCAACCGGGCGGGCCATTTCTCCACCACCCAATTGCCTTGCGTGATGGGGCATGAAGTTGCCGGGGAAGTGGTCGAGGTCGGATCGCTCATCACCAGGTTCAAGGTCGGCGACCGGGTCGCGATGATCCAGCGGATCGGTTGCGGCACCTGCATTCCCTGCCGCAACGGGCAGGAGAATATCTGCGTTTCCGGCGCCGGATTCTATGGCGAGCAGATCTCGGGCGGCTATGGCGAATATGTGATCGCTTCGGAGCGCAATACGCTGCATCTGCCGGAGGAAATCCCGCTCGATGTCGCTCCTGTGCTCAGCTGCGCCATCGGCACGGGCTATCATGCGCTGCGCCGGGCGGCCCTGCCGATCGGAAGCACGGTGCTGATCACCGGGGCTTCCGGCGGTGTAGGCATCCATGCGGTGCGCCTTGCTGCGCTGGGTGGCCTGCGCGTTGTCGCTGCAACGACGTCGCCCGCGAAAGCTCAGCAATTGAAGGACGCTGGCGCCGATCACGTGGTGGTCGCAGGCGAGGGCGGCTTCCACAAGGAACTGCGGGACTGGACCGATGGCATCGGCGTGGATGGCGTGCTCGAGATCGCCGGCGCCGCGACCTTCCCGTCGAGCGTGCGCTCGATCCGGGCCGGCGGCCGCATGGTGGTGGTGGGCACGATGGAGCCGGGCAACTGGCCGTTCAATCCCGCGCTTTCGATCCTCAAGGAACTGGAATTCATCGGCAGCGCCCACGCGACGCTCAACGATCTGCGCAAGATCATCCAGATTGTGGCCGATGGGAAGATCACGCCGGAAATCGGTCGCGTTATGCCGGTCAGCGAAGCGGCTGAAGCACATCGCGCGATGGAAGCAAAAGAAATCACTGGTCGTGTCGTGCTGATGCACGATCACGCCATGGCGAATTGAGATAGAGAGGATTTTCGATGCAGATCGGTTCGATCATCCGCCGGGCAGCTCTCCAATACAAGGATGCGCCTTGCATTACCGAAGGCGACCGCACTCTCAGTTTCCGTGACTTCGATGCGGCGACCGATCGTCTCGGCAATGCGCTGATCGCCAAGGGCCTCAATCCGGGCGACCGGGTTGCGGTGCTGCTGCCCAATTCCACGGAATGCCTGATCGCCTATTATGCGATCCTCAAGGCCGGGCTGGTGCGCGTTCAGCTCAATGTGAAGGAAACGCTCGACACCCATCTGCACAAGCTCGAAGCCTCGCAATCGCGCTGTGTGATCCACGACGGGATCGAGGGGCTGGATACGGAAATCCAGATCCAGCTTCCCGAACTGCTGGACATGATCGCCAAGGGCGAGAACAAGCCCTGCGCGGTGGATCGCGATCTCGATGCGCCGCTGCGCTTCGCGTTCACCGGCGGGACCACGGGCAAGTCCAAGGTCGTCGTGCTGACGACTCGCACCGATCTCGTCGAAATCAATGTCTTCCTGGCCGATCTCATTCCCGAACTGGCCGAAGGGGAAATCTTCCTGCACGGGGCGCCGATCGCCCATGCCGGGGGAGCCTATTTCCTGCCCTCGATCATTCGCGGCGTGCATTCGGTCATGATGACCAAATTCGACACGACCGAATATCTCCAGCTGGCGGAGCAGACCCGGGCGTCCTATTCCTTCCTGGTGCCGACCATGCTGGCCATGCTGCTGGACGATCCGGTCTGCAACCAGGTGAAGACCAGCTTCAGGATCATTTCCTACGGCGGCTCCTCCATTTCGCCCAATGTGATGAAGCGGGGCGAGGAGCGCTTCGGTCGCGTGTTCGCGCAATGCTATGGCCAGGCCGAAAGCCCGATGGCGATCACCTATCTGCGCCCGGAACATCACGACCGCGTGGGTTCCTGCGGACGTCCGTTCTCGGTGGTCGAGGTGGCGATCTTCGACGACGAGGACAATCCGCTGCCGCCGGGCGAGCGTGGCGAGATCGTCTGCCGCGGCCCGCAGACCATGGCGGGATACTGGCAGATGCCGGAAAAGACCGCCGAGGCCTTTCGCAATGGCTGGCTCCACACCGGCGATATCGGCATCATGGACGAGGACGGCTTCTTCTATATCGTCGATCGCAAGAACGACATGCTGATCTCGGGCGGCTACAATATCTACCCGCGCGAGGTCGAGGATGGCCTGATGGATTATCCCGGCGTCTCCGAAGTGGCGGTGGTCGGCCTGCCGGACGAGAAATGGGGCGATCGCGTGGTGGCCGTGGTCGCCGGAACCGGCGATCTCGATCCGGAGGCGATCATGGAATTCGCGCGTGGGAAGCTTTCGAGCGTGAAGCGCCCGAAGGAAATCCACGTGTGGGACGAATTGCCCAAGAGCGGCGCGAACAAGATTCTGCGCCGTTCGGTGCGTGACAAATTGCTGGAAGCGGCAAAGTAATCTGCTGGCTGATTATCGGCTAGCTTGGGATTCAATTTTCGGGAGCGAGTGACAGGTGTCTGACAACTCAAAAGACGTAGTAGCGATTGTCGATTTGTTCGAACAATCCGATTGGGACGAATTGCACATCGAACTGGACGGGCTGCACCTGTTCCTTTCGCGCCGCGCCGATGCGCAGCTGACTTCGGGCATCGGTGGCGGTCTTGCCGCTGCTCCGGCGGCTGTCGCTGCGCCTGCCGCCGCCGCTCCCGCGACCCCGGTGGCGGCACCCGCCGCTTCGGCTCCCGCTGCAAGCGCGCCGGCTGCGGACAGCATTCCGGCCAATTGGGTGGCGGTCACTGCGCCGAACCTCGGCACTTTCTACCGCGCGCCGAAGCCGGGCGCCGCGCCCTTCGTGGAAATCGGCCAGCAGGTCACGGAAGACACCGAAATCTGCCTGCTCGAGGTGATGAAGCTTTTCACCGCGGTGAAGGCTGGCGTTTCCGGCAAGGTCGTGCAGGTTTGCGTCAACGATGCCGACATGGTCGAGCATGGACAGCCGCTGTTCTACGTCGAAAAGGCCTGACTCGTGGCGATCAAACGCCTTTTTGTCGCCAATCGGGGCGAAATCGCGGTTCGCGTTCTGCGCACCGCGAAGGCGCTTGGCATCGAGACGGTGATCGGGGTTTCCGCCGCCGATAAGGACAGCATGGGCGCGCACATGGCCGATCGAGCGGTCGTGCTTGGCCCGGCGCCGTCGACCAAGAGCTATCTCGATGTGAACCTGGTGGTCCATGCCGCTGTTGCGACCGGATGCGATGCCTTGCATCCGGGCTACGGCTTCCTGTCGGAAAAGCCGGAGCTTGCCCGGCTCTGCGAGCAGGAAGGGATCGTCTTTGTCGGCCCTCGGCCGGATTCCATCGAAATTCTGGGCGACAAGATCTCATCGCGTGAACTGGCGGCCGAGGCCAATGTGCAGACCGTGCCCGGGACGGATCATATCCGCACCGTGGAGGAAGCGAAGCAGGCAGCGGAAAAGCTCGGCTATCCGGTGGTCATGAAGGCGACTGCCGGCGGCGGCGGTCGCGGCATGTTCAAGGCGGTTTCGCCGGAAGAACTGGAAGCCTCGTTCGAGCGTGCCTCTCGCGAAGCGGAGAGCGCCTTTGGCGACAATCGCCTCTATATGGAACGTTTCGTCGAACGGGCGCGCCATGTGGAAGTGCAGATCGTCGGCGATGGCGAAGGCAATGTCGTCCATTTCGGCGAGCGGGACTGCACCGTCCAGCGCCGTTATCAGAAGCTGATCGAGGAAGCGCCGGCCACGGCGGTGCCGGACGATGTCCGCAAGCGGCTGCATGAATCCGCGGTGCGCCTGACCTCGACCGCGAAATATCGCAATGCCGGCACGGTCGAGTTCCTCTACGACGTTGATCGCAACGATTTCTACTTCATCGAGGTCAATTCGCGCATCCAGGTCGAGCACCCGGTGACGGAAGAGATCACCGGGCGCGATTTGATCGCTTGCCAGCTTCGCGTAGCGGGCGGCGAAGGGATCGGCATCACCCAGGACGAAGTGGAAGTTCGGGGCCATGCCATCGAATGCCGGATCAATGCCGAGGATGCGCAGCGCGATTTCGCACCGTCACCCGGGCTGATCACCAAATGGAATCCGCCGCAGGGCGAGGGCATCCGCCTGGATAGCCATGCCGGGCAGGGTTATCTCGTTCCGCCCTTCTACGATTCCATGATTGGCAAGCTGATCGTGTATGGGAAGGACCGCAACGAGGCGATCGACAAGCTGATCGCGGCGATCAATGCATTCGAGCTGGAAGGGATCAAGACCACGATGCCGCTTGCGGCGTTCATCGTCGATCATCCCGATTTCCGGAACAACCAGATCACAACCCGCTGGGCCGAAGACAAGTGCCTGCCGGACTTTGACAAGAAGATGGGAAGCTGAGCCGATGGCCCATATCGAATTTCTCGACGAAACCATGCGTGACGGGCAGCAGAGCCTGTGGGGCCTGCGGATGCAGGCCGGGATGGCGCTGCCGGTATCTCCGCTGATCGACAGGACCGGGTTCAAGATCATCGACCTGACCGGCGGCGGCATGATGGACGTGCTGATCCGCTACTGCCAGGAAGATTACTGGTCGGGCCTGGACCTGCTGGTCGCGTCGATGCCCAACACGCCGGTCCGCGCGGGCCTGCGCGCCAACGCCAACGTCACCTTCGGCATCACGCCGCCGGCGCTGATGGACCTGTGGGTGCGCCGCCTGTGCGCGCATGGCGTGCGCTCGTTCTGGCTGTATGACGTGCTGCTGGGCACCGACAATATGCGCCGGCTGGCCAAGGAAGCGAAGGCGGCGAACGGGGCGCAGGTCGCTGGCGCGATCATGTTCGCGCTCTCGCCGGTCCACACCGATGAATATTTCATCGAGAAGGCCGGGATACTGGCTTCGGACCCCAACATCGACTCCATCCTGCTCTACGACACGGCGGGCGTTCTGGAGCGGGAGCGGCTGTCGACGCTGGTTCCGGCGCTGGTGAAGGTGGCCAACGGCAAGCCGATCGAGATGCATTCGAACAACCTGCTGGGGATGTCGGCCAAGGCCTATCTCGATGCGATCGATTTCGGGGTGTCGGTGATCCACACCGCCAGCCGGCCGATGGCCAATGGTCCCTCGGTGCCCTCGACCGAGATCATGGCCAAGAACGTCCAGCTCAAGGGCCATACCCATAATCTGGACGAATCGCTGTTCAAGCCGGTGGCCGATCATTTCGAGGCGGTCGGCAAGGCGGCGGGCTTCCTGGTGAACCAGTATGCCGAATATGATGTCTTCTCGATCGAGCACCAGATCCCTGGCGGGATGATGGGCACGTTCAAGGCGCAGCTGGCCAATCACAACATGATGGACAAGCTGGACGAGGTTCTGGACGAGGTTGCGGCGGTGCGCCGCGATCTTGGCTATCCGGGGATGGCGACGCCGTTCAGCCAGCTTGTCGGCATTCAGGCGGTGCTCAATGTGGTGACGGGCAAGCGCTATGGGACGGTACCGGACGAAGTGATCCAGTATGCCGCGGAATATTACGGCAAGCCCGTCGCGCCGGTGGACCCGGAAGTGATGGACAAGATCATGTCGTCGAGCCGGGCCAAGGACGTGCTGGCCAATCCGCCGGAAGAGCCGACGCTGGAAGAGCTGAAGAAGCGTTACGGCACCGAGGACGAGGACGAGCTGATCTATCGCGCCTTCCTGCCCGATGCCGACGTGGCGAAGATGCGTGCGGCCGGTCCGATCAAGACCACCTATCCGCTGCTGTCGACGCCGGAGCTGGAGCAGGCGCGCAAGCTGATGAAGATCGCCAACATGCCGGTGATCGAGGTGAAATCCTCCACCCTCAACATGACCCTGCGCAAATACGGTTGATGCGTTCCGCTCCGAAAGGAGCGGACGACGGAAACGAGAAGGGCGGTGTTCCATTCCGGAGCACCGCCCTTCTGCTTTTCAATATGCTTCAAAGATCAGGATTGAAGCCTCAGGCGAGGCCCTTGCCGGTCAAGCGGTCGAGCGGCCAGTTTTCCTGAGCGAGGCCGTAGCCGGGCCGGCCATCGTGGAACCACTTCACGGTCGAATTGATGGCCATGATGTTGCTGTAGCAGGCCCAGGGCGTCTGGTTCACGGTGGTGCCGGTGAAGATATATTCGCGGCCTTCCAGATCGGTCAGGACAGTTTCATAACCCGCGGGGAAGGGGCCTTGCCGAACCGCCTGCATACGGCCCTTGGTCAGGCCCTTCACCTTGCCGTCGATCAGCACATAGCCGTGGGCCAGCTCGAACTGGTCCCAGCCCTGCTTGAACTGGTCCAGCTTCCAGATCGTCTGAAAAGCGAAATCGATCCCGAAATTGCCGTTGATCCAGCCCATCGGGTTCATGCCGCGCTCATTGCGGGGCCCCCAGCTATGATCCATCGTGGTCACGCAATCGATGTCGTAATCCTTGCCCCGGATGCGGACCTTGCCGGTGGTGTGAACCGTCATGTCGAAATGGTTCGCATAGGCGGACCCGAATCCGCTCTGGTTGGGGTCCACCGAGGCCAGGGGGTCCATGCTGGGGTCATGGATATCGAACGGGTCCATCAGTCCGGTAAATTTGAGCTTGAAGAAGGTGTCGTCCGTTCCCTGATAATCGAGAACATAGTCGCGCGGTTCGTTCTCGGTCTTGAGGGAAAGGCCATTGAGCAGCGAAAAATTCTCGAGCTTTTCCGGCAAGGGCAGATGCTGCTGGAAGTCGAAATAGACGGTTTCGAGAGTGATCCGGCCGATCCGGTCCATCACTTCGATATCGCAGACCATGGAGCCGAGGCCGGTCCGGGCGATGAGATAGACCCATCCGGTAAGATTCGCTTCGGGAACATGAAAGGAGAAGAAGTTGGTTTCGGCCCAGTCGTACTGGACGTCCTGGGGGGTATGGTAGCTTACGTCTTGGGGGCGAATCATTTCCTGTCCTCTCTTCCCACTGGGCCGCGGAGGCGAAGCTCCGCCGCCAAAATCTCGGTCCTGCGGGCGATCCTTTGCCGGAAGGCACGCGCCGGAGCGATAGCTCAAATCGCTCCGGCCCGCAGGTATTTCAGCTATTGGCCTTGAAGTGCGCGACCAGATCGGGGGACAGCTTGTCCATCCCCTTCTCCCTGGCATATTCTTCCATTTTGGAGCGCACGGCAGCGGTCAGTTCACCCTTGAAATGGGCATTGTTCTCCCGCAGCCAGGTCTCCGAGCGAATGCGGGATTCATTCAGCTTGTTGATCTTCGGGATCGCGAAGCGGGCGATCAGCTCGTAGGAGCGCTTGGTCTCCGTCCAGTCCGCCCAGTGATTGTCCAGGTTGAGGAAGCAGCCGAACCCGCCCGATTGCTCCGACAGCCGGTTCATCTGC
>Ga0172382_10011649_pt1 | contig 11591 bp, 9 predicted proteins | sample Leawel138RmetaG_FD_122245 | JGI IMG/M metagenome (GOLD analysis project Ga0172382, IMG submission 122245) | Leachate microbial communities from a municipal landfill in Southern Ontario, Canada - Leachate well 138R metaG | ecosystem: Engineered > Solid waste > Landfill > Unclassified | place...
AGGCACGAACGGTCGTTTTTGCACTGTCTATTTCACTGGTCGTCGCCTTGACGCTGGTTCCCCTTATCGCATTTCAGATGTTTCGTCCCCGAGGAAAACCGCTGAATGGGGCGGCCGAACTACGGGGCCTGCAGCGTATATCTCTACCGATAATGGCTGGGATCCGAAATGGCTACAAGACAGTGCTTCGGCACTTGATAAGTCGGCGATGGGCCGTTGTGTTTTTTATGTTTCTCTCCTTCGGGCTTCTTGCATTTTCCGTTATCCGTATATTGCCCCTTATTCCCCGCGAGATCATTTCACCGCCCCTCAGTGACCGGGTGGTCGTCTTTTTCGGGAGTTCAACCATAACTGATCGTGAACAGATAGTGACCGACGTGATTCCGGTCATCGATGAACGTATACACGCCCGGGTTGGTGACCATGTGGTGGAGACCTATGCCGATGTTATGGGGCGTTTCAACCGGGTTTTCCTCAATCTTACCAGTTCTTCCGTTGCAGAAGAGGTTGTTGCATTGCTGCAAAACGAGTTTGTGTCCGACAACGAGTGGTACTACAACGTCATGATGTGGGACCCCGCCCAGCTGCCGCTGCCCCGGACGATGGATCTTCAGATCAGCGTCCATGGTGATGATCCGGCAGAAGTTGTGGCGCTGCTGGAACGCATCAGAGACGTGGTAAACCAGTCTGAGTTGTATGGAGGGGTCTACACCAATCCGGGCACGAATTTTTCCGACGAACTGACTCTGACGGCCCGAACCGAAGTGCTGGAGGGCTTTCCCGAACTACCGGAGGAAAAGCTCCTCAGCGTGATCCGGACGTCCCTTGGGGGTACTGGATCTATCGACCTTCAACACGAAGGTGGCACCATATCGGTCGGAGCTGCATATCCGGATGATGTCATTGAAGGTCGTCGGAATCTGGAAAACTTTTTGGTACCTTACCGACAAGGGACGGTCCCACTGAAACATTTTTTCGATTTTTACCAGTCTACCGGTGTTGCCGGCATGGCTTCAGAAAATGGTGAACAGATTTTCCGGCTTTACGCTCGGATGCCGCCGGGAACGCCGGCGGTCAACAGGGAAGACCATGAACAACGCATAGGAGATCTCTTGCATGACGAGTTAGAACTGCCGGCGGGATTTACCATCACTTTCGACAACCCTCAAAAAGAAATGGACGATGCAATCGGCTCACTGTTTGTGGCGCTGGCGGTGTCGGTCCTGCTGATCTATCTACTTCTGGCGTTTCAATTTGACTCTCTCCGCGTTCCACTGGTCATTTTAGTAACCGTTCCGCTGGGTTTCATCGGAGTCGTGTTGAGCCTCTATCTTTTCGGGTCGACACTGAGTCTCAACTCCATGCTGGGTACTATTCTTCTCGGAGGTATTGTCGTCAACAATGCGATTATCATGATCGATTTCTACATGCGAATACGCTCTATTCACCGAAACCGTATTGATGCGTTGGTAGAAACTGCGGGTCTGCGGTTCATTCCTATCATGATGACGATGCTCACCACGGTATTCGGCATGCTGCCGATTGCGGTGGGGATGGGAGAAGGGGCAAATATCGTTCAACCTCTGGGAATAGCCGTTTCCGGCGGGCTGTTCATCTCTACGTTGTTCACCCTCTTTATGGTGCCGTCTATCCTCAGCTTTACGAATATCGGAGAAAAACAGTGACCGCCCCTGGATATCTCTGCGGTGGCCTGGCAGACTAGGACACCCTTTTTCCGACAAGCTGAATAACTCCGCGTTTACCTTTTGTACGCCACCCCGGCTCAGACGTGTCCAACTCATCCATTATTGATCGGTCGATACCGACGAGGCAGTCGCTTTTCATGGTACGCAGCAGAAGCACCGGAAAGGACGGATAGAATCCCATGGCGTCCATCGGGTCCGTTCCACTCTCCCATATGGTGTCCCGAAAAACACGACGGTAGTTGAAATCGCCTTTGACAATCACCACCCCCGCCCGCCTGAAGGTCCGGTGCAGCCGATTGGGCATATCGCAGAGGAAACGGACCCCGCACCAGTAGTCATCGGGGGCAATCCGGATGGATCCATTGGCGATGCGACCGTCTACGTCGTGGACAAACTGTCTCACCAGGGGATCGGAAAATGATGCACCGGTCTGTAAAAACTCATGAATGTCTGCCACTGTGGTGTCACTTACATAGGTTGGGTAGAACTTGGGATGCAGAACGACAGCGCGACCCAAGACGTCCCCGATTGCGGCAGCCAGGACGAGATCACCGGCAAGCTCGGCGCCGGAGTTGTCCATGACGATATGAACAGTGCCGAGTGACGTTGTCAGGGCCGTGACCGCCTCTGTTGTATCATCCCGGAGAAGCAGTCGGCTGTCGCCCGCTGAATGGTCGAGAGCCCCTCCCGCTGTAAACGAAATGTCGGCACGGTTGCCCCACATGGAGATGTGCAGAGCTTCCTCCAGGCGGGTAATCCCGTCGGACGGTGATTCTAGAAAGCGTTTGATCGGGAGAAACGGCGCTTCCGAATCCAGTTCGGCCCGCTTCATTGGACCGTAGGGGTCCACCAGCGTTTCGAAGTAGCGGGCGGCATCAAGAACCAACCGAAAACCGTAGGTCTCGCCAAAAAACCACTCCGTTTCATGCCAACGCTCACCCTGGTGAGGGCGGTACGCTTCGAACCAGTGTTCGTAATCCCACGCAGGAAGTGGTGGTGGAGGGATAACCTCGTTACCGGCAATGGTGTCGGCAAGGTCGTACAGCGCCTTTTTGATATCCGTCGAGTATGCCGGATGGGCGTCGGCAACGTTCCGGATGTTCGTGGGTAGTCGCCGAACCATGGTGTCCGACGCAAATGTATTTTCACCGCTAGTCCAAATCGGGCGGGGAGGAAGATGGTTTTCCATAACGTATAGTACTCCGATCAGATAAACTCTGCAGTGTACCCGGGAAAGGCCTCTTCAAAGGCCGTTTTCAGGTTGCGCCGAATCCCCATGATGACAGTCATCGCAATTCCGGCACAGGCCATGCAGCCGGGAGTGTGCTGGTCAAAAGGAACGTCCAGGTACACAACGTGGTGGGCATCACTTACCCGAACGCGACGTACAAGATTGAGTTCCAGAATGGGAAGACCGCTTTCAGGGTCCCTGACGGTCCGGAGAACCGTTTCGATTTTCTGCTGCACCTTCGGATCGAACTGTTGAGTGGTCATGGGACAAGTATGTACAATGACGCGGGTAAAAGCCAAACGTCCTTGACAACTCAATAATCAATAAATAAACTACTATGCAGTTTTTTTATTGGTCACGAAGGTTCATTTATTAATATAAATAGGAGAAGATATGTACACCACTCCCCACGAGCGGATTCGTCGCGCCCTTAATGATCGGCCTGCCAAGGTATTGATCAACCCAACCCGGTCTGTCCTGATAGACAACGCAATTCGGCACCGGGACGCTATCCGCCTGGAAAGCGGAACGTTGGTTACCTGGACACCCCAGGAATCTACCGGTCGCAGTCCCAAAGATACGCTGATTGTAAAACGAGCCAAAAGTGAAGGAACTATCGACTGGACGTCACCCTACTCGGTGCCGGTAGACGAAGAGACCTTTGACATGATCCTTCACGACGTTATGCAGTCCCTAAAAATGAAGGACAAGGTCTATATACAGGAGAAGACGATCGGCGCCGACCCGTCCTACTCCCTGCCGGTGGTATCCATCGTAGACAACGCCCTTGCCGGTCTGTTTGTAGACAACATGTTTCGGGAAGAACCGGCTGGTATTGAATCCAGCTGTTTCAGCGACAAGCCCTTTTATCTTCTGGTGAACCAGTACGACAAACTGGATCCCCAACGTTACGAGGGTCGTCTCCGATCCCTCCCCGACGGCACCACCTCAAACATGGCAGTGGTCATGGACTTGGATCGCCGGATTGGTATCGTTTTTGGATCGGCCTACATGGGATCTATGAAAAAACTCATGTTCACCGTTATGAACTACTACCTTCCCGATGAGGGAGTTCTTCCCCTCCACTGCAGTGCCAACGAGGGGAAAAACGGTGACGTCGCTATCTTTCTCGGGCTTTCCGGGACGGGTAAAACCACTCTTTCCACGACTGACGACCGGGCACTGCTTGGTGACGACGAACACGGCTGGAACGATTCGGGAATTTCCAACTTTGAGAACGGATGTTACGCAAAGCTCTTTCAGTTGAACCCGCTGAAGGAACCGGAAGTCTACAACGCGGTCTTTCACCCGGATCACTACCTTAACCACGGTTCTCTGGTAGAAAATTTGATGGTCTATCCTACCGGTGAATACGATCTTGACGATGATCGGTTTACCCAGAACTCCCGAGCGTCCTATCCCCTGCGCTATCTCGCCAACATCAAGGAGTCGTCCATGGGCGGCCATCCGGAGACGGTCATATTTCTCACAGCCGATGCCTACGGGGTATTGCCTCCTGTGTCACAGCTCTCGGCTGAACAGGCGATGTTCTGGTTCATGATGGGTTACACATCCAAATTGGCGGGGACGGAAACAGGAATCGTCGAACCCCAGTCAGCATTTTCACGTTTCTTCGGCGCTCCGTTCATGGTGAGGAATCCGAAAGACTACACAGACTTGCTTGGTGAGAAACTGAAACACCACAAAACGCAGGTTTTTCTGGTAAATACCGGGTGGAGCGGTGGAGCATATGGAACGGGCAAACGGATCGATATCACCATGACCCGTACGATGGTTCAGGCGGCTTTGGCCGGTGAACTCAACGGTGTTGAATATGTCACTGAGCCGGTCTTCAACCTATCGTTCCCCCGGACGTGCAGGGATGTCCCCGAGGCAGTCCTGAATCCGCAAAAAGGTTGGAAAAACGAGTCTTCCTACCATGCCCAGGCAGAAAAACTGGCCGCCGAATTTCGCGCCCATTTCGAACGAGAATTCGCCGGGAAAGTTCCCGATTCGGTTGCGGCTCAATGTCCCGGATACTGATAAAACTATGACGGGCCGCGCCCGGGTAAAGAACCCCGGGCGCCCTTACACACCGGCTTTACAGGGACGGTAAGAGGTCTATATGAAATACAAAGTACATTCAGGTCAGGTAAGTTACGGTGAGGCCATCGGTATTCTCGCTATTGAGAACTACGTCCCCTTTATTCCTGGAGATGTGGCAAATGCGAATAGTTATGACTTTCCCGTACGGTTTGAACGGTTGCCCGGTTCGACAACGGATCGACTGTTCGGCCACGACATGAAGTTGCTGGATGAAGTAATTGCTGCGGGCAAACGGCTCGTTAGGGAGGGTGTTCGTGCAATTACGGGGGACTGTGGGTTTTTGGCGCTCTTCCAGAACCAGATTGCTGCGGAGCTGGGTGTTCCCGTTTTCCTGTCGAGTCTTCTGCAGCTGGATTTTATCGCTCGTATTATAGCCCCTGCCCAGTCTATTGGTGTCGTCACCGCCAACAAAAAATCTTTAACACGAGAAGTGCTGGATGCAGTAACGACCGTGCCGGATGAGCGGTTGATTCTGGCCGGACTGGAAGACAAGCCGCATTTTTTTGATGCAGTTTTTTCGGAAATCGGTGAGCTGGACAGCTCCATCGTCGAGCGGGAAGTCCTGGCCGGTGTAGACGAGATTTTTACGATGAACAAGGAGATGGGCGGACGTTCCGACGGGAACGATGTCGGGGCGATTCTACTGGAGTGCAGTTTGTTGCCGCCCTACGCCGCTGCGGTGCGCAGACATACGGGTCTGCCCGTCTTTGATTACAACACCATGATCCGCTACGTCTTTCAGGCGGTGGTGCCTCGCCAGTTCAGCGGATTTATGTGACGTTCCGGCGTTGGTTCGAACTGCCGTCTTAAGAACCGCTTCGCTTAGAACCGTCCAAAAAATGCGGCGAGACTGCTGACCACCATTACTATTCCCAATCCGGTGAATCCGCCGGCAAAGGAAAAATTCTCGCCTAGAAAGCCCATCACAGCCGGAATAACACCCACACCAAGGAAAACCGCTACCGGCAGCGTCATCGACACCCCGACGTTCCGCGAAACCGGCGGCAACAACGCCGACAGCGCCGCAAAGCCGGCGGGAAAGAACAGAGCTCCGATGGCCGGCTGAACAAAGACGACCGCCAAACGCAGCCAGCCTCCGGAAAGACCCAAGACGACCAGAGCGATTCCTTGCCCCGCCAGAGCCGCTATCATCAGAAACCTGGAACCGATTTTGTCAAACAGCAGGGCAGCCAGGAACAACGACACCAACGGCATAAAGCGAGATATTCCAAAGATCGTATTTGCCAGACGCGGATCCACCCCTCCTTCGGTAACTAGAAAGGTCGGAATCAAAAGATAAACGCCGTCTGTGCCGGCAAGGGAAAGTCCAAAAAACCCAAGCAGTATCCAGAACTCTCGACGACGTAACAACTGCCCCAGAATGCCCAGATTTGGAGCCTGACCCCGCAGATTACCGCCGGTCACACGGACCATGAAGAAGAGCGCTGCCGCAACCAGGGCAAAGGCGACAAAGGCAAATATCCAGCGCCAGTCGAGAACCGGCCGTACCGCTGCGACGAGCAACGGTGCCAGAATCATACCCATGTGGGGACTCATCTCATTGATGGCAAATGCACGCTGCCAGTCTGCAGGCTGCACGGCCGCAGAAATCATACTGACCGCCGTCGGGACGAACATACCGGCACCAATACCGAATATGATTAAACCGAGGTTCATGACCGCCATGGATGGAGCAACCGCCAACAGCACCATCCCCAGAGCACTCAACAGCGCCGTGATCGGAACAAGACGGCGATGGGGGACATACTGGGAAACGAGACCGGATCCGAACATAGACAGGGAGTACCCGAGGGTGAACGTCACCATCAGCCGACTTGAGGCAGCGTGCCCTACCCCAAAGGTCCGCTCAACATCCAGCAGCAACGGAGCAAAAGCGGACCGTCCGAGAAAGACCAGAACAGAAACCGCGACGACGAAAAACACGGTAGAAAAATCATTTCGGAAGGGCTGTTCCTTCGCGGTGACGTCACTATCGACCATACCGGATGATATCATACCTTGATGAGCAGCATCTGCTGGTTTAAGCTGTATTCGACAAAGAGAAAAAGGACCAACAATGAAATCAAAACGTGAGGCTCCAGGAAACATAGCAAGTACCGTGGTTACGGCAGTGGATATTCTCGAGTACATCGCAGATCGCGGAAAGGTGTATCCCCGTGATATCACCCACGATCTGGGTCTTAACCGTTCGACGGTACACCGAATGCTCTACACCCTTGAGCGCCTGAACTACGTTGACAAATACGCCGATGGTAGGTACCGACTTACCTTTCGTCTCTTCGAAATCGGAAATACGGTGCCCCACAGTTACAACCTCATAGACACGGCTCGACGGGAACTTCTGGAGCTGTCCCACATTACCGGCTTTACCGTCAATCACGGTATCAACTACGCCGATCAAGTGCTCTACGTCGACAAAGCTACGCCGGCTGCCTACCTTCAGCTGGACCGGTCCGTTGGTGAGTCGGAACCACTGCACTGTACATCCATCGGCAAGGTATTGCTGGCACACCTGGAAGATCAGGAATTGAAGGAGACGATTGATCGGCTGGCCTTGACTCCCTACACACCAAACACCCTCGTCTCCCCGGATACGCTCTACAATGAAATCATAGACGTCCGAAAAAATGGATACGCCGTGGATCGACAGGAACTCGCCATGGAAGTCCGCTGCGTAGCCGTCCCCGTCCACGGCCACACCGGTGCCAACGTTTCCGGCATCAGCGTATCCGGCCCGGAAGACCAACTTACCCTCGAAAAGATTGAACGGGTGCTCCCCACCTTACAGGCAACGGCCGCCCGGATTGAACGTAATATCAGGAACGCCATTTCAGCCTGATATCCTGGTCTTAGTTACGTCCATCACAGCGGAACGTTTTCTCAGTTTTTCTTGACAAATGGCCGACCCTGCGCCACAATCCAAATAGTGTTGCAACATACTAACGATGGTTCAAATAATAGCACACCGAAATACTCGCCTTCAACAACGGTTCAAAAGGCTTTTCGTATTCTGGAGTTCTTGAGTATCCATCAACCGGTAAAACCGTCTTTCATCGCCGAGAAACTCAAACTCACGCGCACCAATGTGCATCGCCTTCTGGCGACGCTGATAGAGATTGGGTATGTCACAAAAGATGAAAACCGCGGCTACCGACTCACCTTTTCGGTCTTCAAACTGGGCAGCCGCGTTCCTATGAGCCAGGACCTCAAAGAAATTGCCAAACCGCTGATGATCGAACTCGGGCGAATTGCCAATGAAAACGTCTACCTGACCGTCCTGTACGGTCGGATGGTCATCGCCATCGAAGAGGTCAGGAGTCATCATCACCTTTCAATGAACCCGGATATCACCTACACCTATCCAATTCACACCTGCGCCTCCGGCAAAAATTTTCTTGCCTACCTTCCCGAAGAAGAAGCGGCACAAATCCTCTCCCAAGGAGTTCTCGAAAAGCGTACGGAGAACACCTTCACCACCGTCGAGGCAATGCAGGAAGAGTTGAAAACAACCCGAGAACGAGGTTTTGCCACGGAGATTCGGGAGTTCAGTGACGACCTTAACAGCTATTCCGCGCCGATATTTGATTACCAGGGCAAAGTTGTCGCAAACATGAGCATTTCCGGCCCCTCAATTCGGGCAACACCGGAAAAACTGGACAACCTTGTCGGTGTACTACTGGAGAAAACCCGTTCGATCTCCCAGCAGCTTGGACGGAGTGAGTAATAAAGACCGGAGGTGCTTTGAAAAGCCTGGAGTTTCAAAAGTACTTCATCTAACAACAAAAGGAGGCAATATGCCGGCAGTTTTCGAACAGAAAGAGTACCAGAGTCGAGTGGCAGAAACGAAAAAGGCAATGCAGAAGAAGGGCATTGATCTTTTGATAATCAGCCACCCGGCCAACATGAACTACCTGACCGGGTACGATGGGTGGAGTTTCTACGTCCACCAGGTCGTTCTCGTTTCGCTTAACCAGGATGAGCCGATGTGGCTGGGGCGCGGCATGGACGCCAATGGTGCCCGGTTGACGACGTCTCTGGCGGAGGACAACATCCGTGAGTATGCCGACGATTACGTTCAGTCCCTGGTCAAGCATCCAATGCATTTCGTTGCCGATGTCATCAAGGAAAAAGGGTGGGATAAACAGAATATCGGTGTGGAAATGGACCAGTTCTACTTTACCCACCGGAACTACGTGGAACTGGAACGGTCGCTCCCCAACGCAACTTTTAAGGACGCCAACCTTCTGGTGAACTGGGTTCGGGTAATCAAATCGGAAGCGGAGATCACTTTTCTGAAAAGGGCAGGTAAAATCGCCGAAAACGTCATGCAGGCCGCTGTGGACAACATCAACGTGGGTGTCCGGGAATGTGACGCTGCAGCAGCAATTGTCCACGCCCAGTACAAGGGTACCGATGAGTTCGCCGGTGATTACCCCTCAATTGTCCCCCTCATGATGGCCGGTGAAGCGGCGTCTACCCCTCATTTGACGTGGACGGAAAAGAAATTTCAGAAAGACGAGCCGGTCCTGCTGGAACTGGCCGGTGTATACAGGCACTACCACGCACCCATTGCCCGGACTATCTTTCTTGGCCAAAAACCTCCGGCTCTCATGCAGGAGACTGCCGACGTCGTTATGGACGGTCTGGAAAAGACACTGGCGTTTATCAAACCCGGTGTGACGGCCGAACAGATCGAAGAGACGTGGCGCAAGGCGATAGCCCACTCAAAGGTGGTTAAAGAATCACGCCTCGGATATTCCATTGGTGTTAACTACCCGCCTGACTGGGGTGAACAGACCATTAGTATCCGACCCGGTGACAAAACCGTTATCAAGGAGAACATGGCCCTCCACCTGATTCCAGGCATCTGGTACAAAGAAGTCGGCTTTGAGATTGACGCCTCTATCCGGGTCACAAAAACCGGTTACGAGTCCCTCTTTGACTTTCCGATTAAGCTCTTTCTCAAATAAGATTCATGGCGATTGATATTCATCTTGATGATATTTATGAAGCCGCACAGCGTATCGCCGGACTTGTCCGGCGAACGCCTTTTGTGGAATCACCGGCCTTGTCGGTAGAGGCCGGTGCCGCAAAGGTATTTTTGAAACTGGAGTCTCTTCAGAACACAGGAGCCTTCAAGGTCCGGGGCGCGTCTAACCGTATTCTCAGCCTTTCCGATGACGAAAGGGCTCGGGGTGTAATCACCTTTTCAACGGGAAACCACGGTAAGGCCGTCGCCTTTGTTGCGGGAAAGACGGGGGTACCGGCGGTGGTATGTGTGTCTGAACACGTCCCTTCCTACCGGGTCGAACTTATCCGCAGCCTTGGCGCCGAAGTAGTCGTAAAGGGTAACTCCCAGGATGAAGCCGAACAGGAGTACTTCCGGATCATGGACGAACGCAACCTGGTCCCGGTAGTACCGTTCGACGATCCGGCGGTGGTAACCGGCCAGGGTACGGTGGCGCTGGAGATGCTTCAGGACGTCCCACAACTTGACACCCTTCTGGTTCCACTGTCCGGGGGCGGTCTTCTGGCTGGAATAGCCCTTACGGCCAAGCTGATCAAACCGGAAATTCGCGTCGTAGGGGTATCCATTTCCCAATCGCCGGCGATGCTGGAGAGTCTGAAAGCCGGCCGACCGGTGGCCGTGGAAGAAAAAAACACCCTTGCCGATTCTCTGCTTGGTGGTATCGGTGTAGAAAATCGGTACACCCTGCCCCTGGTCCGAGACTACGTGGATGAACACGTTCTGATCGATGAACCGGAGATTGAATATGGAATGTACTACGCCCTGAAACACCACAGCCTGGTAATAGAGGGAAGTGCCGCCGTCGGTATTGCAGCCATTCAAAGCGGCAAGGTGGACGTACAGGGTGAGAGTGTTGGAATAGTAGTAAGCGGTAGCAGTGTAAATCTGCCGCAGTATCTGTCAATTATGTCCCGTATAGATAGCGCGGACTGAGAAGGAGAAGTATATGGTAAGAGTAGTACCTGAAAAGGATCTGCTTGCTCAGATAAAACTTGACCTGGATGCGGTGGCCGATGTAGAACGCGGTTTTGCCGAGCTTGACGCCGGAAATGCGGAAGTACCACCGATCATGATGATTCCTGTGCATCATCTGGATGCAGAAGTCGATATCAAATCGGCGTATATCAAAGGGCTTCCCTACCTGGCTGTTAAGGTAGCGTCCGGTTTTTGCAAAAACCCGGAAAAGGGGCTTCCCTCTCAGAGTGGGCAGATGTTAGTCATTGATGCGGAAACTGGATTTCTCAAAGCGGTATTACTGGACAACGGTTACCTGACCCAGGTCCGAACGGGGGCGGCAGGCGCGGTGGCGGCCCGGTACCTGGCCCCTCAAAACGCCGACCAGGTCGGTGTAATCGGCGCAGGAGTGCAGGCGAGATTCCAGATGCGGGCCCTTGCCCTGATTCGTCCGGTCAAGACGATTCGCATGTTCAGCCTTGATGGTGATGCCGTCCGTGACGCCTACGTTCGCGATATGGAGGCTGAACTCGGAGTAAAGGTC
>Ga0172382_10011651_pt1 | contig 11591 bp, 14 predicted proteins | sample Leawel138RmetaG_FD_122245 | JGI IMG/M metagenome (GOLD analysis project Ga0172382, IMG submission 122245) | Leachate microbial communities from a municipal landfill in Southern Ontario, Canada - Leachate well 138R metaG | ecosystem: Engineered > Solid waste > Landfill > Unclassified | place...
ACGTACGGCTGAAGGTGGTATGCGTGATGCATTAAGTTTACTTGATCAAGCTGTATCATTTACAAATGAGGAAATAACAGAAGATGATATTTATACAGTCTCTGGTGGTTTATCAAGAAGGTATATAAATGAACTTTTAAGTGTTATCTATTTAAAACAGCCACAAAAAGCACTGGATTTCTTAAACCAAATTATTAAAGATGGTAAAGATATACCACGTATGGTTTCAGATATTATATTAGCTTTACGTGATGTTTTATTAGATAAACTTAGAAATGATAAACAGTATCCAGATCTTAAGGATATCAAATCAAATTTAGTGTATGCCTATCTAGATATATTAAATGATTTACAACAAGAATTAAAATACACTACATCAAAACGTGCATATTTGGAACTTGCTGTTATAAAGATGATTAATCATGAATCAATTGAGTTGGTTACATTAGATGATAAGATAGCCAACTTAGAAAGCGACTTACAAAAACTAAAAGAAACTTTAAGTAAGCAACAAACGGTTCAAAAAGAAATCAAAGCAGATATTCAGGCTAAACCAACTTTTACACCATCTAATTTAAAACCACTCGTAACTGTTAAAGAAATTGAAGATATTTTAAATCATGGTGATAGAAACAAACGTAGTTTATTAAGCAAAGGGTGGCCATCGTTAAAAGATTATGACATACCTAGTTTAAAACCTGTTGCACAGTTATTGGGTGAAGGTTCACTTGAAGCTGTTGGCAATGATGTGATGTTACTTGTCTATGATGATGTCATCACAGCTAAAACAATGTTAAAACCTGAAATTAAAGCAAAAGTATTAGAAATATTAAATCAAAAACAAAACTTGATTAAAGATTATACGGTCTTAGTTAAACCTGACTGGTTTGTCTTAAAATCAGATTATGCAGATCAATATAATGCAGGCACTTCTAGACCTAAGTTAAAAGAAATTGATCTACATTTATACGAAACACCTAAAGTAGAAACTAAAACAGATAGTAAACAACCAGAAATAGTTGAATTTGCTACCGAGTATTTTGGAAAAGATAAAGTGAAAGTGGAGGAATAAATATGAACCCGAATATGTTAAACAAACTCAAGAAAATGCAAAAACAAATTCAAGAAGCTCAAGAACAAATTGAATCTTCTGAATTTACAGGTAAAGCCAGTGGCGTTACAGTTATTATGCAAGGTACACGTCAAGTGATTGACGTAAAGATTGATGAAGCAATACTTGAAGAAGTTGAATTACTTCAAGATGCTGTATTACTTGCTGTAAATGATGCACTTGCTCAAATTGAAAAAACCCAAGAAGAAACCATGGGACAATTTTCCGGTGGTATGGGTGGATTTGGATTTTAATGTATCCACAAATTATACTAGAACTCATAGAGGACTTGAAAAAGTTACCTGGTATTGGAGAAAAAACTGCAGAACGTTTAGCACTTCATCTAACCAGTTGGGATAATGAAGATATTAAACAATTCGGCACACATCTTATAGAATTAAAGGACAAAATATCTTTTTGTAATATATGTGGATTACTAACGGATGATCACATATGTAATATCTGTAAGGATGAACAAAAGGATAAAACCCAAATAATGGTTGTTTCTGATTCTAAAGATGTTTTTGCAATTGAAAAAACAAGAACATTCAATGGAAAGTATCATGTGTTAAACGGTTTAATTGATTTTTCTAAAGGTATAGAACCTAAAGACTTAAACTTTGATAAATTAACAAGTAGAGTTAAAGATATCAATGAAATCATTATTGCCACCAATTCAAATGTTGAAGGTGAATTAACCGCACAATACATTAAATCATTATATAAAGACTTTAATCTAACGATATCTAGATTAGGATATGGCTTACCGGTCGGCGCAGATTTGAAGTACGCAGACCAATTAACACTGACTAAAGCAGTAGAAAACCGACAAAAGTATTAAAATTTATCTTAATTGCAAAAAGTTGTTGCAATATTGATTCGTTTCATATACAATATAGACGGTTTTTAGGAGGGCACAAAATGGCTGACAAAAAATTAAATGAATTATCTTTATTAGATACCATCGCTTTTATTCTAAAAGAAAACAAAGATCCAATGTCAATTTATGATCTTATAGAAAAAGTTGCTGCAAGCAGTAACCTTGACATTGAAGATGTAGATTTAATGACTCAACTCTATATGGACATTACCTTATCAGGTAAGTTTGTTTTTGTTGGGGATGATAAATGGACGTTAAAAGATGGACATTTAGAATATTGGGATAAAGACGGTTATGCATTCATTTCACCGGATGAAGTTGAAGATACTTCAGATGATGAAATCGACTTTTCTGAATTTAACTTAGCAGATATCGAAGATTTAGAAGTCGATCTAGTAGATGAAGACAACGAAGACGAGATTGATGATGACGAAGACGATGAAGAATTAGACGAAGAAATCAAAGAAGAAAAAGCTTATGTTGATGTTGGACTAGACTTAGTTTCAACAGATGAAGACGATGGCTTAGACGATGTCGATTTAGACTTAGATGATGATTATGATGAAGATGACTACAACGACATCATGGATGACTATGAAGATATGTACGACAATTAAGAGGGTAACCTCTTTTTTGTTATATTAGATTATGATTTGATAGAATTTAAAGATATAATATATATAAAAGTCCACGCTACGTAGATAAAAACTACGGTGTGTGGGTGTTTATTTTTGGTTATACGCATTAGAATCTATGCAAGGAGGTATCAACAACATGAATAATAAGGACATTTCAAATTTTTTAAAATCCTTACGATCTGCTAAGGGTTATACACAACAACAAGTTGCAGATCTATTATATATATCACCTAAAACAGTATCCAAATGGGAAAGTGGTGATGGCATACCAGATATTAGCTTAATTAGTGCGGTTGCAGATGTATATGGTGTGAGCGTTGATGAAATCTTACGCGGCAAAAAAGCATTAGAAAATAGTACTTATACGAAACACCAACCTAAAAAAGTTGGAGCAGTTGTGAAGTCTAATTTACTTAAACGCTATAGTATGTATATCTATATTGGCGTAGCAATCAATGTTTTGTTAATCATCGTAGGTATTATCATTATTTCAACCACCTCTGTTTATCTTGGTATAGGTATAAACTTTATTGGAACAATCATAAATGCAGTTATAATTTATTTAGGCTATTTAGACTATAAGCATAGTATAAGATTTGAAGAAGATACATATATTATAAAAATGCATAAAGATGTAAAGTTGATGATTGATAAAAAAGCCTATGTTGCTGCATTGATCAATACAGTTTTATTTGTTGTATTTTCATATTTTATGACAGTTATCAACACATATTATGTTATATCTGGTATTGAAAGCTATATCTTTTATATACTATCTTCGGTAATTATCATATATCCATTTAGTGCTGTTTGGAAAATTATCCATGAAAAAGATTTGAAAGCCAAACAACAACATCAAAGAACTATGGTATTTGTTATTAAAAGTTATTTAATGTTCATGATTGCTTGTTATGGCGTGGTCTTTTTACTAAATAATTCATATCACGATACAGCATATGGTTTTTCATTTATCATACCTGAAATAACACCACTACATGTATCGTTATTCTTACAAGACCCACTCGGTCAAAATCTATTTAGAAGACTATTTGTTGGTGGTCTAAGTATCTATATCGTACTTTTTGTTACCACATATTTTAAAGTGAAATATAGAAAAATAATGGGGCTTGCTGGATTTATATTGATCATACTATCTTGGTTAATTTTTATAGATGTTAATTATATAGATAACTTAGGTACACTATTTACATTACATACATTTATCTGGTTGTTCATGTTGATATTGATAAGTATAAAACCAAAAGCTAAATCTTTAGATTTATCTTAAGACATATTCATTAGACAGTAAAACTACCTAATCTACCTAATAATATATATTAGGTAGTTTTTATTATAGGAAATGTTACAAATAATGTTACAATAAAATAATCTTATTAAGAGGTGTGATTTGATGAAAAATGTATTTAAAGATGACCGTTTTCAAGGATTTAATAAAAAAGATAAATATTTTGAAGGCTGGTATTTTAAAGCTGTATCAAAAGATCAAAAGCAAAGTCTAGCACTTATACCTGGTGTATCACTAGCTAAAGATGATCAACATGCGTTTATTCAAGTGTTTGTTTATGTTAATGAAGGTCAAAGTTCAGTGAGTAATCATTACTTTAGATTTGATATCAAAGACTTTGTTGCTAAGAAAGATAAATTTTTTGTAAAAATTAAAGAAAATACATTTTCACTTGAAGGCGTAAACATACATTTAGAAGATTTAGACACATCTATTAAAGGGCAATATACGATTACGAATCCGGTAAAATTACCTAAATCACTTTTTCAACCATCCATTATGGGTCCTTTTGCATATTTACCTAAAATGGAGTGTTATCACGGTATTTTATCGGTGGATCATGAAGTAAAGGGACAGATGTTATACAATGATAAGCTGCTTGACTTTAATAATGGTTCTGGATATGTTGAGAAGGATTATGGTAAATCGTTTCCTAAAGGGTATGTATGGATACAAACAAATAACTTTGATGAGAAGCATACCTCTTTATTTGTCTCAGTTGCAGCAATCCCTTATTTAGGGTTAACGTTTAATGGTTTTATTGTAAACTTTTATTATAATCATAAACACTTCCGTTTTGCTACCTACAATTTTTCTAAGATTAAAGTTGAGATTGTTGATGGTAAAAGCGTACACTATGTTTTTAAAAAGGGTAAGTATCAATTGGAAGTGACTGCGGTCATTGAAGATTTTGTCATGCTAGCGTCGCCTAAATTTGGTAAAATGGACCATACAATTAAAGAAGGTTTATCAGGTAAGGTAACAGTTAAATTAACTAAAAAAGGGGAAACGCTATATCGTGGTGATGCAAGTAGTGCCGGTATTGAAATAATGAAACCACCAACATTAAAAACGAGATAATTATGGTAATTGTCTAAATTTTAATGATGAACGACTCAACGATAAATGGCCTTATTGTAACAAGTAAGGATTTATTTGTCTTACCATTTGGACTGCTTGTAGCAAGTTTCCTATTCATCTTTGCAGGGGCACATGCCTTGATTGCTATACCTAATGGCTTATTTAAGGCTTATGCTGCTGATCTTGATAAAGGTATTAACAAGTTTGTGTTGGTTTGAGTATGCACTAAGTAGTTCTATTATGATTGTTTTAATAGCTACCTTATTTGGAGTTACAGATATTGAATCGCTTATTTTAATATTTGTTGTTAATGCAACCATGAATTTATTTGGGTTAGTGATGGAACAACTCAATGTGGATAAGAAAAAGGTAAATTGGGGACCGTTTGTTTGGGGTTCTATTGCAGGTATTGCAGCATGGGTGGTTGTACTTGTATTATATGATAGGCAATCCTGCCCTTGATCAAATACCATGGTTTGTATGGGCAATTGTTGGTACATATTTTGTGGCATTTAATTCCTTCCCTGTAAATATGATATTACAATACTTAAAGGTGGGCAAGTGGAAAGATTATTTATATGGTGAACGTGTATATATCATATTATCATTGGTTGCTAAATCAATCTTAGCGTGGCTGGTATTGTTTGGTGCAATGCAACCTTAGTACCATCAGTCATAAATAAATATTAAAATGTTTCAATTAGTTATTGAAACTCTTGTCTGACTTTGATACAATAAAGAAGGGCACACCATATATTGAAGTTTTCAAAAAGTCTCCTTTTTAGGGGACTTTTTATTTATTATTATAAGAAAGGTAAGGCATGGATTATGGCTACAAAATTTATATTTGTAACAGGTGGGGTTGTATCATCATTAGGTAAGGGTATTTCAGCATCTGCAATTGGTCAAATTTTAAAGTCTAGAGGGTTGAAGGTGTTTACCCAAAAGTTTGATCCGTATATTAATGTTGATCCAGGAACAATGAGTCCTTTTCAACATGGTGAGGTTTTTGTAACCGATGACGGTGCAGAAACAGATTTAGATTTAGGTCATTATGAGCGTTTTATTGATATTAACTTATCTAAAGAATCATCAATAACAACAGGTAAGATTTACCAAAGTGTTATTAACAAAGAACGTAGGGGTGATTATTTAGGCGCAACTGTTCAAGTTATTCCACATGTAACTGATGAGATTAAGTTGAAACTAAAAGAAGCGGCAGAAATATCCGGTGCTGATGTAATCATTACTGAAATTGGTGGTACAGTGGGTGATATTGAATCATTACCTTATTTAGAAGCAATTCGCCAGGCTAGACGTGATTTTGGATATAAGAATACACTATATATCCATAATACGTTGGTACCATTCTTAAAAGCTTCTAATGAGATAAAAACAAAACCGACCCAACACTCTGTTAAAGAACTTAAATCTTTAGGTATTCAGCCAGATATTATTATCTTAAGAAGTGAAGTAAATATTGTGGATGAAGTTAAAGATAAGATTGCTTTATTTTGTGATGTTGATGTTGAAGCGGTTTTTGAGTCTTTAGATGTCAATGTTATTTATGAATCGATATTGAATTTTAGAAGACAAAAAATAGATGATTATGTCTTAAAACATTTTGAAATAGAAAATAAAGTTGAACCAGATATGACACCTTGGATTGATTTAATAAACCGAATTAAATCACCTGAACATAGCGTTACAATTGGCCTTGTTGGTAAATATGTTTCGCTTCAAGATGCTTATTTATCTGTATCAGAATCCTTAAAACATGCAGGATTTTTACATCGCACAGATGTAAAAATTAAATGGCTTAACGCTGAAAAGATTCATAAAGATAATTATATAGATAGTTTAAAGGTTTGTGATGGCATTTTAGTTCCGGGTGGCTTTGGTCGCCGTGCGACTGAAGGTAAGATGTTAGCTATAAAATATGCAAGAGAAAATAATGTACCTTTCTTTGGTATATGCTATGGTATGCAACTAGCAACCATTGAATATGCTAGAAATGTTTTAGGCTACATGGATGCCAACACGACAGAGATTGATAAAGATTCCAAATTGCCGGTTATTCACACCAAAGATGATGACGGTATTGATTTAGGTGGTACGTTAAGATTAGGTTTATATGATTGTCAAATAACAAAGGATTCTAAAGCATTTATGTCTTATCAAGAAACGTTGATTAAAGAAAGACATAGACATCGTTATGAGTTTAATAATAAATACAGATCATTATTTGATGATGGTAATTTCACATTCAGCGGTATCAATCCTGAAAAAGACTTAGTTGAGATTGTAGAATTAAGAAACCACCCTTGGTTTGTTGCAGTACAATACCATCCAGAGTTTTTATCAAGACCACTTCGACCACATCCATTATTTAGAGATTTCATTGGAATGTCTCTTAAAAATAACAAAATTAAACGATAATTACCCGAAATGTTTGTAATAATGAACGATTAGATATATAATATCTATTGGCAAAACGATAAGGAGGATTCAAAAATATGTTAGTTTCCGCAAAAGAAATGTTACAAAAGGCAAAGGCCGAAGGTTACGGTGTTGCACAAATCAATATCAACAACCTTGAATGGATTAGAGCAGTATTATCTACTGTAGAAGAATTAAAATCACCAGTTATCTTAGGTGTATCTGAAGGTGCAGCTAAATACATGGGTGGCTATGAAAATGTTATGGCTATGGTTTCAACTTTAGACAAAGCAATGAACATTACTGTTCCAGTTGCTGTGCATTTAGACCATGGTAGTTATGAAGGTGCTTTTAAAGCAATCCGTGCTGGTTTTACATCAGTTATGTTTGATGGTTCACATTATCCATTTGAAGAAAACCTACAAAAGACTAAAGAAGTTGTAGCTGTTGCACACGCAGTTGGCGTATCTGTAGAAGCTGAAGTTGGTTCTATTGGTGGTGAAGAAGATGGTGTTATTGGTGCTGGTGAATTAGCTGATCCAGAAGAATGCCGTATTATTGCACAAACGGGTGTTGACTTATTTGCTGCCGGTATTGGTAATATTCATGGGACTTACCCAGCAAACTGGAAAGGCTTAGATTTTGATGTATTAAAGAAAGTTAATGAAGTTACAGGTGGTGTACCATTAGTATTACATGGTGGTACAGGTATTCCTGCTGACCAAATCAAAAAAGCAATCTCATTAGGTATTGCTAAGATTAATGTCAACACTGAATTACAATTAGCATTTGCTGCAGCAACTAGAAAATACATTGAAGCTGGCAAAGATTTAGAAGGTAAAGGATTTGACCCAAGAAAATTATTAAACCCTGGTTACTTAGCTATGAAACAAGTAGTTAAAGATAAATTAACGATGTTTGGATCAGTAAACAAGGCTTAATGAGTAATTCAAATTCAAATTTATTATAGTGAGGCTACCGCATGGATAATGAAATTATATATAACGAATATGCTGGCTGGAAATTAGAACATGACGAACTACTCTCGAACTTAATCCAATTAGATTCTTTATTAATCTTTAGATTTGAGAATGTATTAAATGTTATTGATCATTTATACAATAAACTCATAGATGATCCAACATTTAATGAAGATGATCATGATAACTTTACATTTGGCTTTCATTATGTACATGCACAAGTAGAGGAAATCAAGAAAATTTTAGCAAACTACTACAACAATGACTATCTTGCTTTAAATATGGATGCTAAAAAGGTAAATTTATTACTAAATACAATTGATTTTCAACACGAGCTTCTAGATTTGGAAAACTATGATGCTAAAAGCATGGAACAGTTATTAAGCTTTGAAACAATGATTATCTCAAAACTTAACAATAAAGAAAATATAGATGAAAAGGTCTATAAACAACTTGATGAGATGAGTTTACAAATATTTAAGAAATTAAATGTTGACTACTATCCAATTGACAGCATCTACTTAGAAATCGCAGATGAATTAGGTATTATAAAGGAATGAGCAATCATTCCTTTATTTCTTTTATAACATGTATTTAGACGAACAAACATGTCAAATACATGTTATAATCAATGCATAAAATGTAACCCTAGGTGATAATAATGGTTTATGAAAAATTAAAGGAAGCATTTGATCTTGTTGGTGTGATTGATGCGGACAAATATTTATCTAAAAAGTTTGATTATAACTTAGTAGGCTATGAATCCATTTTTGTTGTTGGTTTAGGGTATCCTAATGTGTATTTAAAGCATGAAAAGGATAAACTGGCAGCCTCAATGTATACATATGGCTATGATTATCATGATGTTATGCGTAGCCTCATGCATGAAGCACTTAAGGGTTTAGATGTTGAGTATAAAGCATTAGTAGATAATCATACCATCGATGAACGTAAATGTTTAGAAATGACAGGCTTAGCCTTTCATGGAAAGAATAATCTGATGATACATAAAGATTTAGGCAGTTATTTTTTTATCGGTTTGGTCCTTACAAAAACAAAATACCCGGAAGTTATTGAACAAAATACACTATCTTGTAACGACTGCACAATTTGTATAAAAGCGTGTCCGGTTGGTGCTCTTAATAACGGGTTTGATTGGGATACATGCATTAGCGGGTATAACCAAGAAAAACGTAGTTTAACAGATCATGAAATCAGTAAAAATGCGCTGTTAATGGGTTGTGATATTTGTCAGAGGGTATGTCCATATAATAAAACTGTCAATTCGAATCGTATTGAAGCATTCAAAGAAAAGCCAACATCTTACGTGATTATTCAAGATCTGTTTGATTTATCCAATAAAAGCTTCATGGAAAAATACGGTAAACACGCCTATACGTGGCGCGGTAAAACGTTATTACTTAGAAACGCGCTAACGATTTTACTCAGACAAAAAAATATTAAATATAACAACCAAATTAGAGCAACCATTAATGATCCTAAGTATCCAGATTGGTACAAAGCAGACGCTCAAAACATTATTCAAAAATTAGAACAATTTGAAATCAGTTGATGACAATGCGTTTAAAAGAAAGTATAAATTAAAAATATGAAAAAATATAAAGTAGGCATCATTGGTATTGGCCGTATTGCACATGTTCATATTGAAGCCTTAAGGATGTTAGATAATGTCGAGGTGTTTTCAATCAGTTCTAGAAACGATATCGAACAAAAAGCTAAAAATTTACATATTTATAACTATTATTCAGACTATAAAACAATGATTGATAATGAAGCGTTAGATAGTGTTCATATTTGTACATCCAATGATGTGCACTTTGAAATAGCAAGTTATGCATTAAATAAAGGATTACACGTCATATTAGAAAAACCTATGACAATGACTTTAGATGAGGCTGTAGATCTTTATAATTTATCAAAGTCTAAAAACTTAGTTTCTAAAATACATTTCCATAACAGGTTTTACGCAAATAACCACTATGTTAAAAATCATATCGAAAGAATTGGACAAATCATTTCGATACACGGTGAATATACACAAGGATGGGCAGCAGACCCAAAAGTATATAATTGGCGCGATAATAAAAAGTATGGCGGCAACACCAGAGTTATTGCAGATGTTGGCACACACTACTTTGATTTAATAGAGTATGTATCAGGTCATCAGATTACTGAAGTATCTGCCCTTTTTAGTAGAGTTCACGAAACACGTGGTGGTCATCAAGTAGATACTGAAGATATTGGTGTCATTATTTATAAAACAGATCAAGGTGCGATTGGTTCAACTATAATTAGCCAGTCCTTAATTGGATATGATAACAAATTGTCTTACACCTTATCTGGTTTAAAGGGTTCATATATGATTGATGGGTTTGACCCAACAAAGTATCATTATGCACCGTTAAATGAAGTCTTTAAAGCGTATGATGTCACGTATATCAATACATTAAAAACCAAAACAACATACCCATCAACGAACTTTATAGAAAGTTTTAAAGAAGCATTTAGAGATTTTTATCAATCAATTGATGAGCGCACATTTAATTCATCATATGCAAACTTTAAAGACGGCTTACACTCGATGAAACTGGTTGATGCCATCTATCAATCAAACGAACAAAAAAGATGGGTTCAAGTTAAATAAGGAGCAACAATCATGATTGTAAAAGAATTATTAAAAATAAAATTTAGTGCTAAAAGACGCTATGCAATCTTTATATTTATCGCAGCGCTTGTTGTCTTGGGGTATACTATATTTGATGTTATGGCACATACGAATGATCAAGGTATGGAAGTATTTAACTGGATTATTATTGGTGTATCTAGTCTTTTAGCACTCTTTGGATTATATATAGCAATTGGTGCCAGTTTAGATATAAAGATGCTAAAATCAGATAAGTTACCAGTGATAAACGCACAGTTTATTAAGTTTAGTAAGCGTGGGTTTTCTACCAAAGATAGAAATGAAGTTGTTTATACCGGTCAAGTGTTTTTAGATTTAGAAGATAATAGTGAAAAATTATTAATTGTAAGTAATGTAGAGTTAAACAAAAAATATAGAATTATGTATGGTAGACATACAAATATTGGTGTTATTATACAAAGAAACTAAGGAGTTGTAGTCTTATGAATAAAT
>Ga0172382_10011652_pt1 | contig 11590 bp, 10 predicted proteins | sample Leawel138RmetaG_FD_122245 | JGI IMG/M metagenome (GOLD analysis project Ga0172382, IMG submission 122245) | Leachate microbial communities from a municipal landfill in Southern Ontario, Canada - Leachate well 138R metaG | ecosystem: Engineered > Solid waste > Landfill > Unclassified | place...
TCCACGGCTCGTTCCAGACACCGGCGATCCAGTTGACCATGTAGCCGCCATACGAGGCGCCCAAGGCGCAGGCGCGCTCGCCATCGAGCCAGTCATAGCGTTCCAGCGCCGCCGCCCAGCCCTTCTGCAGGTCTTCCAGCGGCTTGCCGCCCCAGTCGCCACTGATCGAATCGGTGAACGCCTGACCGTAGCCGGTGGAGCCGTGGAAATCGACGAATACCACGGCGAAGCCGGCGCCGGCATAGGTCTGCGGGTTCCAGCGGTAGTGCCAGCCGTTGCCCATCGAACCCTGCGGGCCACCATGGATGATGAAGGCGACCGGGTAGCGCTGACCTTCCTCGAAGTTCCAGGGCTTGACCACGTAGGCGTGCACGGTCTCATCGTTCCAGCCGGGGAAATGGAACTGCTCGGCCGGTCCGAAACGGACATCGGCCAGGCGCTCGCGGTTGTGCCGGGTCAACCGGCGTGGCGCATCGCCATCGCCGGCCAGCAGGTACAGGTCGGTCGGCGCCGACAGATCGTGCAGGCCATGGACGATGCCCGCCTCGCCGACGGTGACGCCGGCAACATGGCCGGGGCCGGTCAGCCGCTTGACCTGGCCGCTTTCAATGTCGATGGCGAACAGCGGGTTCTGGCCACGCTCGTTGGCAGTCACGTACAGGGTCTTGCCGTCGGCGGCGAAGGCCAGGGTATTGGCGGAGCGATCCCAGTCGGCGGCCAGCTCGCGCACTTCGCCCGAGGCCAGGTCGCGCAGCATGATCCGGTGCCGGTCGGCCTCGAAGCCGGGTCGCGCCATCGACAGGTAGGCCAGGGTCCAGCCATCGGGTGACACCACCGGCGCAAAGTCCGAGCCTTCGTTGGCCGCGGTCAGGTTCAGCGGCGGCGCGCTGCCGTCGACCGGCGCCTGCCAGATGTCCAGGTTGGTCGACGCCGGCTCGATCGCGGCATCGGCGTCGCGCAGCACGAAATAGATGTTCTGGCCGCCGGCGCTGAAGGCAAAATCGCCATCGCCGCCGAAGGGCCGGGTCGGCACATCGCCGTTCAGGCCCTGGCTGACGCGCACCGGCTCGCCGCTGGCCTTGCCGTCCTCGCCAATGCTGGCCACGAACAACTGCATGCGCCGGCCATCCTTCCAGCTGTCCCAGTGGCGCACGAACAGCGATTCGTAGATGTGGCCGCTGGCCTGGTCCTGGTTGCGCTGCTCCAGCCGTTCAACGGTGCAGGCCAGGCTGTCGCAATCAAGGAACACATCGAAGGCCACCGCCAGCCGGCTGCCGTCGCGGCTGATGCCGTAGCTGGCCACCGGCAGCGGGAAATCGCTGACCTGCTCCGGCTCGCCGCCGGCCAGGTTCAGGCGCCAGACCTGGTTCGATCCGCCGCGGGCGCTGGTGGCATACAGGCGCCCTTCCTCGTCGAAGCGCGGCGAGCTCCAGCCCTCGCCCTCGGCGCTGAGGCGGCGCGGCGTGGCGCGCTCGGTGCCCAGGTCCAGGGCCCACAGGCCGGTGACGCCGCGATCGGCCTGCAGATCGGTCTGGCGCAGCGTGTAGACCACGGTATCGCCTTCGGGCGCCAACTGCGGATCGGCCACCCGCTCCAGCGCCACCAGATCATGGACATTGAAACCGCGCGGTTCGCCAGCGGTTTGATCGGCCGCTGCGTCGTGATTCGCCGCTGCCTGCCAGGTAGGGACAGCCGCATCGGTACGCTGCGCAACGGCAATATCTGCTGTGAAAACGGCAGCGAATAGTGTTGCTAAGGCTGGAGCCAACAAATGCATTGAAAGAATTTGACGGTTCATGAAAATGACCTCACTAAATCGGATTGGACAGTAATGTGAAATGATTACCGGGTAACGGCACTTGCAGGCGTCGGCCTGATCGGTCGCGCTTGCTGTCAGCCGCTGTCAATGCGCCTTTCCGCCGCGTTGTTTTCTGGATCCGTGGAGAACAACAGCCGATGTTCAACCACTCCATCAGCCATCACTTTGTCATACCGTCCTACGGAATAGACCTTGGCCGTTGGGTTAGAAAGAAACTTGCCGAACCACGGATCAAATGCCTCTTCCGCCGACGTATGAGCAGAGAGCACGCACAGTTTCAGGCCGCAGGCCAGCCGATGAATGCTCACGTCAGGCGCTGCGATGTTAGCGGCTTGCAACGACATCGTGTACAGATCAGTGAGGTCGATCGCCTGGGGTTCGCTGTAGCCTTGCTCGACCAACTGGTCGATCAGCCCATGGAAGCTGTCACCCTTGAGGTAGACAGCAGCTACATCCATATCGACGCCGGCCTGGGTCAACAAGGATCGCTCAACCTGCAAAGTGCTGCGTGGAATCGAGCTGGCGTATTGGCTTGTACGTGTGGCTTCATTAGGAGCCGGCTCGGAAAATGTGGTAAAGGCCAACTCCGAGCCGTCTGCTCGGGCAATGTCTTCGTTGTCAGTTGACTGGAGCGGCTGTACTGCAATCGGCTCAACCAGCCCTGCCGGCGCTTCAACTTGCGACGAAGGAGTGTAGTAAAGGCCTGACGCAATAAACCCAATGACAGCCAGTACCAGTATTAGGATAAAAATGGCAACCAGACGCTTAATTGATCCATTCATTTCGATCGATCCTACACGAGCCATTTTCAGTAATCTCTGATTCAACTGACGCATGGTGTGGCTGCCGAACGTGAAGGTTAACCTGCCGTGGTGCGTTTTCCATATTCCTCAGACGCCACAGGCCGAGGTCACTGGTAACCGGTCAGTACCGCCAGCACCAGCACCACCGCGCCCAGCGCCATCACCTTGGCGAACAGCGGCAGGACGAAGCGGAACCAGCGGTCGTAGGGGATGCCGGCGATGCCCAGAATACCCATCAACACCGGGTTGGTGGGCGCGATCATGTTGGAAAAGCCGTCGCCGAACTGGAACGCCAGCACCGCCACCTGGCGGCTGACGCCGACGATATCGCCGATTGGACCCATGATCGGCATCGCCACCAGGGCCTGGCCGCTGCCGGAGGGAATGAACAGGTTGATCACGGTCTGGATCACCAGCATGCCGACTGCGGCCAGCTCGGCGCCGACCGCCGACAGCGGGATCGACAGCGCATGGACCACGGTGTGCAGCACCTGGCCGTCCTCCAGCAGCATGGCGACGGCGCGGGCGAAGCCGATCAGCAGCGCCGTGGTGGTCAGTTCGGCAGCGCCGATGGCGAAGGTGCGCGCGGTGGCGTCGGCGCCGAGCCGGGCGACCACGGCGGTGACGATGCCCACGCCCAGGAACACCGCCGACAGTTCTGCCAGATACCAGTCCCAGCGGGCGATGCCCCAGACCAGCAGGGCGATGCCGGCCACCAGCACCGCCAGCACCGCGCGATGGGCGCCGGTCATGGCCGGATACTCGCCCGGCAACGGGTGCTGGGCGGCGGCGACATCGGCCACCAGGCTGGCGGCGGCATCGGCGCGGACCCGTTGCGCGTAACGCCAGACATGATGGAAGCCGATCACCGCGAACAATGGCAGCAGCAGCACCCGGACCGCCCAGCCCGACGTCGGCGGCAGGCCGACCACGTCCTGGGCCACCAGCACGGTGAAGGGATTGATCGGCGCCGTGCCATAGCCGATGGCGTAGCCACAGATCATGATGCCCATGGCGGTTATTGCATCCATGCGCATGGCCACGCACAGGGCAATCAAAATGGCGACGAAAGGTATGTATTCCTCGGCCATGCCGATGGTGCCCGAGGCGACCGCGAACAGCATCAGCCCGGAGCCGATGAGCACGCCGGGCCGGGTGCCGACCCGCTCCAGGATGCGCCCGATCAAGGCGTCGAAGGCGCCGGTGCTGCGCACCACCGCGAGCACGCCGCCGATGATGAAGACGAAGAAGATGATGCCCTGAGCGTCGGCCAGGGCATGCGGGATCACGGTCAGCAGGGTCCAGGGCGCCAGCCAGGTGCGCTCGTCATGCTCGGCATAGGTGCCGGGCAGCACCATCTCGCGACCCTGCTCGTTGGCGATGGTCTCGAAGCCGCCCTGGGGCAGCACCAGGGTCAGCAGCCAGGCGACCACCATCATCGCGAACAGCAGGACCAGGGTGTGCGGAATGCGCAGGCCGGTGGCTTTCATGCAGGTTTCCTTGCCGGGTCGGGCCGGAATCGGGCGCCAGCTTGCGCCGGTCGATCAGGCCGGAAAATGGGCAAGTATAGGCAGGATGCGCGAGCGCCGGGCTGTGCTGGCCGCGGGCTCAGTTGCTTGCGGCACTGGCAAGCAGGGTGGCCGGCGCCGCCATGGCCACCGGCGAAAGGTCTGTTTCGAAGCGGGTTTCGCAGCCGGCACCGGTGCCGGCGTCGATCCCGGTCTCGGCCCTCAGGGATCGCCCGGCTCGTCGTCTTCCAGTGGCCGCAATGGCAGTACCTCGATGATGCCCTGCGGCAACTGGTCCCAGATCTCGTCCTGCCAATACCAGTACTGCTCGGGATCCCAGTATTTGGGCGCGTGGAACAGGCTGCCGTCGATCGAGGACTGGGCGTGGCCATCCTCCACCGGCACCACCAGCAGGGAACCGGCCATGCCGGTGCGGCTGCCGGTGACCTGGCGCCGGGCGCGACGCATCACCCGCTCCTGCCGTGGCTTGGCAACGTCATCGCCATACTCGGCATAGACCGCCTGCCCGACCGCCAACGCCTGCTCCCGCCCGGCCTCGTCCAACTGTTGCCAGTACGACTCGCGCCAGCCGATGAACTTTGGCTGCCCACGCTCGGCGGCCAGGTCCATCCAGGCATAGGCCAGCAGCCGGTCGCGGGCGACGCCGGTGCCTTGCCAGAGCATCTCGGCCACCGCCGCCTGCGACGGCTTGTCGGCATAACGGGCGGCACGCTTGAAATAGCGCAAGGCACGCTCGTGCTCGCCCTTGTCCTGTTCGCGCAGCCCGTACAGGCGCCAGCGCAGGTCCGGATGCCCGCTCAGGAAGGCTTCGCTGTGGACGATGGCCTCGTTGTCTCCGCGCGGCGCCTCCGGCTCAGCCGCCAGCGCCGGCATGGTCGCCAGGCAGGCAACCAGCATCGCAACCCGCCATCGTTGCAGGTGGCGGTTTGCCTGGCGCGGGGGAGTCGTCCCGATCACGTCTGTGTTCGCACTCATCTCAGGTGTCGGCCAAGCGCCGGCTGCGACCAGCGGCCGGCGTCAGCGTGTCGGCCCGAAAATCGTCGCTGACAACGATCTTCAGTCTTCCAGCGGTTGCAACGGCCGCACGTTCACCGTGCCCTGCTGCATCTGCTCCCAGGTCTGATCCTGCCATTGCCAGTACTGCTCCGGATCCCAGTACCTGGGGTCGTAGACGCGGCTGGCCTCCATCGAGGTCTGGCCCACGCCCGACTCGATCGGCACCACCAGCATGGAACCGGCCATGCCGGTGCGGCTGCCAGTGACATCGCGGCGCGCCCGACGCATGACCCGTTCCTGGCGCGGCTTGGCAACCTCGTCGCCATACTCGGCATAAACCGCCTGCCCCACGTCCACGGCGCGCTCGCGTCCGGCCTCATCCAGTTCCTGCCAGTACTGCTCGCGCCAGGCGAGAAATGTCTGCTGCCCCCGTTCGGCGGCCAGGTCCATCCAGGCATAGGCCAGCGCCCGGTCGCGGCGCACGCCGGTGCCCTGCCAGAGCATTTCCGCCACCGCCGCCTGCGACGGCTTGTCGGCATGGCGGGCGGCGCGCTGGAAGGCGCGGAAGGCACGCTCATGATTTCCGCGCTCCTGCTCGCGCAGGCCCTGCAGGCGCCAGCGCACATCCGGATGCCCGGCCAGGAAGGCCTCGCTCTGGAAGATGGCCGGATTGCCCTGCTGCTGGGCGTCCTGTGCCGCGGCAAACTCCGGCACAGCGGCCACACCCACTGCCAGCGCCAGAACCAGCCAGACCGACGCGAAACTGCGTGCCCGCAGGCAACGCCCTGTGATATCGATAACCTGCATTGTCCTCACCTCCTGTACGCGTAACGGCGGCCTGCATCTACGCGCCGCCGACCACTGTGTCCAGACATCATCTGACCATGGCGGCCCGCGCCTGCGGGGATAACCAGCCATCCTGGCACCGGGCTGCGTTCAGCTTGCCGCGGCCAATTGGCCCGAACATGTTGCCACGCGTGTCGCCCGGGCCACCCGTGCCGGTGGTCATTTCCAGGCACTGGCCTGCTCCGGACAACGGCCCCGACGGCCCGGAACGGCCCGGTTATACTCCGGGCAGCTTCATGCTGACTGCCCTGCCCGCCGCCTGCGGCAACGTCGCAGGGCCGGCCCGCCCGCAAAGACACGAAACCAAGAGGGAACCCCATGCGCCATCTCGCCCTGACCTGCGCCCTGAGCGCAGTCCTGCTGGCCGCCTGCGGCCAATCTGCACAGGATACGTCCGCCCCGGCGGCGCCGCCGGAAGCGGAAACGACCGCCGCCGACACCGAAGCAACGCCTGATCCGGCCACGCTTACCGACCATGAGTTCAGCGCGCAGATCACCGCCGAAGACTTCGCCGAGCACATCCGCATCCTGTCCTCCGACGCCTTCGGCGGTCGCGGCCCCGGCAGTGCCGGTGAACGCCTGACCACCGAATACCTGGTGGCCCAGCTCACGCGCCTGGGCGCCCGCCCCGGCAATGGCGATAGCTGGTTCCAGTCGGTGCCGATGGTGGAGATCACCGGCAGCCCGGACACCACGCTGAAGGTGGAATTCGCCGACGGCCAGAGCCATGACTTCGCCTATGGCGACGAAATGGTCGTGGGCACGCGCCAGACCGTGCCCGAAGCGGCGCTGGCCGACAGCGAGCTGGTCTTCGTCGGCTACGGCATCAATGCGCCGGAGCAGAACTGGAACGACTACGCCGGCATCGATGTCACCGGCAAAACCGTGGTGGTGCTGGTCAACGATCCCGACCACGACGCCGCCGAAGGTGCCGAGACGCCGTTCCGCGGCCGCGCCATGACCTATTACGGCCGCTGGACCTACAAGTTCGAAGAGGCCGCCCGTCAGGGCGCCGCCGGTGCCTTGATCATCCACGAGACCGCCGCCGCCTCCTACGGCTGGGATGTGGTGCGCAATAGCTGGTCTGGTCCGCAGTACGACCTGCCGGCCGCCGAGGGCGATCGCAAGCTGGACGTGGAAGGCTGGATCTCCGGCGAATCCGCCGAGCGCATCTTCGCCGCCAGTGGCCAGGACCTGGCCGCGCAGATGGCCGCCGCCAAGCAGCGTGGCTTCCAGGCCGTGCCGCTGGAGGCCCGGGTCTCGACCACGATCAAGAACCAGATCCGCCATGCCAGTTCCAACAATGTCATCGGCATCATTGAAGGCAGCGAGCGCCCGGACGAGTACGTGCTGTTCTCCGCCCACTGGGATCACCTGGGCCGCAGCTTCTCGGCGCCCGGCGGTGATGGCATCTACAACGGCGCCATCGACAACGCCACTGGCGTCGCCGGCGTGCTCGAGATCGGCGAGCTGTTCGCCAGTCTGGAGACCCCGCCGCAGCGCTCGATCATCCTGCTGCTGGTGACCCTGGAAGAGTCCGGCCTGCTCGGCTCGCGTTACTACACCGAAAACCCGGTGCTGCCGCTGGAGCAGACTGCGGCGGTGATCAACATCGACGCGATGAGCATGATTGGTCCCAGCCGGGACATGGTGGTGGTCGGCTACGGCAACACCAGCCTGGACGACTACCTGAAGACCGCGGCGCAGACCCAGGACCGCGGCGTGGTGCCCGAGCCAACCCCGGAAAACGGTTTCTACTTCCGTTCCGATCACTTCAACTTCGCCAAGCACGGCGTGCCGGCGATGTATGCCAAGGGCGGCCCCGACCATGTCGAGCATGGCGTGGAGTACGGCCAGCGCCTGGCTGCCGAATACAACCGCGACCGCTACCACAAGCCGGCCGACGAGTTCGACGAGAACTGGGACATGCGCGGCGCGATCCAGGATCTGGAAGCCCTGCACCACGTTGCCGACGCCATCGCCAATAGCGATGACTGGCCGCAATGGAGCGATACCAGCGAGTTCCAGGCTGCCGGCCAGGTGCTGGCTGAGCGCCGCGGCGACTGAGTTTTCGCCACGGCTGCACAGGCAACGGCCTGCCCTTTCGGCAGGCCGTTGTCGTTTCCGCCGGCAGTGCTTGCAACGTCTGGCCGCCGTGCCGGCGTGCTAGCGCAGACGATCGCCGGGTCGCTCGTCGATATCAGCCACCGCCGGCCCGCGCAGGCTGAGCAGGAACAGGCTCACCGATACCGCGATCAACACCAGCAGCCCGCGCAGGGCGAGGCCGTCAACGAACCAGATCAGCGTGGTGCCGATGCCGATCCAGACCAGGGCGATGGCGCGCAGGCGGATCGACAGGGCGACGCCGCGGCCGGCCTGGTAGTCGCTCACCGCCGGTCCGAACACCGGCAGCGCCAGCAGCCAGCGCCGGGCACGCTGCGATGCGCGGGCAAAGCAGCCGGCCGCCAGCAGCAGGAATGGCGTGGTCGGCAACAGCGGCAGGATCACGCCGATCATGCCCAGAAGCACCGCCAGCCAGCCGACCGCCAGCACCAGCAGGCGCAGCAGCGGATTGGCGATCATCGCCGCAAGCCCGGCTTGCGCTGGACAGCCAAGCGCTTCATCCGGCGCCCAGCAACAGCAGCCAGCCGGCCGGATGATGCATCCGCGCCACGCCGTACATGAAGGTGAAAACCGCCAGCGCGGCCAGCAGCCAAAGCGCGCGTCGGGCGCGCGTTCGACCGCGCCTGAGCGCCAGGCTGCCCAGCACGATGTAGGCCAGCAGCAGCGCCAGCTTCATCGCCAGCCAGGGCGTGGTGAACGGGTTCAGGTGCAGCACTGCCAGCAGCATCAATGCCGCAATCAGCAAGCTGGTATCGATGCCGTAGCTGAGCCAGCGCACCGGCGTCGCCCCGGCCAGCCGTGAGCCGGCCAGCATCGCCGCCCCGCGCAGCGAGAACAGCGTCACGCTGGCCAGCACGGCGGCGATATGCAGATGCTTGATCGGCAGGTAGTACTCAATCATTGCCGCTGGCCTGCAATACGCGTCAGCCAGGCCGGCCGTCGACCCGCGGCCGCAGATAGATGCCGGCCAGGCGCAGTACCCAGGGCGAGAAGGCCAGCAGCCAGGCACCGGCGGCGACCGCCTGCCAGGCCCAGACATCGTTCTGCAGCTCGGCCAGGATGCGCACCACGGCAGTCAACTGGATCACCGCGAACGCGGCCCAGGCAGTGCCATCCATGGCCAGCGGCCGGCCGGAATGTCCGGCACTGACCCGGGTCACCATGGCCACCAGCAGGCTGCCGAAAAAGCCCACGGCCAAGGCATGCACCGGCGCCCGGCCCAGAACAAATTCACCGGTCAGTGCCAGCACCAGGCTCTGCACCGCGAACAAGGCGAAGGCGAACGGCAGCCAGCACAGACCCAGGAACAACACCCGCAACAGGCCCGGCATCGGCCCGCGCGGCCAGAAGCGCCAGAGCATCAGGCTGGTCAAGGCGAACAGCGGCGCATCGACCAGCCACAGCCAGTCGTAGGCGTGCACCAGCTCCAGCGCCAGGTGCGCCATCAGGCCCGCCCACAATGCCACCAGCAGCCACATCGGCCGCCACGGCTGGTAGCCGGGCACGGCGTTGCTGGCGAAAAAGGGCACCATGCGATGGCACACGGTCAAAAACACCGGCAACAGGCAACCGATGACGCCGACCTTGAACGAGGCAAAGCCGAGCAAGCCCTGATCGGGATTGAACGGCCATGCAAAGAACATCAACAGGCCGAACCAACCCAGGGTCATGGCAGCAAAGGCACTGCGCGCATGCCAGGTGCGGCCGCGCTCGCGCCACAGCAGCGGCGCCAGCACCGCCAGGCCGGCAGTCCAGCCGGCGATGGTGAACACCAGGCCGACGAACAGCACATGGGGGAAGCCCCACAGCCCGATCAGGGTCAACAACTGGCCACCGAGCAGACCCAGCCCGACCGGCAGGTAATGCCAGACCGACAAGGAGGGCAGGCCTAGCCAGCGCGGAAATACCGTCAACAGGAAGCCGAAGATAAATGGCGGCAGCACCTGATAGGTCATCACGAAGGCATGGCCCCAACCGGCCGGCACCGGCGGTTGCGGCATGGGAAACAGTTGCCAGCGCAGGGCCACCAGCCACGCCGTCCACCAGGCCATGCCGGCGAGCACATTGACCACACCGACGAAGAACAGCAGCCGGTGCGGCGCCGTCGTCAGGATTGCCGGTGACAGGCCGGCCGAAGCGGGACCGGCAGGCGCCGGGCCGGAAGCCACTGGATTGGGTGCAACTGGATTGGGAGCAACTGGATTCGAGCGGGGACTGGCCATGGCAGCCAGTATCCTCCCGGCCGGCTGGCTGTGCCCTGATCCAGATCATCGCCGCGGCTTGTTGGCGATCTCGCCGGTGCCGGTATAAGGCACCTTGGCTGCAAGCACCGGCTCAGCCATGACGTATGCTTCCACGTTGGGGCATTCGCCGGCACAGGAAAGGCCGATGTCGCCGCGATTCCGCCGCCATGCCATTGCTGCGCGCGGGAGCAGGGGTGAACTTCTCCATCAGGACTGATGCCGATGACAGTGCCAACCTACGACCATTTCATTGAACCCGTGCTTCGATATCTGGCGCGAAATCCCGAGGGCGCCCGCGGCCGCGACGCACACGAGGCTGCGGCTGATGCGCTGGGCCTGACTGATGAAGATCGGCAACTGACGGTGCCCACCGGGCAGCCTCTTTACAACAACCGGGCCGGGTGGGCGCACGACCGACTGAAACGTGCTGGCCTGTCTTCAAGTCCCAAGCGCGGCCTATGGATGCTTACTGAAGCCGGCCAGGATTTTGTTCGCCGCAACCCTGCAGCTTTGTCAGCCGAACAGATCAAGGAGATTGCCCGAAGCTACCTTGACGTTCGTCTGCGTCCCGAGTCCGCCGAGGTTGCCAGCGCCGCAACACCCATTTTCGAAGAGCTGCAAAGTCCCGATGACCGACTTCAGGCAGCCGTCAAGGAAATCAGGGATTCCGTCAGCGCGGATTTGCTGGAACTGCTCGCACAGGTGACGCCAAAATACTTCGAGATTGTCGTCCTGGATGTATTGCACAAGCTCGGCTACGGGACGCGCCGCAGTGACCTGCAGCGCGTGGGCGGCAGCGGCGATGGCGGCATCGACGGCATCATTTCGCTCGACCGTCTTGGCTTGGAGAAGGTGTACGTGCAGGCCAAGCGATGGCAAGGCGTCGTCGGCCGCCCGGACATCCAGGGCTTCTATGGCGCCCTGGCGGGCCAACGTGCAAACAAGGGAGTCTTCCTCAGCACATCGTCGTTCACGCCGCAAGCAGTCGACTTTGCCCGCTCGGTTGAAAGGATCGTACTGATTGACGGCCTGATGCTGGCCGAATTGATGATGGACTACGAGGTCGGGATCACGGCACAACGGATAAGCATTCCAAAGGTGGACAGCGACTATTTCGGTGAGTGAGAAGAGTCAGCCCTTCGGCAGATGCATGGTGAAGATAGTCCGCCCGTTGGCGGATTCGGCGCGCATGCCGCCGCCGTGGGCCTCGGCGATCTGGCTGACGATGAA
>Ga0172382_10011653_pt1 | contig 11590 bp, 12 predicted proteins | sample Leawel138RmetaG_FD_122245 | JGI IMG/M metagenome (GOLD analysis project Ga0172382, IMG submission 122245) | Leachate microbial communities from a municipal landfill in Southern Ontario, Canada - Leachate well 138R metaG | ecosystem: Engineered > Solid waste > Landfill > Unclassified | place...
CCGGCCTTGCTCATGTCGATGGCGTGGGCGCAGGCATAGGCGATGGCGCGCGCGGCCTGCGTCAGCGCCTTCATGGTCAGGAGATTGCGCTGGACGTCGGGGTGGTGGACGATGGGCGCCATGCCCTCGCCCTTATAGCTCGCGGCCTTGCCCTGCCGGCGCTCCCGCGCGTAGGCGAGCGCCTGCTGATAGGCCGCCTCGGCAATGGCCACGCCCTGCATGCCGACGGCGAGGCGGGCATTGTTCATCATGGTGAACATGCAGGCCAGCCCGCGGTTCTCCTCGCCGACCAGCCAGCCGATGGCGCCCGGCTCCCTGCCCGGTACCGTGCCGTCGCCATAGATCATGGTGCAGGTGGGCGAGGCGTGGATGCCGAGCTTGTGCTCGACGGAGGCGCAGAATGCGTCGTTGCGCTCGCCCAGCGAACCATCCGCGTTGACGAGGAATTTCGGCACCAGGAACAGCGAGATGCCGCGCGTGCCGGCCGGCGCGTCGGGCAGGCGCGCCAGCACCAGATGGACGATGTTGTCGGTGAAATCGTGCTCGCCATAGGTGATGAATATCTTCTGCCCGAAGATGCGGTAGGTGCCGTCGCCGGCCGGCTCGGCGCGGGTGCGCAACGCGGCGAGGTCCGAGCCGGCCTGCGGCTCGGTCAGGTTCATCGTGCCCATCCACTCGCCGGTGACGAGCTTTTCCAGATAGGTCGCCTTCAGCGCGTCCGAGCCGTGCTTCTCGATCGCCTCGACCGCGCCCATGGTCAGCGTCGGCCCGAGCGCGAAGGCCATGGAGCCGGAGTTCCACATCTCGAGCGCCGCCACCGACATCATCATCGGCAGGCCCTGCCCGCCATGGTCGGCCGGGCCGGCGAGCGCGTTCCAGCCGCCGTCGGTCCAGCGCCGGTAGAGGTCGCGCCAGCCGGGCGGCATGGTGACGTCGCCGTCCTTCCACACCGCGCCGACCTCGTCGCCGACTTTCCGCAGCGGCGCCACCTCTTCCGAGGCGAAGCGGCCGGCTTCCTCGAGGATAGCATCGACGAGGTCTTCGGAAAGATCGCCGAGCCGGCCACCTTCCAGCGCGGCGGACAGGCCCGCGACATGCTTGAGCGTGTGGGCGATCTCATCGACGGGCGCGCGATACATCCGGCTTCTCCTCCACGGCAGACTAAAGAGCTGTCACCCTTCCTGTACGGATCGGGCCAAGGTTCCGCAACATGGCTATTGCCTTTTGACGTTTACGTCAACGTTCGTGCATCGTTGCGATGCCGGATGCCGGTGGCAGCGAGACGATCATGCTGGCGCGCGTCGAGAAATATCGCTGTATCGAATGCAACCTGCCCTATGGGGCGGACAGGTTCCGGCTTTATGGAGGGCGGATCGAAAACGGCCCGGCCTATTGGTGCGACCGCAGGCTTCCGGGCTCGCCGCGCTGCTTGCTCGCGCACGACCATCAGCGTGCGGCCGAGCGCACGCTGATGCGCGAGCCCGCCCCGGAGGCGGCGTTCAGCCGATGACGGCCGCGCGGCCGCGTCACGGGGCTGGCTTCAGGCGCGGCCGGCTTCCCGCTCGACCGCGCGATGGCCGATGTCGCGGCGGCAGAAGCCGCCGGGCCAGTCGATGCGGTCGATCGCCGCGTAGGCGCGGGCCTGCGCTTCAGACACGGTCCTGCCGGCGGCGGTGACGTTGAGCACGCGGCCACCGGCGGCGACCAGCTGCCCCGAGGCGTCGCGCGTGGTGCCGGCGTGGAAGATCAGTGCGTCACCCGCTGCGTCCTCGACGCCGGCAATGACGCTGCCCTTTTCCGGCGTGCCGGGATAACCCTTCGCCGCCATCACCACGGTCAGTGCGGCCTCGTCGCGCCAGCGCGGCGCGAGACCCGCCAGCCTTCCCTCGGCGGCGGCCAGCAGCAGCGGCAGGAGATCGTCTTCCAGCCGCAGCATCAGAACCTGGCATTCGGGGTCGCCGAAGCGGACATTGTACTCGATCAGCTTCGGCCCGTCCTTCGTCAGCATCAGGCCGGCATAGAGCACGCCGGCGAAGGGCGCGCCGGCCTCGGCCATGCCGCGCATGGTCGGCTCGATAATTTCGGCGATCACCTGCGCTTCAAGCGCCGACGTCAGCACCGGCGCGGGCGAATAGGCGCCCATGCCGCCGGTATTCGGGCCGATGTCGCCGTCACCGACGCGCTTGTGGTCCTGCGCGGTGCCGAAGGGCAACGCCGTCTTGCCGTCGCACAGGAAGAAGAAGCTCGCCTCCTCGCCCTCGAGGAACTCCTCGATCACGACTTCCGCGCCTGCCGCCCCGAATGCGCCCTCGAAGCAGGCGTCGATCGCCGCCAGCGCCTCGTCGAGCCGCATCGCCACCGTCACGCCCTTGCCGGCGGCCAGCCCATCGGCCTTGACCACGATCGGCGCGCCGACCTTTTCCGCATAGGCGCGGGCGTCCGCCGCATTGTCGAAGCGGCCATAGGCGGCGGTCGGGATGGCGTAGCGCGCGCACAGATCCTTGGTGAAGCCCTTGGAGCCTTCGAGCTGCGCCGCCTTCGCCGTGGGGCCGAAAACCGCGATGCCGCTTGCCGCGAGATCGTCGGCCAGCCCGGCGACCAATGGCGCCTCCGGCCCGACGACGACGAGGCCGATCTGCTTCTCCTTCGCGAAGGCGATGACGGCTTCATGGTCGGCGACATCGAGCGCGACGCATTCGGCGTGTTGCGCGATGCCGGGATTGCCGGGCGCGGCGTAAAGCCTGCCCAGCAGCGGCGAGGCCGAAATCTTCCACGCCAGCGCATGCTCGCGCCCGCCCGAGCCGATCAGGAGTACGTTCACGATTGGTCTTCCCAGTTCTCGATCTTCAATTCGCCGACGCGTGAGAATTCACGCCCGTTGCGCGTAACGAGAATGAGGGAGCGGGACAAGGCCTGTCCTGCGATCAACACATCATACGGTCCGATCGGGCTGCCGGCAAACGCCAGACCCGCCCGTATTTCCCCGGCACAGCGCGCGTCGTCGCGGTCGAACTCGACCACCGGGAATTGCAGCGCATCGACCCGTGCGAGATTGTCCTGTGTCCGCGCGCTGCGAAACGCGCCGTAATAGAGCTCGTGCGCCACGACGGAGGAAATGGCGACATCCTGGGGCGCATGTGCCTTGATGCGCGTCAGGATGCCCGCGTGCCCCTTGAGCGCGGCGATCACCGCGTTGGTGTCGAGAAGATACATCTAGTCGAAGATCGACAGATCGGGCCGCTCCTGCGGCCGAGGCATCTCCCGTGCGGCCCGCTCGAAATCCTCGTCCATGTCGCCGACGAGCGCATCGAGCCAGCTCCAGGATTCGGGAATCGGCTCGATGATCACGGCATTGCCGCGCCGCTTTATGCTGACCTCGGCCGTGTCGAACCTGAACTCCTTCGGCAGGCGAACCGCCTGCGATCGACCTGACCAGAACACCTTCGCCACATTCATCGAAGCCTCCGATACAGGATTTTAGCATCTATCAAAGATAGATACCATTTCGCTTGACCATCGGCAATAGCCGGCGGGCCGCCGCCCCGCTTGACGCCCGCGCGCCGCCCTGCCACTCAAGGCGCCATGGAAAACATCCAGAGCAAGGACGCGCAGGGCCGCGTCGCGGACGCCCCTTCCGGACACTGGGTCTATCGCATGTTGCCGCGCGGCCTGTGGCCCTATGCGCAGCTCGCGCGCTGGGACCGGCCGATCGGCTGGTGGCTCTTGATGTGGCCGTGTTGGTGGTCGGCGGCGATGGCCGCTTCCGCGCGGGCCGAGCCGGGCGCGGCGCTGGCGGAGGTGCTGCCCTCGCCGTGGCATCTCCTGCTGTTCATGGTCGGCGCGATCCTGATGCGCGGAGCCGGCTGCACCTATAACGACATCGTCGACAGGGATATCGACGACAAGGTGGCGCGCACGCGCTCGCGGCCGCTGCCTTCCGGCAAGGTGACGCCCCGACAGGCCTGGACCTTCCTCCTCCTGCAATGCGCGGGCGGCCTCGCCGTGCTCGTCCAGTTCAACTGGTTCGCGGTTCTCGTCGGCCTCGCCTCGCTCGTCACCGTCGCGGTCTATCCGTTCATGAAGCGGTTCACCGACTGGCCGCAGCTCTTCCTCGGGCTTGCCTTCTCATGGGGCGCGCTGATGGGCTGGGCGGCGCATTCCGGCGCGCTGGAGCTGGCGCCGGTACTGCTTTATTTCGGCTCGATCCTGTGGGTGATCGGCTACGACACGATCTATGCCCATCAGGACAAGGAGGATGACGCGCTGGTCGGCGTTCGCTCGACCGCGCGGCTGTTCGGCGAGCGGACGAAGGAATGGCTGATCGGGCTCTACGGCGCGGCGCTGCTGTTCTTCCTCGTCGCCTTCGCCAATGCCGCCGTGCCGATGCCGGCGCTGGCCGGCCTGCTCGCGGCCGGCGCGCATCTGTGGCGGCAGATCAGGGTCCTCGACATCGACGACCCCGACCAGTGCCTGAGGCTATTCAAGTCGAACTCCATCGTCGGCTGGCTGATCTTCCTCGGCCTTCTCGGCGGCGGCGTCTGGGCCTCGATCAGCCCGAACTTCTAATCCGCATCGCGAGCGATGATCTCGTTCCCGTCGACGACCAACCGCACGCCGAGATCGCCGGTCTGACGCCGCGCGAGGAAGCGCGGGCGGCGCTGCGTGGAGACGCGGCCCTTGCGGCGCTCGACCGGCGGGCGCTTCTTGACCAGACCCAGCGATTCCTCCAGCGTGCGCGCCACGCCGTCGGCCTCGATCAGCAGCATCGGCAATTGATAGGCATCCGACCAGGCGCGCCAGTCGGCGGCGACGTCGTCGAGATCGTGGGCGACCAGCAGCGGCACCGACAGCATGGGATCGGCGTGCAGCAGCTCGAGCGTAACGGTCACCTCGCCGTCGCCGTCCTCGATGGCGCGCGCGGCGACGCCGCGGAAGGCGCGCGCCGGCAGCGCGATCGACACCGGCAGGCGGCTCGCTTCAAGCAGGCGGCGGATGGTGACGCCGCGATGGTCGATGGTGAAGGTGACGTCGCCCTGGTCGTCGCGCCCGGCATAGGAAACCGCTTGCGGCAGGCGGAAGGGATCGAGCCGCAGGTCGCTGCCGGCCCATGTGGGCTTCAGGGCGGGTTTCAAGGCGGAATTAATCCCGGTGTTCATGTCGTCAATGCCTTCCTGTCTCTCCTGAGAGCCGGTTTTCCGGTCTCTCCGGGCAGCTTTTGCCGCCTCGTTATGGGTGGACAGTAAGGGCCGGCGCGTTCCGCACCGCTTAAAAAGCAGGGTTAAGGTTTCCTCGCCTCGCGCGATGGTTATCGCTTTGCAACCGCAGGTAACGAAGCTTAAATCAACTTGTCGGGGTTCATGATCCCGGCCGGGTCGAAGGCGGCCTTGATGCGCCGCATCAGGTCGATGGCGACGGGCGGCGCGGTGGCGATCAGCTCGTCGCGCTTCATGCGGCCGATGCCGTGCTCGGCCGAGATCGAGCCGCGACAGGCCCGCACCACGGCATGGACCGCGTCGTTGACCTCGCGATAGCGGGCGAGGAAGGCGGCCGGATCGGCCCCCGCCGGCTGCGAGATGTTGTAGTGCAGGTTGCCGTCGCCCATGTGGCCGAAGCAGACCAGCCGCGCCGCCGGCTCGATCTTCGTCACAGCGCGCCACGCCTCGGCGATGAAGCCGGGGATCGCGGCGACCGGCACGGAGATGTCGTGCTTGATCGAGGCCCCTTCGGGCCGCTGCGCCTCCGACATCGCTTCACGCAGGCTCCACAGGCCTTGCGCCTGCGACAGGCTGGCGGCGAGCGCGGCGTCGCCGACCAGCCCGGCCTCGAAGCCCTCGCCGAGAATCTCCTCGATCAGCGCGCGCGCGTCCTCGGCCGAGCGGCCGGAGGAGATTTCCACCAGCACGTGCCACGGATGGGCGGAGCCGAGGGGCGCTGCCGCCCCCGGCACATGGCGCAGCACGAAGGCGAGGCTTTCCTCGATCATCAGCTCGAAGGCGGTGAGGCTCATGCCCGCTTTGTCCGAAGCCAGCGCGAACAGGTCGAGCGCGGCTTGCGGGCTCTCGAGCCCGATCCACGCGACCTCGCGGCCCTTCGGCTTCGGGTAGAGCTTCATGACGGCGGCGGTGATGACGCCGAGCGTGCCCTCGGCCCCGACGAACAGGTTCTTCAGGTCGTAGCCGGTGTTATCCTTCTTCAGCTTGCGCAGGTCGTCCAGCACCTCGCCGGTCGGCAGCACCACCTCGACGCCGAGGCACAGCTCGCGCGCATTGCCATAGGCGAGCACGCCGGTGCCGCCGGCATTGGACGAGAGGTTGCCGCCGATCTGCGCCGAACCTTGCGAGGCGAGCGACAGCGGAAACAGCCGCCCGGCCTCGTCGGCGGCCTCGCGCAGCGCGTGCAGCGTCACCCCCGCCTCGACGGTGATCGTGTTGGAAGCGGTGTCGATCTCGCGGACGCGGCTCAGCCGCGACAGCGACAGAACCACCTCGCGGCCGCTCATGTCCGGCATCTGCCCGCCGACCAGGCCGGTATTGCCGCCCTGCGGCACGATGGGGGTTCCGGTCTCGCTGGCGAGCCCGAGGATCGCGGCGACTTCGGCGACGCTGCCCGGACGCAGCACCAGCGGGGCCGCGCCCGGCCACAGGCCGCGCCGCTCGATGACGAAAGGCTCGATCTCGGCGGGATCGGTGAGCGCGTGACGCGCGCCTACGATTGCCGCGAACCGTTCGATCAGTGCCGCGTCCATCGCGCTCAGCCCTCGCGCGGCGCGGCGGCGCGGCCGAGCCGGTCGGCGATCGCCTCGCCGAGCCCGTCGCGCGGGATCGGCTCGACGGCGATCGTCGCCGCGCCGATGCGGTCCAGCGCCTTCATGTGATGATAGAGGTTCGCCGCCGCCTCGCGCAGGTCGCCGGACGGGGAAAGGTTGAGGATCGCCGCCGCCCTCTCCGCGCCGGCGATGCGCTTCGGCCCGAAGGCGAGCAGCGCCTCGCCCTCTCTCACCTCGGCGGCATCGAGCCGCATCGCGGCATCGGGCGCGTAGTGGGAGGCGAGCATGCCGGGCGCCTCGACGCGGCTCTCGGTGTGATTGGCATTGCCGCGCAGCACCTTCGCGCCCGTCGCCGCCTCGATCTCGGCGACCGTCACCCCGCCCGGCCGCAGCAGGCGCACACCCTCCGGCCCGGCCTTGACGATGGTGGATTCCAGCCCCACCGGCGTCGGCCCGCCATCGGCGATCAGGCCGATCCTGCCGCCGAGATCGTCGTTCACGGCCTCTGCCGCCGTGGGGCTGATGCGGCCCGACGAATTGGCCGAGGGCGCGGCGAGCGGCCGGCCGAGCGCGGCGATCACCTCGCGCGCAAAACCCTGCGGCATGCGCAGCGCCACCGTGTCGAGGCCCGCCGTCACCAGCGGGTGGATGCCGCTCCCCTCGCGCAGCGGCGCCACCAGCGTCAGCGGGCCGGGCCAGAATTTTTGCGCCAGCGCGCGCGAGAAATCGTCGAGGACGGCGATGCTGTCCGCCATGTCGAGGTCGCAGACATGGACGATCAGCGGATTGAAGCGCGGCCTGCCCTTGGCCTCGAAGATGCGCGCCACCGCCTCGCCATTGGTGGCGTCGCCGGCGAGGCCGTAGACGGTCTCGGTCGGCAGCGCCACGACCTCGCCAGCGGCAAGGGCCGCCAGCGCCGGTTGCAGGGCCTGATCGAGCGGCAGGATTTCGGCCAATTCATTCTCCTTGAATTCAATGGCTTGGGGTAGCGCGGGCGCGGTGCGGCGGCAAGGGAAACCGGAAGCCACCGATTTGTTAATCCTTCCGGTGCCAGACTGTCGGTCCATGTTTCCATGCGCGCCGGGCGGGGGAAAGCCCGCGCGTGAAGACGACGAGTGTGTTCATGCGTAAACTCGTTCTTGCCGGCCTCGCCACGGCCGCGCCGCTGTTCGGCCTTGCCGCCGCCGGCACCGCCTCCTCCTTCGTCACGGTCGCGCCGCCGCAGGCGACGCCATCCATCGTCAGCGCCGGCGAGGCGCCGCCTGCGCCGGTCGAGGCGACGCCGGTGTCGGCGAACGCGGCCGAGACGGATGGGGCCGAGGCGGGCGACGACGAGCTCCTCGCCATCGGCAATTCGCTGGTCGCGGTCGGCGCGGACGCCATCCCGCCCTCGCACGAGGAGGTCGCGGCCATCGCCGAAACGGCGGCGGACGAGGCGCCCGCCCTGCCCGGCTGGCTCGCGGACGATTCCGCGCGTTCGCTGCGCGGACCGCAGGAGTAGCCGCTCAGCCGGCGATCTTCGAGAAATCGGCCATCTGCCCGGTCGCGTCCCGGATGCGGGCAAGCAGCGCCAGCCGGTTGGCGCGCACGAAACTGTCCTCGTCATTGACCAGCACCGCCTCGAAGAAGGCGTCGACGGGGCGGCGAAGCGCTGCCAGCGCCTGCATCGCGGCCGGGAAATCCTGCATGGCGATGGCCTCGCCGGCCTGATGCTCGGCATGGGCGACGGCCTCGAACAGCGCGCCTTCCTCGTCCTGACGGAACAGGACCGGATCGACCGCCTCGGCAATGGCCGTTCCCTTCTTCTCTTCCGCCGCGAGGATGTTGGCGGCGCGCTTCGTGCCCGCGAGCAGGTTCTTCCCGTCCTCTGAATCGAGGAAGATGCCGAGCGCGGCGACGCGGGAGACGATCACGAGCAGATCGTCCGCATCGGGCGTGATCACCGCGTCGATCAAATCGTGGCGCGCGCCCTTGTCGCGCAGATAGACCTTCAGCCGGTCGTGGAAGAAGGAGAGGAGATCACGGTCGCCGCCGGTCGCCTGAAGCAGATTGAGGCGGATCCCGTTCTCGACCACGATGCGGATGACGCCGAGCGCGGCGCGGCGCAGCGCGTAGGGGTCCTTGGAGCCGGTCGGCTTCTCGTCGATGGCCCAGAAGCCCACCAGCGTATCGAGCTTGTCGGCGAGCGCGACGGCAATCGAGACCGGATCGGCCGGCACCGTATCGGACGGCCCCTGCGGCCGGTAATGCTCCTCGATCGCAGCGGCGACGCCTGCGTCCTCGCCTTGCAGCAGGGCGTATTTGCGGCCCATCGCGCCCTGAAGCTCGGGGAACTCGCCGACCACCTCGGTCTGCAGATCGGCCTTGGCCAGCACTGCGGCGCGCGCGGCAAGAGCCGGATCGGCGCCGACCAGCGGCGCAAGCTCGACCGCAAGGGCGCGGATGCGCTCGACGCGCTCGCCCTGCGTGCCCAACTTGGCGTGGAAGGTGACGCCCAGCCGGTCGAGTCGCGCCATGCGCTGGTCGAGCGGCTTTTTCAGATCGAGCCCAAACTTCTCGGCCGACTCGCCCAGCGAGGCGAGGTCGGGCAGGTCGGCCTGATCGGTGTTCCAGAAATGCACGGCATCGGAAAGCCGGGCGCGCACCACCTTGCCGTTGCCGCGCGCGATCTCGGCCCCGCCGTCGCGCGCCTCGATGTTGGAGACCAGCACGAAACGGCTGGAGAGCCGCTCGGCCTCGCCGCGCGGGCGGGTGACGAAGCATTTCTGGTTGGCGCGGATGGTCAGGCGGATCACCTCGGCGGGGATGCCGAGGAACGCATGCTCGAACTCGCCCATCAGCACCACCGGCCACTCGACCAGCCCCGACACCTCTTCCAGCAACCCCTCATCCTCGACCAGATCGAGGCCGGCGGCGAAGGCGAGGTTGCGGGCGTCGTCGAGGATGATGCGCTTGCGCCGCTCGGCGTCGAGCACGACCTTCGCGGCTTCGAGCTTGGTCACGTAGTCGTCGAACCGCTTGACGGTGATCGGGCCGGGCGCATGGAAGCGGTGGCCATAGGTGACGTTGCCGGCGCGGATGCCGTCGACCTCGAAATCGACCACTTCGGGATCCGACGATTCCGGGCCGAAGGTGCAGAGGATGGATTGCAGCGGTCGCACCCAGCGCAGGCTGCCAGGCTTCGCCGAGGCCGCGCCCCAGCGCATCGACTTCGGCCACGGGAAATTGCGGATGATGCCCGGCATCAGCCCGGCGACGATCTCCTCGGCCGCGCGGCCGGGACGCGCGATGCGCGCGACGTAGAAATCGCCCTTCTTCGGGTCGGTATGGATATGCGCTTCCTCGATGGAGGCAAGCCCGGCCTTGCGCAGGAAACCCTGTATCGCCTGTTCCGGCGCGGCGGTCGACGGGCCCTTGATCTCCTCGGCGACGTCCTTCGAGCGGGCGGTAATGCCGCGTATGTCGAGCGCGAGACGGCGCGGCGTCCAGTGCTCGCGCGCCGCCTCATAAGTCAGCCCGGCCTCGACCAGCCCGTCGGTGACCAGCTTCTTCAGGTCGCCCGCAGCCTTGCGCTGCATGCGCGCAGGGATTTCCTCGGAGCGAAGTTCAAGCAGAAGATCAGGCATCGGTGGGCTCCGCCCGCATGCTGTTTTTCAGGTTGCGCGTCCTCGCGCCGAAGGCGCTGCGGGCGCGCGGCGAGGCGGGGATTTCCTCGGAGCGAAGTTCAAGCAGAAGATCGGGCATGTCAGAGGCTCCCGGCGCTGACGGTGAAGCCGCCGGCCTCCGTCTCGAGGAAGGCCTCGCCGCAGGCCTTGGCGAGGTTGCGCACGCGCAGGATGTAGCTCTGCCGCTCGGTGACGGAGATGACGCCGCGCGCGTCGAGCAGGTTGAAGGCGTGGGAGGCTTTGATGCACTGATCGTAGGCCGGCAGCACCATGCGGTGCGGTTGGCCCTCCGGCCGCTTCGTCCCGGCTTCGAGCAGCGCGCGGCATTCCTTCTCCGCGTCCTCGAAATGGCGAAACAGGATGCCAGTGTCGGCAAACTCGAAATTGAAGCGCGAATATTCCTGCTCGGCCTGAAGGAAGACGTCGCCATACGTCACCTTCTCCGCACCCTCGCGGCCGTTGAAGTTCAGGTCGTAGACATTGTCGACGCCCTGCACATACATCGCCAGCCGCTCCAGCCCATAGGTCAGTTCGCCGGCGACGGGCGCGCATTCGATGCCGCAGACCTGCTGGAAATAGGTGAACTGCGACACCTCCATGCCGTCGCACCAGCACTCCCAGCCCAGCCCCCAGGCGCCGAGCGTCGGGCTTTCCCAGTCGTCCTCGACGAAGCGGATGTCGTGGAGCGTGGTGTCGATGCCGATCGCCGCCAGCGAGCCGAGGTAGAGCTCCTGAAGGTCCGGCGGGTTCGGCTTCAGGATCACCTGATACTGGTAGTAATGCTGGAGCCGGTTGGGGTTCTCGCCGTAGCGGCCGTCCTTGGGCCGGCGCGAGGGCTGGACATAGGCCGCGTTCCACGGCTTCGGCCCCAGCGCGCGCAGCGTCGTCGCCGGGTGGAAGGTGCCGGCGCCGACCTCCATGTCGTAGGGTTGCAGCACGACGCAGCCGCGCTCGGCCCAGTAATTGTGCAGGGTCAGGATCAGGCCCTGGAACGAGCGGGTCGGGTGCATGTGGGCGGGCAGGCTGGCGTTCACGGGGCGGCTCGCAGCGGCATGGACGGGAAAGGCCCGTCCTAGAACCGCGACCGGCAGGCGTCAAGGCGAGAGGCGGCGGGCTTGCGGCCCATAGCTCAGGGCGGCGCATCGAGGACGAAGCGTTC
>Ga0172382_10011654_pt1 | contig 11589 bp, 7 predicted proteins | sample Leawel138RmetaG_FD_122245 | JGI IMG/M metagenome (GOLD analysis project Ga0172382, IMG submission 122245) | Leachate microbial communities from a municipal landfill in Southern Ontario, Canada - Leachate well 138R metaG | ecosystem: Engineered > Solid waste > Landfill > Unclassified | place...
AAATTTAATCGTTATTAACGCGGATTTTTTATCTTCACCTATAGCGTTTAGTATTGTATTGTATGTTGTTGGGTCTGTGTCATTGGTTATTGCACTATAGTTAACTGTACTGCCATATGGCATAGTTGGACCAGATACTTCATGTATACCTTCATGGTTTACGATCATCGAAGAAATGTTTCCGAGCGTAGCCATTTCACCCATATTGAATCTACCAATGTCATCAACGATTGGATCTGTGAACGTCACTACGAGGTATGTTGGCATAAGCCTGCCGCCGCCAAATGAATTTGTCATCGTATTCGAAGCTGAAACAGATTCTAAACTATCAGAGGCACTACCTAGCAGATTATAAGTTGGTTCTGTAGTTGCATAAACATAGAATGCCGGTACAGTAACTAGGACTGCAATAAGAATTATCGCTTTACTATGTTTTACTGAGAAAGATCCACTCCTAGCGAAATAGCCGTTTCTTAGCCGGTTCTTCGCCTTAACTGACTTAGCGAACCGCTCAAAACGTTCTCCAGAGTTTGGCCAGAATATTCTGTCACCCAATATAGCTGTTAATGCAGGGGCAAACGTGAGTGATGCTATTAGGGTAACTATAACGCCTAAGCCGACGACTAAACCCATGGTTTGTAGCATAACCATTGATGTTGCGGCCAAAGCAAAGAAGGATATTATGACTGTAGCACCACTGGTGACTATACTTTCGCCAGCCCAAGTGATGGATTTTTTAATGGCTTCGAAAAGCGGTAAACCGTTGATTCGTTCTTCTCTATGGCGAGCTAAAATGAATATGCTATAGTCTGTTCCTACACCTATGAGAACTGTTACAAGTACTGTTGATACAGTATAATCGACAGGGTTTATGTAAGTACCAATCAAGTAGGGGAATATTTGTGAAACACCAAGACCGATACCTATTGTGCCTAAAGTGACTATTGGAATTACTATAGATCGGAAGAAAACTGCGGTAGCAATGATCAAAAGAGCAATTGTAATTGGTAAAATGAGTTCTAGATCATTATAGGTTGATTCTCTGAAATCATAGTTTATTGCATCCGAACCTGTAACTTTGACTGAGTGTACGTTACCTTGGTTTGTTGCCATCATTTCAGCTATCATTTTGCGAATAGCTTCAAGGTTTTCATCCCCTGATTCAGTGAATGTAATTGAAATCAAGGTAACATTTCTTGATGGAGAAACAAATGATGTTATTAAAGAATTAAATTGGTTACCTATGTTATACGCCGTTGGATTTTTGATGATTTGAGATGCTAAGGTTTGCAATGCATTATTACTTGCGTTTTCACCTGCATCATATATTGCTGTAATTAATTCTTCAGAAAGCCCAGATTCATTGGCTATGTAATTTACAGTTAGAGTTAACAATTTAGAGTTTGTGTATGTAGTGTTTGCGCTTAAGTAATCAGGAAGTTTGAGTTCTGAAGCGATTTTGTTAGCAAACTCTTCACCATCGCTTAAGTAAATAGGTATAAACTGGGCATTAGCGCTATCAGCGGCTATCGAAGCAGTTTGGTTAACCCAACGTGCAGGAGGTAGAAAGACCTTCGGTACATAGGAGCACCATGAAGCATTGAAACAATCAAGCATATGAGATGTATAGTCATTGAACGAATCTTCATCAAGGTCTTTGAGAATATCACTTGTTTGATCGTAGGAGATGCTATTGAAGAGTTGAATAAATTTAGCCATACCATAACTCTGTGAATACCAAATTACATTATCAGCTAAATTAGCTAAAGCGATATTGCTTGGGTCTCTACCCAAGTCGTATGCAGCGTCTACAAATTCAATTGGTGATTTTGATTGATTAGCCACATATGCAATAGAGAAGGACCGAATTTGAGCCTCATTTTGCTGCACTGTATTGAACAAAAAACTATCTAAAGAGAAAGTATGAATCAATGCTTTAGCGAATTCTTGCATCGTAGTATTTCCAGCTAGAGCCGTCTCGATGTATTGCTGATTGGTAAGGTTTGCCGCCAAGGAAGCACGTTCTGTTGAAGTAAAAGTTTGTGTTAGAGGGTTTTGAAAACTCGTAACCCAAGAAATATTAAATGCATACAGTAGTGGAGAGGTGTATTGGTCAAATGCGTTTGGGTCTGCATTTAAGAGGATAGCAGCTGTTTGATCATAAGCTGCTTGGTTAAGAGTTTCTTTGGTATAATAGTCTAAGTTATTGGATTCCGGTGGTGCCTCAACAAAATCTGTTAATGACAGGACGTGTGGTGAATTGAGGGTTATGTATTGAAGTGCAAAGTTTGTAAGTGCTATGTTGACTTGTGTTTGGTTATCTGCATTGTTTAGGTAATCATCAAAGGTAAATGAGTTTGTAAACGCAGTGACAAAAGTTTGGGCTGTCTCATTGCCTGATAGATATGTATTAATGTATGCATGGTTTATCAGATTTGAAGCATAAGATGCTCGTTCAGTCGGTGTCCAGGTCGATGTTGATGGGTCTTGAAAACTCTGGGTCCAAACTGTGTGATAAGCTTCAAGCAAACCTGAAGTATATTGGGTATAAGTTGTGGGATCTAATTTGTTTAGTGCATCTGCGGTTGTTTGATTAGCTATTGTGTTGGACAAGTCGATATTGCCTAAAGTAGAACCCATTGCTTGAGTCCAAGCGTTAAGATACATTGCTGGAGTTCCATAAAGAAGGTTGCAAGTTAAGTTAGCGCTCTGTAGAGAAGTATAGGCGCCAGCCCATACACCTGAGTATACTGCAGGGACACTATAGAGTAAGTAGTACGTCATATTTGCGTTGTCTAAAGTTAGGTAGACACCTTGGTTAGTCTGGTTTAAGCCAGGAATTAATTGTGTATATTTAGTAGTATTGTAGGCTTGGAACCAAACGTTAGAATATATTGTGGGGACACTATAGAGTAAATTATACGTTAAGTTACCGCCATAATACGCAGTGTATACGCCTTTGTTTGTTTGGTTTAAGACAGGAATAAGAATTGAGTAGACGTTGGTGACATTTTCTATTCCAGTTATATCTGAGCTTTTGTTAATTTGCCAAGTCAATTCTTCAATAAATTTTTGTGTTTCAATGGAGGAGGCATCATCAGTGTTGATTACGAGTACGAGAGAGTTGTTAGAAACAGATTTTTGAAATTGGCTTTTTATTATGTCGTTTGCTTTTGATGATTCCATATCTGTTTCAGTAGTTGTTTCAAGGGTCATTGAAGTAATACCTGAAGCAGTCAACACTACAGGCATTATTATTGCGAGCAGTAAAATCCAAACAGCGACAATTGTCCATTTGCGCTTTGTAATCAAGTTGCCAAGTTTTCCAAAGTAATTAGTTTTTTTATGAGTCAACGCTAAAGTCTACTTCCTATTAATTGATATGTTATTGAGACTTTTGACTTCATTATTTGGCAGCTTGCACATATAGATTGTACCGAGCATACGCGGCTTTCAAAAGACATATACATGAATTAATTTACAGTATACTTATGCGCCGCTTAATCCTCGAAATTTCAGAAAAAGAATTGTTGAAAGCAGGAATTGAGTTACCACCATTAAAAAAAATAAAATCACTTGAACTTCTATACATTTTACGACAAAACAATCATGAATTCGCTGCAATATCGAGGATTGCTTTAAAAGAATCAAGCTTGAGTGTAGAAGATTTACTTCGAAATAATATATTGTTTGATGCACAAGTAATTGAGAAAGAAAAAAATGGCTCATATATCCTGTTTACCCGCAGTGGAGCACCCGGCATATCATCTGTGTTAGATTATATCGGAATTGAAGGGGGCTATTTATTACCTCCTCTATGTATTGCAGACGGTAAGGTAAAATTCTCGTTTTTGGGAAACGAACGACAGATTAAGGAGTTTATGGAAAAAATCGACGCAATTTCTATCCATTACAGGGTTGTTCTTTTAGCAGATGCTAACTTTTCACCAATTTCTCCGCTGAGCCAATTAACGGAAAAACAACAGGAAGTCTTACTTACAGCCTATAAACTTGGATACTACGACATTCCAAGAAAAATTACTTCAGATGAGTTAGCTAATAAACTGAAACTTGTGAATTCAACCGTGGTGGAACATTTGCGGAAGGGAGAACAACGGATACTCAAGCAAATAATTGACGGCAAACTACAATAGAAAAAAATAACTACCCTTTCCTTGAGAGAGCGACAATTACCTGCTTTCTTTTCTTTAATGAAATTTATTGAATTTCAGCTTTAAACTTTGCAAGCAACTCCTTAAGGGACTTATGGCATTTACTACATGCTAACATGTGGTTTCCGCAGGAGGGACAATACAGCTTTTGATTAAGCAGCTTATCAAGGATAGCCATAAGTTCTACGTTATTTTGTAATTCTTTTTCTGGATCTATTTTGATTGGTTTACTTTCAAAAGTAGAGGGAAAAGGCTTATTGTCACTAACAATTTCTTGATAAACTTTAGAGATGCTTGTTTTGCCTTCTCGTAGTGCTTGTTTCTCATCCTCACTTGCTTGCTCCAAAATTTTTTTTCCTCGTTCTAAAGTTCTAGTAGATACACCTGCCCTCTTTGCAACGATTTCGGTTGCCTTAGGTTTTATGGTCGATTCGGGGTCAGTATCCTCTGGCGCGAACCCAAGCTGGAGGTCACGACCATTTTTACCACTTTGGGCTTGTCGTTTCTTAGCCAACGACGTCTCAATCTCCAACAAAGGGATAGCTAATTCGACTAGTTGAAAGTTATTCAGGTGACGTCGTCTTAAATTAGCCTCTATTACGAACTTTTTCTCCAAAAGTTTGTCTTCAAAATGTTTTACCTCAAAATCTGGTTCAATACCTAGTTCGGTACAAGCACGAAAACGGTGATGACCATCTAAAACGACTAAGTCTTGATTGGCTATGATGGGATAATGTTGACCTTCTATTTCTATTGATTTTTTTAATTCGCCAAATTCCTCGTCAGTCATACGTGGCAAGAGCTTGTCATATTCAGGATTAAGATGAAGGCTCATCGGGCGTTCGTACCTTTTTTGTTGGTATTGTTATATAAGAGTAAGGGGTTAATCGATTTAAACATAAGTTAGAAAATCAGTTAATATGGAAGCGTAAATTAGTGTGTATTTAGTTGATGATGTTTTCCTACTGTTTAATCGTTATTTTTAACAAGTACACTCTTCAAATTACTTAATTGATAAGCGACATTTTTGATGTTTTCATACAAACACAAGCAAGAGCTAAATACATACATAAATTATTATTTATAAATGAATAGATTACAGTCTATAGATAAAAAACGCAAAACAGCCAATAGCCCAAGCACATAGTTGAGTTTTAAACAGCAAATAAAAGAGAAATGAAATTATTTAATGAAACATAACTCCAAGAGCTTTAGCCCTAAACCTTTTTCATCTAAAATAATATAACAAATACAGGTATTATATTGAGCATTAAAGAAGCAAAGAAAACAGCGGAAATAGCAGTAGAAGTAGCCAAGGGATATAGGGATAATCAGAGGGAAGCTTGCAAAGCATTACAGGAGACAAAGAAGCAGGCAATTGGCGTCAGATCTCTCTGGAGAGAAGGTAATAAATCTAAACTCATAGAAATGGGAATAGCATTAATTATTTTCCCTGAACCTACGCCGATAAGTGAAATTATAGGTGTAGGCTTTTTAGTAGCAGGTGGTGTACAGAGGGGAGTAAAGAACCGGTCAGCTTACATGGAAGATATCCCTAAAAGCATTACAAACGCTCTGAAAGACATCAATAGTTTAAGACTATAATCAAGAAGATGTTACAATCTTTTTAATCATTTGATGTAATTAATTGAAATGAAAGTAACGTATATGGTATAAATTACTAATACGTTGTACTACAAAACCACAAGTATTATATGATGGCATCACACCTAATTTATAATCAGTATCATAATCTCATAATGGTGAGTATAAACTCGCATAATGTGATTACAATAATCAAATAAAATAATTCACAAGGAGTTGTATATTTACGGGACAATCCCAAACCTTTACGATAAAGTACGTTGTACACGCTAGATTTGAAATTGAAGGTGTTGTTGAAAAACCAGATGTTATCGGGGCAGTTTTTGGTCAAACAGAAGGTCTATTTGGTCCAGAACTTGATTTACGTGAACTACAAAAAACTGGACGTATTGGTAGAATAGAAATCGAGTTACATTCAAAAAATGATCGAACGAATGGTTCAATTACTATACCAACAAGTTTGGATCGTGTATCAACAGCGCTTATTGCAGCAAGCGTCGAAAGCATAAACCGTGTCGGGCCATGTAGTGCAAAAGTTAACCTTGATCGCATTGAAGATATAAGAGAAGCACGGCGAAAAGTCATAATTGACCGAGCCAAAGAAATTCTTCATCGCTGGAATATTGAATCGATGCCAAGTGTAGACGAAGTATACAAAGAAATCAGCGATACCATGAAAGTAGGAAAAGTCGAAAAATATGGTCCTGAAGACTTACCCGCTGGTCCTGGTTTAGAAAGCTCCAAAGATATCATCATAGTTGAAGGTAGAGCAGATATCATCAATCTTATGCGCTGCGGGATCTTTAACACTATAGCACTCGAAGGTGCAAAGGTACCAGATTCAATAAAAAAAATTACGAAAGAACGCAATGCAACCGCTCTACTCGACGGCGACAGAGGCGGGGATTTAATCCAAAAAGAGCTTTTACAAGTAACCAACATCAAATTCATAGGTCGAGCGCCCCGAGGCAAAGAAATCGAAGAATGTAACTGCCGAGAAATTGCAGAAGCACTCGATAACCGTGTGTCCATTAACGAGTTATTAGGTAAGCAAACAGTGCAACCAAAGAAAACAGTTCCACCGATTCCAGCAACTCCAGAGCATACGAAAGTAAAAGCCGAAGTTCCAGATACTATTGTACAAGCAGCTAAAGCGCTAGTCAGTACCCTCGAAGCAGTACTGCTTAATGAGAAACTTGAATTGATTGAGCGCTTGCCTGTAAGTCAACTTGCCGAGAAACTTCAGCAAATAGCAGGAGTCAACACTGTAGTTTTCGATGGTATTATCACACAACGTATTGTTGATATTGCAGGTGACAAAAATATCAGACGAATTGTTGCTTCACGCGTTTCTGAAGCTGTTAAGCCAGCGCTTAACGTTGAGTTGATGACATTTCAAAATGTGATTCCATAAACGGTCAAGCCTAAAAATAATCTATTAGCCTTTTTGTTTTTTCTTCTTTTATTATTGCTTCCAGATTTCTCTCTGTTATGTTAAATGACTTAAGCACACGAGCAGCGGCAGGTAATACTTGATTTGTTATGTAGTAAGTTGAGTCAACATTGTCTATTTTAGCAAAAACATAAGGTATTGCCCTTGAGAAAAGCGGACCTTTACCCGTCTGTATAACATAACCAACCTTGTCGCCTATAGTCAATCGCGCCCCTCGCGCAATAAGCATTTTCGCTGCTTGCACATGTGGGGCTCGAACAGCATAATTCTTAGGTGGTTTGGTAAGTGTTTTCCAAATTATCAAGTCTTCAAGTGGAATACGATTATGCTGCAAGTCAATTGCTATTGATTTTACATATTCGATTGCTTTTTCGGGTGACTGCACTTTTAATATAATTTCAAGCACATGTTGCTGGACACGTTTGGCTACTTCTGCCCAGTCACCACGGATTACTTCTAATCCTACGATGTCTAAACTACCGTCTTGGCGCAAACCAGCATAGCGTTTCTTTGCTTCAGAAAAAAAGACGCGAACATAAACGTGGCTAATTTCAACTTCTAACTTGAGTGTCTGTTGGATGTCTGCTTGAAGTTTTTCATTTTTTGTTTTGTCATATTTTACGAAGAGGCTGTCTGTATCGCCATAAATAACCTCGACGCCATCATTCTTGGCCATTTGAGAGGAAGTCCAAATTATGTGTCTTCCCCATGCCGAGGCTGCTTCAGCGACGGGTTTAATATACCATCTTGCGCCAATCCATCCAGCGTATCCGTATATTGCGTTTGTGATAATTTTTAGGGCTTTTTGGCGTGCGTTCAAAACTTGGTATTCAACAGTTCTTGTTGTTTGCTGTTTCATTTTTTGGCGTATAGCGGCTCTTATGTTGAGAAGGTGTGTGAGGGCTTCGTTGTAAAAACCAGGTGGTGATTTGCGGAAGCGATAGCCGATTTCGGGGGCAACGTAAACACCTTCGGAAGGTTCTGGGTCACCTGCCTGGATGTAGGTATCTGGTGATAGGTTGTAGGTTATCATAATGTTCGGGTACATTGATTTGAAGTCTAGAACAGCTATGTTCTCATGCAGTCCTGGCTTAGGCAATAATACTAGTCCACCGGTATATGGAACATAGGTTTGCTCAAGTCGTCGCGGTACTATTTCACCGATTTTTTGTGCCTGTTTAATCAGATACGATTCAACGCGAAAACCCGTTGCGGCACTCATGACTTGGTCTAATGGCATAAGGGTTAAGATGGATAATTGGATTGAAAAGTCTATTAGCAATTTAATTGTCCCATATACACGGTGAGCATTATCTAGCCCATACTGGAGCAGTTCAGCATTCTTCTGTGGTGTATCCCAGAAATCGGCGAAAGATGTTTCATCAATAATTCTTTTCCTCTCAATTGTGACCCCCAAGTTTTTTGCAAAGTTAGCAAGGTTCTGGACCTTTACTTCGGGAAACATATTTGAAAAGTCTGCTAAATCTATATTTACAATACCTGTGGTTGAAACATGGCCATATACACCTTTGTGCGGCTCTGAGCTCGCCCTGTCAAAATTAAGCAAAAAACCATGCTTATGGCTTCGTTCCCGTAGATAAGTCCAGTCGGTTCTATTTGCACCATAGCTTACGATTATATCAGGGTCAAAAGAACGGATATAGGTCATGAACTCTTGGATGATAGTTGTATCATCCTTGTTTTGAGAGGCTACGAACTGTTTCTCAAAGCCATTGTTAGTGACTGTTGAGAGTACTATGACAGGGTTTAAATCCGGTTTTGGTGCCCCCTCGCTACTATAACAAATCATCGAAAAAGCAAGCAATCTCAAATCTGGAGTAAACGAATTGTTTTCCAGTGGTATAGGTGGAGAGTTGATTGAGTATACCTTGGTAGCTCTTGTGTCAGGTATATTTTTTTCTTCTTTGGCTTCTACCTGATGCCAACTGCAGGGTATAACTCCGTTATCCCTCAGATAACGCATAGTTGGACGGATATCATCTTCATAACAATCAGAAATTCCGTCGTGTTTACGTATATGCTCTGCAACCTTGGCGATTTGAACTGCTTTTTTACAGTAAATTTTAATTGCTGCCACTCGTTTTCCAAAAAAACGTCGCTGAACAATCTCTGTTTTAGTAACTATAGATCTGTAACTAAGCATTATGTTTTTTGCAATGTATGATCCTTCTGCTCCATCGTGAAGTACAGCATAGAAATAAGCGGTAACACCGTGGTCTACTAAGAGAACTCGGTTGCCTGATTTGTCAATTGCCCAGAGCCATAGGTCCACATTATCGTTTTGAATTTTAGTGTTTATATCCAGCAGCCAAAAAACTAGTTTCACAACTTTGTCGCCAAATAAATATTGAATAGATCGTCTTTAAACTTTAAGATTATTCAAAAGGACCTAAGACATTTGAATAAATAAATATTGAAAAATCATTTAGAGCAGACAACTTGCTAAAAAATGCCTAATCATTGAAGTCAAAGCAGATACATAGCAAATAAGCTTAAATCAAGCTTAACAGTCCAATCCATTAGAAACTAAATGCAATACGCCATACAAACACATCAACTAACTAAAAAATATAACAATTACACAGCAGTTGATAGCCTAGATATTTCAGTAGAACGAGGCGAAGTTTTTGGTCTACTTGGTCCTAATGGTGCAGGCAAAACAACTACTGTCTCAATGCTTTGCACTATTCTTAAACCAACATCAGGAACTGCAACTATAAACGGATTCGATCTAGTTCGCCAATCACATAGTGTCAGAAAATCGATCGGTATTGTTTTTCAAGATCCCAGTATTGATGATCGCCTCACGGCGCGTGAGAACCTCTACATGCATGCTAATCTATATGGGGTCCCAGCAGCAGAACAAAAGGAACGAATTGAGCGTATTCTAAAGCTCGTAGAACTCGAAGACCGTGCAGAAAGCTTACTACGAACATACTCTGGAGGTATGCGACGTAGACTAGAGCTTGGACGAGGCTTAATTCATTATCCTCAAATTCTTTTCCTTGATGAACCCACCGTTGGGTTAGACCCTCAGACGCGAGATCACATTTGGAAATACATTCGGGAACTAAAAGAAACCCACGATATCACTGTCGTTTTAACTACTCATTATATGGATGAAGCAGACCGGCTCTCTGACCGTATTGCAATTATGGATCATGGAAAAATTGTTGTATTAAATACTCCACAAAAACTCAAAGAAACACTAGAAGGTGATGTTATAACAGTGCGGGCTAATGACATCCAATTGCTATCAGACTTAGTAGTTAAATGGTTAGGGCTCACAAAAACACGGATAGTGGATGGTGCCTTAGAAATCACGGTGCCTAATGCTAAAGCAGCAATGCCTCGAATTATGGAGTTAGCAACTCAAAATAACATTTATGTTGAATCGCTTATTTCACGAGGACCTAACTTGGAAGATGTGTTTCTTCATTATACTGGGCGTTCAATTCGTGAAGACTCCACAAGAGAACTATATGGTTTTGCTGCCGTTCAAAGGAGGGCAATAAAATGACTGAACTGCGAGCCCTCTATACACTTTGGCTGAGGGAAGTTAAACGTTTCATCCGTGACCGTGCAAGAGTGATTATTAGTTTTGTTCAGCCACTACTCTGGCTTGTCGTTTTTGCAGCAGGATTTGGTGCACGGATAACTTTTACAGGGGTAGATTATCAACAGTATCTTTTTCCAGGAATTATCGGTCAAACGTTGTTATTCACATCTATGTTTATGGGTATAAGTGTAATTTGGGATAAAGAATTCGGCTTTATGAAAGAAATTTTGGTAGCGCCTATTTCACGATTTACGATTTTTCTAGGTAAAATGATAGGCGATAGTTCAGCAGCACTACTTCAGGGTATCATTGTTTTTATTTTTGGTTTCCTCTTAGGTATACCCTTTGATCCATTGACATTTTTTAGCGCCTTGCCCGTTATGTTATTAATTACTTTTGGGTTGGTGAGTCTTGGTTTAATAATTGCAAGCTTCGTCGGCAGTTTAGAAAATTTTGGTGCAATCCAAACTTTTGTCAATCTGCCTATATTTTTTCTTAGCGGAGCGTTGTTTCCAGTTACAGGAGCTGGAACACCAGAACGGCTTCGGATTGCTTCAACTTTTAATCCATTAACTTATGGTATTGATGCCCTCCGTACCGTGATTTTGGGCTCTGCTTGGACACCTATACAACCTTTGTATGTTGACATCGGCATAATCGTCTTGTTTGATGTAGCAATGATTATCATTGGTACTTGGGCGTTTAGTAAAATGAAATAAAATGACTTAAAAGGCTCAACTATTGTTTGTTGATCATTTCGTTGATCTGTTCTTCCATCG
>Ga0172382_10011656_pt1 | contig 11587 bp, 10 predicted proteins | sample Leawel138RmetaG_FD_122245 | JGI IMG/M metagenome (GOLD analysis project Ga0172382, IMG submission 122245) | Leachate microbial communities from a municipal landfill in Southern Ontario, Canada - Leachate well 138R metaG | ecosystem: Engineered > Solid waste > Landfill > Unclassified | place...
CCTATCGCGGCTAAAATTGATAGCTTTCATCCAGGTTTCAAAGTAGTTTCCCGCCTGGCCCACAAAGGGGCGTCCACTAGTATCTTCATCCCTGCCCGGCCCCTCTCCTACCACAAGCAGACGGGCGTTTTCAAAGCCCTCTCCCGGAACACTTTTGGTTCTTGTTTTCCCAAGGTCACATTTGTGGCACTCTTTAATCGTTTGGGCAATTTGCTGTAATGTCTTGGTCTCCTGAGGTCGTTTGAATCTTAATCGTCGCTTTTCTCCCGTGTAGGTCTCATCTAGGAGGCGCTGTAGTGAGTCACATAGGTTGTAGAGCTCTCTCAGTTTCTCTTCACGCATACTCAATTCTCCACAGGTAGAGTCCGTCTGGTGCAGCCGTACGACCCGCTCGCAGACGATCTCTGGAGGCCAAACATTTTTCAAAACTACTAACCGGCTCTCCATTCTCTCCCATTTGTAGCATAGTGCCAACCATTGAGCGTATCTGGTGCATCAGAAAGGCGTTCGCCCTAACCTTGTAGATTAAGAGCTCTCCCCCCCACTGCGACGCCTCAAGGTTAAATTCACTCTCGTAGAGGTCTCTAATTTTTGAATGACTTTGGTCGCCGGCAGCCCGAAAGGTTGAAAAATCGTGACTCCCCAGCAATACCTGAGCGTAACCATTCAGTAATTCAAGAGGGGGAATTTTACGTATCAAACCAACTCTACCCCTCTCAAAAGGGGTGTAGGTTGCCATCTCTTTTGTGTAGTAGCGGTACTCTCGGCTGAGGGCAGTATACCTGGCGTGAAAGGTTGCATTGACACCCTTCCCGGCGATAATACGGATTGAATGGGGCAGGTATCGGTTCAAAGCTAAAGGAAAGGCCTCTACAGGTACGCTCTGATTTTTAGTGTCGAAATGGGCAACCTGCCCTATAGCATGGACCTTTGTATCGGTGCGGCCCGACCCGATAAGTTGCACCTTCTCTTTAAGGACTTTTTCGAGGGCCTTTTCAATCAACTCTTGGACCGTTACCGCCCCTTTTTGACGCTGCCACCCACAATAATCGGCGCCATCGTAACTGATAAGGAGACAAACACGACGATACCCCTCTTTGAGGGGGAAATTAGTGGGTCTTTTCCAGTCTTGCTTAGCCACAGTGCTCCTCCACGACGACAAATGCCAAAGCTAAAGAGGCTTCATGGGTTAAAGAGAGGTGGATAAGGGCTTCTTCTAAGTTAAACCTTTGGAGAATCTGTGCACTTAGCTTAAAGCTGGGAGCCCCCGCTGCGTTAGTGACAACAGCAATATCAGAGGGGTAGATTCCTCGAAATCCACTTCCCAGAGCTTTTACTAAAGCCTCCTTAGCTGCATAGCGCGAAGCTAAAAATTCCTCTTGTCCACTCTTAAGTTTTAACAGCTCTGAGACCTCTAGAGGATGAAATAACCTTGCAATGATATGCCGGCTCATCCTCTCGCGGTTAATGCGCCCTATCTTAACAGCATCGAGGCCAACACCTCTAATCCTATAACCACCCACTACTTTAACCCACTGTTAGCGTCTTCTTCACTTTTGGAGAGAAAGATTTTAATAATTTCGGGGTCACTGGAGAAGGTGAAATCGAGATCTATGTAAGACTTCTCTGCCTCTAAAAGCACCGGGGCGCTCACTGTCCCCACTTGGGTAGCCAAAGAAAAGTCGGCCTTAGCGCTGATTTTACCGGAGTCAACCAACCTTATGTAACGCTCATCCCCCGCTATCTTAAGGGTTACCGCCTGGGGTACTTTACTACTTACCTCGTATCCCGCCGGGAGGATTACCTCTAGGGGGATTTCCACAAAACGGGTATCAAGAACCACGTAGTTAACCACTAAATAGATCCCGATAGCCAACAAGAGTGAGATTATTTTGATAGGCCAATCGACCAGTAGTGAACGCATTACTTTATTCAATCTCATCGCCTGAGGCCTCCATAATATCTATCGGAGTTACATCGTGGTAACTAAAGAGGGCTAGCAACATCCTTTTAACCATTGGAATATCTAAATCGTAATAGAGGTTGGCGTTGTAGGTTAAGCTAATTGCGCCACTCTCTTCTGAAACAATCAGGACAATGGCATCCGACTCTTCGGCTAGCCCTAAGGCCGCTCTATGGCGGGTCCCAAAACTCTTTTTAATATCGGTTTGCTCACTCAACGGGAGGTAACAACCGGCGGCCAAAATTTTGCCCCCTTGAATTACCATGGCACCATCATGTAAGGGTGTGTCGTGGTCAAAGACGGTTAGAATCAAGGCAGAAGAGAGGTCCGCATTCAGTCGAGTCCCCGAATCAATTACCCCTTTTATTCCGAGGTGGCGGGTAAATACGATTAACGCCCCCCGATTTTTGGAAACTAGTACGGAGCAAGCATTCAAAATAATATCGATTTGTTCAGCGGTTGTTTGGGTCCCCATACGAAAGAGTCGACTGCGACCACTAAAAACCGAAGTAAACGCACGGCGCAACTCGGGTTGGTAAACCACCAAAATAAAGACAACCACCGGCACAGTCATATAGCGGTAGAGCCAAAGGAAAGTCTTTAAATTGAGGAGCCGTGCGAGGGCGTAAACTGCCAGCAGGACAAACACAATTTTGCCCACTTGCTGAGCCTTTGTCTGTGCTACCGCCATATGAAAACGATAGAAGACAAAAGTTAAGACTCCAATCTCAATAATAGGGATAAGAATTGCCCATATTGTACGCAACCATTGTATAACCATGACCACCTCTGCCCTTATGTGGTCCAGTTGAGTGTGCGCTCAACGGCCTTTTTCCAGTATTTCAATTTTTCTCTCTTCTCCTCTTCTCCCATCGTAGGTGTCCATCGCAGGTCTTCTTGCCACTGAGCGGCAATCTCCTCAAAGGAGGTAAAAAACCCGACGGTCAATCCGGCGGCTTAGGCTGCCCCCAAGGCGGTCGTCTCGGCAACCCGGGGGACAACTATGGGAATTCCCAATAAATCGGCTTGGAACGCCATTAGAAGGTGGCTATTGGTGAGCCCACCGTCAGCTTTTAGAAGTTCCATTTGGCTGGCGCCATCACTGGCCATCGCATCACACAGGTCTTTTACCTGGAAAGCAGTCGCTTCCAAAGCAGCTCTACAGATATGGGCATCACTAGCGTAACCGGTCAGCCCTGCAATAACACCGCGCGCATCGCTACGCCAATAGGGGGCAAAAAGGCCAGAGAAAGCCGGCACGATGTAGACTCCTCCATTGTCTTGGACAGTTCCAGCCAGAGTCGTCACCTCAGGAGCACTTTTGACCAACTTTAAATTATCTCTGACCCACTGCACCAGAGAGCCGGCAACCGCCACAGATCCCTCCAGAGCGTATTGGGCCTTTTCTCCAGCTTTCTGGTAAGCCACGGTGGTCAGTAGCCCATGACTCGAAATTCTGGGCCTCTCGCCGGTATTTACAAGCAAGAAACAGCCTGTCCCGAAAGTGTTCTTCCCCTCACCCACAGAAAAGCAGGCTTGCCCAAAGAGGGCGGCCTGTTGATCCCCTAAAACACCCCCGATGGGGATTGGTGTGGAAAGGTTATTGTCAACACTCGTTAGACCAAAAGGTGCTCCAAAGGAGGGGACTATCTGGGGAAGGCTCGCCTTGGGAATATTAAAAGTAGCCAGCAACCAGTCGTCCCACTCTAAGGTGTTAATGTTCATCAACATGTAACGGCTGGCATTGGTGACATCGGTAACGACGGTCCCTCCGGTAAACTTCCAGAGAAGGTAGGCATCGATTGTTCCAAATACTACCCTCCCCTGTTCAGCATCCGAGCGTAGCCCCTCTATATTTGCGAGGAGCCAACTAATCTTGGAGGCAGAGAAATAAGCACTAGCCACGAGTCCCGAGCGTTCTTGAATCTCTTCCAGCACACCTTGAGCTCTTAAGGCCTCGATTTGCTCAGCACCCCTTAAATCTTGCCAGACAATTGCGTTATAACGCACTCTACCGGTAGCAGGTTCCCAGGCAATAATTGTCTCACGCTGGTTGGTAATCCCTATACCGGCCACCTCGTGAGCCTCAATGTTGCCCTTTTTAAGTGTTTCAACGATAACTGCCACACTATTGGCCCATATCTCAGTGGGATCATGCTCTACCCAGCCAGGTTTAACAAAAATTTGAGTATGTTCTATCTGGTGGGAAGCCTTAGGCAATCCTTTTCTATCAAAGAGAATAAAACGGGTGCTGGTAGTTCCTTGATCTAAAGCTCCAATATAGTGCACGTGGCCCTCCTCGCAATGCGTGCTTTATGGTATAGTATAGCGACAAACAATAAAAGTCGCTACAGCATTTTTGCAGAGGGGAGAAATTGGATGACACTACGCGAGATAGTAAACACTGTTCAAGGTGTTCTGGTTTGTGGAGAGGAAAACCTCAACAAAGACGTCCACCTCGGCTTTGCCTCTGATTTAATGAGCGACGTCCTGACCCTTCTGGCTGACGATATTTTATTAGTGACCGGCCTTTCCAATATTCAGGCGATTAGGACGGCTGAAATGGCCGATATCTCCCAAATCCTCTTCGTACGCAACAAGCGCCCCTCCAAAGAGATGATTGATTTAGCCCGTGAGCACAGTATCACCCTGATCTCAACCCCCTACTCTATGTTCAGAACGAGTGGATTGCTTTTCAGTAATGGCCTAAAACCGGTCTATTAACTCAACAGAGGGGTTGTCCCCTGCCCTAGGTCCCCTAAAACTTTTTCCGAACCAATCATTGCCACCCCACTAAAAGACTCCAGTGACTGTAAAAGCTCCCCGGCTGCCCGCCTAATGTCTTCAGTTGTTGTCGATAAAATCCAATTGCGTCGCTCTTTGCGGTATTCATCACTAATTCCATAGAGAGCCCTTCTGAAAGCTAAAAGGGCTCTATTCTGGGGCGACAAAGGGCGCATTTCACGACTAATAGTCGTAATAATTGCCGAGTTGAGCTGCTCTTTATCGACTCCTTCTTCGGCAATCTCTTCTAGAGCCCTCTGAAAATCTTTGAGAGACTCTACGGTTCTGGGATCACGATAACTGGTGAAAATGCAAAGACGCTCTAGAAGATCAACATGACAATTAACCCCGTAAGCTCCTCCCACAGATCTGACGGCGTCCCACAGTTTGCCGGTAGTTAGTATCAAGGCTAAAAGGGACTGGTGAACTTGAGAGGAATGCAGGGGATTACTCGAATTACAGACCAACGAATTAAAGCTTACCGTTGCCGGAATGGTAAAGAGTTCCACCACTTTTTTTTCACCATTCAAGGGTCGCCTCTCTACCCCCCTTCCATTAAGAGGTCTTGCTCCCAGTGCTCTAAATGAGCCGATAAACTCACCAATATGCTCTTCACAAGACGATAGTAGGTCTTCGGGGCACGCAAGGTGCAGGATAAGGCGCGATTTTTCCATTATCTTACCCCTTAGTTCTTCTAAATCGTGTGCCAAATCTTTAACTGCTTCCGTTTTGCGTTGCGCTAAATCTTTTAAGAAGAACCATTGGTCAAGACCATTCAAAATTTCATTTTGCCTTAAGAGAGGCGAGAAATGGGAAGAAGCCCTCTGGGCGGCATATTGATGGGCACTTTGGGTAATATTCGACTCGTAATCGCTAATCAAATCGTTCAAAACAGCACCAATGCGCGCTTGGTCGTCCATATCCCCTTCGCGTAGAATTGTAGAGAGGAGGGTGAGAGAATCCTTAAAGTCTTCCCGAAGACTCTTTAAACGGAAAGCGAGGGCTAAAAAAGTTGAGGGCGACTCAAGGTAAGTGGAACTCTCTAGGAAAAAGTAAAGTCCCCCTGTTTTGTCGCGAATCTTGATTGCCATCTCATTGTAAGGTACTCCTTTTACGCCGGTCATGTGCAGTAGCCGTGTCATTAAGGGCAGGAGATGGATCTCCTTCTCACTCAAATCATCAAGGCGGATAAAACCATCAAAGTAGACAATCTCATTGGTTTCCATTATTTGGGTATAAAGGGGAACCCCTTTAGTGATCTTTTTACTCTGCTCCATGGTTCGAATATCTTTGGGAAGGTCATTAGGTACCAGAGTGGGAATCTTTGCAATATCTTGGGGTGAGTCTTTCAGCTCCTCGAATTGGTGAAACCGCTCGTTGGCGGCTTTTAGGGTGGCTAAAGCCTCTTTGTCTAGTCGCTCCCTCTCTTTATTTAGTTTCCGCTCTATGCTGGCCTCCAGTTCACTATTGTAAGAGACGTCGGGTTTTACAATCAGAAGGCAACGATGTAGATTCTTGAGAAGGTTTTTCTCAATCCACTGCTCAAAGTACCCTTTGGCACCTGCCTGAGGAGCAAAAAGTTCACCAGGGGCCACCACAGAGGCTGCGATTAGTCTCTTTACCTCATCTAGGGCTTTCCCTACCGAAAGGGTTATGTGGGGCTTGTGACCCTGTAACCAACCACGGACGACACGACTCATCGCCCGTAAACCAACCGGCGTATCCCAAGTTTGCTCTCTTAAGACAAACTCGTAGCGTTTTACGGCATTACGCACCAATTGGGGAGGAATCCCCTCCTCCACTAGTTGTTTTAAAGTCTCCAGAATGAGACGCTCACCAACTTCAGCTTTTTCCGGGTCTATTCCCTTAAATCCCACAATGAAGGGCATTTGACGAAAATTCACCTCCATACCACTAGTAGGAGCTATATCTTTGGAGAGGCCCGACTCAATAATAGCTTTATAGAGGGGGGCTCCCGGGTTTCCCAGTAAAATTTCCGTTAAAATATTGAGGGTTACCACTTCTAGGGGGTCTTCTGCCAACGTAGTTGCCCAGCTAAGGGTAACGGTGGCTTCATTTGAATCGCCTTCAGAGGGGCTGGTTGTCCTGACACTCTTGGGTTTAGTCCAACTTTTTGCTAATGCAGTGGGGCTAATGGGGGTAGTTGCTGAATAGTCACTTAAATAGAGCTCCTCAAGTAGTGCCAGGCGTTTGGTAATGTCTTGATCCCCGTAGAGGAAGAGGCGGCAGTTCGAAGGATGGTAATGACTGGTGTAATACCCTAAGAGTTGGCGGTAATTGAGACCGGTTATCTCACTGGGATTCCCACCCGATTCGTAAAAATAGGGGGTATCGGGGAAGAGGCTCCGGATTCCGTAGCGTGAGACGATAGAGTCGTGATCTGAAAAGACCCCCAACATCTCGTTGAAAACAACCCCTTTGTAATTGAGCTCGCCCGCCTCATTAAGGGCTAGCCTCACCCCCTCTTGCCAGAACACCTCCTGCCTTAAGAGAGGGTTAAAAACTGCATCTGCATAGACGGCAAAAAGGTTGTCAAAATCTTTTTCCAAAGGGGAGGCGGCTGGATAAGCCGTGAAATCGGGATAAGTCATGGCATTCATAAAAGTCTGAGCACTCCCCTTGAGTAGTGCCATGAAAGGGTCGCGCACGGGATACCTCTTAGAGCCGGCTAAAACACAATGCTCAATAATATGGGGTGTCCCGCAATCATCAACCGGCGGAGTTTTAAAGAGGAAGCTGAAAAAGTTCTCCTTATCTTCGTTAACGAGGTGGTACACCTCCATTTTGGTGTTGCGGTGCCGATAGAAATAACCATAGCCCTGGTAGTCTTTAAGCAGATCGATAGATTCTAAGACGAATCCATAAAGTTCATCGCCAATTGCCATTCTCATTCTCCCTTTCTCAGCCACTGAATGAAAGTAACACGGTCACTTTAGATTGACAACCCCGCCATTCTTCCGTACCCTCTGTAGCGTAGGAGTTATTATGCATTATATTGGAGCCCATGTCAGCGCTGCCGGTGGAGTCCACAACGCTGTAGAAAACGCTGTTGCCATTGGGGCAAATGCTTTTGCCCTCTTCACTAAAAATCAGAAACAGTGGAAAGCCCCCCCTCTCAGTGAAGAGCAAATTACCCTTTTTAAAGCAGCCATGCAGGCCAACAACTTTACTGCACAGCAAGTCTTACCGCATGACAGCTACCTCATTAACTTGGGTAATCCCGACCCACAAAAAAGGGCCAAGAGCCTAGAGGCCTTCACCGAAGAGATGCACAGGGTGGAACAGCTTGGGTTGGACCGCCTCAATTTTCATCCTGGAGCCCACCTAAACCAAATCGACGCTGACGAGTGTATGCTACTCATTTCGCAAGGCATAGACCACGCTATTGATGCGACACAAGGAGTCTATGCAGTTATTGAAACGACTGCCGGCCAAGGGTCAGCTCTAGGGCGCTCATTTGAAGAGATTGCCCGTATAATTGAGCGCTCCAAAAGAGCGGAACGCATTGGTGTTTGTGTCGATACCTGTCACATTTTTGCAGCCGGTTACGATATCCGTAGCGCCGAGAATTTTGAAGCCGTTATGCAAGAGTTTGACCGTATCATTGGCTTTGACCGTCTTATGGGGATGCATTTGAATGATTCCAAGAGCGTTTATGGCAGTAAAGTGGACCGCCACGCCCCACTGGGGGAGGGGAATCTGGGACTGACCCCTTTCAAAACCATGATGCGCGACCCTCGCTTCCAAAACATTCCCCTGATTCTAGAGACTAATGACCCCGACCTCTGGAGCCAAGAGATTAAACTACTGCGGAGTTTCATAGAGGAGTAAGATGCAATATTCCTATTTCCCAAATATTGAAAGACCCCTCATTTTTGGCCACAGAGGTTTCTCTAGTGAGGCCCCTGAGAATAGTATGCCTGCCTTTGACCTCTGTGTGGAGCGCAATATTGGGGGAGTTGAGCTAGATGTCCACCTCTGTAAAAGTGGAGAACTGGTGGTAATTCACGACCACAACCTCAAACGATTGGCAGGCATAGACCGGCGTGTTGAAGAGCTCACTCTAGGGCAACTGAAAGAACTCGATATTGGCAGTCACAAAGGCCAAACCTTTAGAGGTGAAAAGATTCCAACCCTCGAAGAGCTCTTTAAAAGGCACGGAAAAGCCCTCTACTATGATATAGAAATCAAAGAGGAGAGTGCCAAACAGACCCCTATTGGTGGCATCCTTAAAGCGTTGATTGAACAGTACACCTTGGGAAACCAGTGTATTGTCTCCTCTTTTAACCCTTTTGCCCTCCGCTATTTTAGGAAAATCAGTGGCAATACAATCCCCACAGCAACCATATTTGCAGAGAGTGGTGAGGTTCCCCGCTTTCTGTGGCATGGGTGGGGCCGCCATATCTCCCGCTCTCCCCTCCTCAAACCCGACAGACAACAGGTTAATGAGCAGTTTATAAAGAAGTTCCGATTACACAAGAGGTATCCTATTATCAGTTGGACGGTGAATTCTAAAGAGGAGGGTTTGAGGCTGTTGCAGATGGGGGTAGAGGGGTTAATTTCAGACAACCCCGACCTCTTCACCCCTTAGTTATATAAATAGCGGTAGAGTAAGAAAACGGAAATAGTTCCAAACTTTTCAAATGCTTTGGCAGTGGCTTCACTAAGGGTGCGCTCAACGGCGTTAGCGATAACATCCCCCGTTGAACCTAGAACCTGCTTAGTTTTAAGGTTCACCAATGAAATCTCTCCGGTTACAGTCACGGCAACCCTGGTTTTGAGCTCTTTTAAATCAGAAATCCCCACTTGACCCACAATGGCGTAACTTCTACTGGGGTAAAGGAGCCTTAGCTTCTCTATATAGGTCTCTTCTTCCTCTAAAGGGCCGAATACCTGTACTTCTCCAATAATCCCATCCTTAGCCAACTCATGCTGAATAGCCTGGGCTACATAGCTGGAGTTAATCAGCTCTCCCCTCAGATTGAACTCCGAAACAGTCAATAGTAACTCTTCTTTGAGCGTTTTAGGAACCCTTTTATAGGGGTAGGTGACTCTTTTGGAGTTGATAATTTGCATTAAAGCGGTATGAAAAAGGGGATCAATCTGCCGTATCACCTCCAATTCGTCGGCAATGTCTACGGCAACTACAAGTTCCCCCTGGTTCACGATAGTAGGGTTGTTGGTAGTATAAACAAATTGTCCATTTTGGTTAGTCACAAATTTTTGAAAATCAAGGTAGGCGCTCCCCAACCCATCGCGTGCCGGAGCGTAGACCACTACCGGGGCTTCAATTACCCGTGGGGAGAGGGCCCGCTTACCCCGTCGTAAGGTAACTGTGGTAGTGACATTGTCTGGCTCTCCAGTTGAGACTGAAAATGTTAGAGGTTCAACAATCTCCTTAATCCGAGTTATTGCCTGATTATAACGTGCTAGACCACTCTCTGCAGGCATCGAATAGGCAATATCGGCAATCTTAATATAAGAGAATAGAGCTACAATATCTTTGTTGTCCCTGAAGGCTTGAATCGCTTGTCGGTTTAACTTGTCCATCTCCTGTTCATGTTCAGAGAGGCGCACCTCAGATTCGCTGCGTGCTTTTTGGAGGGCGGCTTTATCGGCAATTGCCAGGAAATAGACCTGCACTCTTGTTCCCTCCTCTTTGACAAACTCTTGGGTTATTTTTAGCTGGTAGTCTCGAATTGTCTTACTGGTAGAGAGCTCGGCAAAATAGCGGTCAAAGACATCATCTCCAATATACTGGGAAATTTGTTTTAAGATTGATTCATAAGCCTGAATACGGCTTCTCACTTCTGAAGTCGTTTCCCCTTGCCCCACAAAGGCCAGTTGATTACGGGCCGGTTTAGGTTCATAGACCCAACTAGGAACGCCTTCAAAACTTGAGCGAACCCAGCTACTCACCGAAGTACAACTGCTAAAAAGAGCAAGTACTAACAGTAGCGGGATTAAAACTCTTCTCATAACATCACCACAGCCACCCTATTACCGGCGAGAGGAGGAAATCGCCTACCCCCTCACTCCCGTATTTATAACCAGCTGAAAGCCCCCAGTAGAAATTGGCACTACTTTGGTGTCGCACTACGGCCTCCAACGAAGTTCCATAGGAGAAGGAGAGCTCTCCATCCCCTCCTAAGGTAGCACCGCAGCCCAGATAGAAAGCCGCACCCAGTTGGATATTAGTCCACCAGCGCCCCAAAGGGGAAGTCCCTGGCAACAGGGCCCCTAAAGAGAAGACTTTCTTAACACCAACCATGGTTTGGATGGTAAAACCGTTGCCACTGTAGGGTAAATCGGCAAAGAGTCGCTGCGAAAGGCGCAATGAACCTAGATAGAGGGGGTAGTCAACGGTTAGGCTAAAACCGTAATTATCACCTGAAAAGCGCGGAGAGAACTCTAAAGGATAATCCCCTTTAAGCCTCTCAAGTGGCATCCCAACGGCTAAAGGCCGACTAGCCCAGAGGGGAATCAACTCAGTAAACTCCGCTTGCCGGTCGGTAGCCTCTAAAACAGCAATCCTCTCTCCGCTCTTCTGGATTACGGCAAACCTACGCCCTCTTAAGGCTTCAGCACTCCAATAACCGGCATCAACGATTACATCGAGGCGAGGCGTTTGATCTAAGGATAACTGACGAGCAAAACTTAAGCGGAGGAACTGCTTTAAATTAGTGGTGTAGAGCGCCTGCCACTCCCCCTCGCGACTAGAGAGGAAAGCGATCTCTTTTTTACTCTCGCCCCCCTCCCATTTGAAAAGGAGGTCGATGCGATACAGATCTTGACCTTCAAAAGATTCTTTGTCGATAG
>Ga0172382_10011657_pt1 | contig 11587 bp, 20 predicted proteins | sample Leawel138RmetaG_FD_122245 | JGI IMG/M metagenome (GOLD analysis project Ga0172382, IMG submission 122245) | Leachate microbial communities from a municipal landfill in Southern Ontario, Canada - Leachate well 138R metaG | ecosystem: Engineered > Solid waste > Landfill > Unclassified | place...
AATGACCGTAGATGGCGCCGAGCTACTCAACAAGGACGTCGTGTTTCATGCGCACAAAACGGAGAAGGAGGGCAGCGAAGTAATCGGGAGGCTTCTGGTATCCAAAGGTGGGGTTAAATGGCTTCCAAAGAACCATCATGTGAATGGAGTTGAATTTAACTGGTCAAAGTTTGCAGAGCTGATGGAAAAAGAAATGTAGTCATCTCACACATCCCCGATCGTCGGTTACCATATTGGAACGAAACATCCGCCATCAAATTTCACGTTAAAACGGTAACTCTATGTCTGCGACATGTATTGTAACGGGAACCTAACGTCATTTTTAAAGGATATGGATTGGATAGAATATGTTTCCGGAACGATTACAGACGGAGCAGCGAGTGATGGTGGTCCTACGTTGTAAGAGGAGATATGAAATGGGGATAGTCTTGAACGCCATCCAGGCACATTGCTCAGAGATGGGAATGAGATTTGATGCCGATGCACGGGTAGAAACCGCTTTGGAAAATCTGGTGCGGCCCTCGATGCAGTGGCCGCGTATTCGCAAGGAATTGGAAGCGGGAGGCGGGGGCGAGTTCAAGAGCAAAGGCGCGAAACGACCTAAGTTTCATTCCCTCCATTCGTCAGCTGCTCTTTGTGTGAACGCATTTGCTCCGTATAAAGAACAACCGGAGGGGATGCATCTTTTAGGGTATGGGCCTTTTTCGGTTGCCCGCTTCGAAAAGCCTCTGAAGACAGGTATAAGTAAACCCTTTCTCGATTTTTATATTGAGGATGAAGATCACGTTGTTGGAATCGAGTCCAAATATACCGAGTGGCTCACTCCAAAGTTGCCGAACCAGAAAGAGAACTTGAGAAAATACCTGAAACGTGCAAAAGAGTTGCGGGTTGTGCCTGATCGGTTTCTCCTGGAACTTGTCGAGCACTATGTCGCCGTGCAAAAGGAGCTTTTTCTCGATGTCGCTCAGTTGATCAAGCATTCTTTGGGCCTTTTCGCCCGGGCGGATGAAATTGGCTGCTCGCCGGTGCTGGTGTACGTATACTGGACGCCGCGTAACTCAGTGGATCTGCCGGAACATCACTGCCATATGGCCGATATCGCCCAGTTTGAAGAGCGCATCTCTCCGTTTCTGAGTTTTCACACCCTGAGCTATAACAAGCTTTGGAAGACGCTGGAGGATGACCGCAGATACCGGGAAGTGGTGCCGTTGCTCCGTGCTCGTTACGACATTAGTATCCATTAGAGGTGGGCTCGGATGGATAGGCTTTTGACGGAAAATTTGGAGGATAAACATGAAGTTTCCAGCAAGAATAGTTCTCGATCCTGAAGTCATGGGCGGAAGACCGTGTGTTCGAGGAACGAGAGTCACCGTTGGGCTTATCGTGGGAATGCTTGCAGCAGGACATGATCGCTCCGAGGTATTGAAGCTCTATCCCTACCTCACAACGGATGATATCGACGCCGCTCTATCATACGCGGCATGGCGTGCTGATGAACAAGAGGTAATGGCGGGCGGGGGATGAAGCTACTCCTTGATATGAATATTTCTCCGGACTGGTGCGAACTGTTTTCATCCACCGGATTTGAATCGGTGCATTGGAGCACGGTTGGTAGGCCCGATGCTCCAGACCGCGAGTTGCTTACGTGGGCACGTGATCATGGGTACGTTGTGTTTACCCACGACTTGGACTTTGGGGCGATATTGGCAAGTACGGGTTTTGAGTCTCCCAGTGTCATACAGATTAGGATCCAGGATATTCATCCTCAAACGACCGGGCACTTCGTAGTCGAAAATCTTCAAAAATTTGCGAAGGAACTGGACGCCGGTGTTTTGGTATCTATCGATCGCGAGCGTACGCGCGCGCGAATTCTTCCGATTTCGTAATTGGCCGTCCACTCGAAGGAGATCGAATGACCGGTATCGTGACGGAACATTTACCCAAGGCGGTTGAGAACAGCTCAGGAAGGACGGTGATCAACTATAGGCGTTTTACTCGTTCCCCGCCGTCCACTGGAAGCACATTTGCGGCACCAAATGGTATCGAGAGTGTATTTTGCGACCGTACGCTGGTGTACTTATAAAACGAAAGGGATCGGGACTCACCGCGCTACCCTCGCGATGGCGTTCAAGTTGGTTCCGGAAGCCCAGAAAACGTCGCGGATGATAGCCAAATGGCAGCAGTTGGAACTCGTTCAAGCGGGACGAGCATTCAGAGACAGAGTCCTCGTAGAGGATTCAGCAGCATAGGTTGGAATTTTGAAGGGATGTCCATCCACCAAAATTGACATTATCCCCGGTTCTGGATATCTCGGCGAGGATGCGATTCTTGAGGGAAGACCATGGTACTCCCTTCCGACCGGGTTAACGGCCCAGTCAAAAATCCACCAATCCGTTCAATTCAGATTCAATTTCGGCGCGACACACGAATACGTCTATCGATTCCTCATATCCCGGTACAGACGTTGCATTGACGAGCGCGAGGGCCGCGCGGAGCTGAATCCCGGTGCAACAGGTCGTTTGGGAAAGTTCCCGCAGTTGTTGGACGACAAACGCGTGTCGTAATGGTACGTCATTCGTAAATGCACCGCGTGTGACGACCGTGTTGTAGCGATCAATGAATATGTCCAAGACCGCGCCGTGGCCGTTGAGATAATCTGTCTCGCCGACAAATGCTGGGGGTATCTCAGCGCCCCCAAAAATGATGGTGAGAAACTCCCGGAGTTGGATGTCTACGGCGCGGAGAATTCGTTGTGGGGATACGCAATAATTCATGAAGAATTCCACCAATACATGGGTGCCTCCCGGAGATAATACATACCGGGAAGCCTATTGGGTGGGGTGCGACACAAAATGTCGTCGAAAGTACCGTAAAAATTTCTCATGGTGTGCCGTGTGTTTCGTGCAACACTTCACTCCTCGCGAAAACTCTTCCTGGAATGGACAGTAGCAACAAGAGTTCTTATAACTATTTCATTATTTTTCATGCTCTCTAAATCTCCATATCTAAATTGATATTAACCGTTTCTGAGCCGGCCTTTACAAAAAAACCTGACTTTTTTAGTTCAGTATCATCCGGATCATATCTGTAAAAGTCATAACGATGTATCCAGGCCACCGACCGATCGGAAAATAGAATATGACAGGCCCGAAATATCTCGCGGTACCCTTCAAGCCATGTACATGCGTCCTGCAGGCTGATCGCTTCAGGATAATCTTCAGTTTTCCGGACTATGAAGGCTGGACCGGTAGCCCATCCAGCTTGAATTACACTTTTCCCCTTATGCTCATCTCTAATTTTCTGTGGAATCAGGTCGATCAATGATTTTTCGAACGTCATAAAATTTCTCCTTGTAGAGACAAGGAATCCGGCAGGAATTACTTCAGATTGATGATTTCCGAAGTCACATTGGTCTGCATACTCTCCCAACTGTATACAGCGGCTTGGGCACCTTCTCCTGGGCGTAATGAACAGGGCAGGTTGCCGGACGATCACAGGGCCGAATCCCTAACGTCTCTCCGAATGCCCTGATTGTACAATGTCAAAATAAAATTGCAATTTTTCTCTGTAGAGGATAACGCAGTGGGAATATGAAAATGGGAATCGAAATCACCGGATGTAGAACGTGTTTTTCAGCGCAGATTTTGCTTGAACAGAGATACTTGTTATTTCCCGTCCGTTTAGAGCAGAACAAAAACATGGGGTTCGCCTTTGGGTGGAAACTCTTTTGAGGAACGCAGGCTGTCGTGGTATCATAAGGAGTTCGCTCTTGAACAGACGATTGAGTGGTATGTATGAAGACAAATAGGGCGCTTCTTACGGGTACGTGTAGGAGGAGGATTATTACGTGAAAGCTGTGATTCGGACCATTACAAAAGTAAATCCCGGTGACGAGATTCCACGTACATGCGCGGAAGTGATACTTGTTCAGGGTAAAGCAGTTGTACAGGGGGAAGAGTGGGTACGTTCACTATTAGAGACCGAGGACATAGGAATTGAGTATACCCTTGACGATGGGGAGCTATTCATACAAAGCCTTCCCAAGGCTCTACACAGCCCCTATTTGAGTGCAAAAGTTGTCGACGAATGAAATCTACTGGGGTTAGCAATCCCGACCGGTCCTGAGGAACTCTCTCTGCTCCGGTGTCTCAGGATACGATCTGACGGCCTTGATCTCCTGAAAGGCCTTTTCATAGGGGTACCCCAGTTTCATCAGGACCGCCACGGCGAACATGCCTGTCCGGCCGATTCCGGCGCCGCAGTGTACAAATACACGTTTGCCGTTGCTGATCTTTGCGGCTACTTCGTTGGCACGGTTCCAGAACAGGGGTGCCTGAAATTGTACGGGGACGCTGAAATCGTCGATGGGCAGGCGGATGATCTCTACTCCTGCCTTAGCGGTTGCCTCGTGGCGTGCCAGCCATTGGGCGTATTCCGGACTCTCGGCGACGATCTGTTCCGCCGCGGGGAGGCAGACGACGGTGCTGATTGCGTGTTCTTTCATCTCTTGGACCCATTGGGAAAAATCTCCCTGGGGGCGTCCTTCTTTCTTGCGTCCCGGCATGGCGTCCAGAAACAGGCTGTTGTTCCATATTCTCATACTCATATCAATAGTATCACGCATTACCGGCGACACAGGATGTCGTTGTCCACGGAGAACTCGTCAAAATTTTACTGAAATCCGATCTCCCGGGTCCGATCCCGGCTGCGGGCGTTGGCGAGGATCTCTGCGACGACGGTCTTCTCCTCTGTCTTGGTTGTCTCGTCTGTCTCCAGTTGCAGCATCTCCGCGGCGGTAGCGAGGTCGCTCATCATGAGGGGTGGTCCCTGTGTGAGAGCGGCGATGTCGCCGGCGGTGAATGTGATCTCCGGGAAGATGTGGGCTAAGGCGTCCGGTAGTACCTGTGCGCTGATGGGGCCAAAGGTGAGGTGTTTGTGAAAGCGGCGGCGGAGGGCGGGGTCTACGGCGTCTACCCGGTTGGTGCAGGCGATGAGGATGCCGGTGTAATCCTGAATCTGCTGGAGGAACTCGGCTATCTGTGAATGTTCCCAGGAGCGCTGGGCGATAGATCGGTCGTAGAGGAGGGCGTCGGCCTCATCGATGATGAGGACCGACCCTGCCTGGGTTGCGGCGCGGAAGGCGGCGGCGATCTGCTGTTCCGACTCTCCGACGTACTTTGAGAGCAGGTCTGAGGGGCGTTTGAGGACGACGTCACGGCCGAGGCGTTTGGCGAGGTACAGGGCGTACTGTGTTTTACCTCCCCCGGGGGGCCCGCCGAGAAGGAGTCTCAGACCTGACCCGGCGTGCGCGCGGCGCAACGCCTGGCGTTCAACTCGATCCAAAGATTCGGAAGTACAACAGAATTGTGGATCAAAGGAGGGATGAACGGTGGGAAGGCGGCGGATGTCGTGGGCGAGGGCGCCGGTGGAGACGTGTTGGATATATCCGGCGATGCGGGAGCGGATGTCCGCCGGGGAGAGGTCCTGGGTGTCGAGTTCGGCGGCGATGATGCGGGCGGTGCGGTCGATCGCTGCGGGGGTGATGTCGTATTGGGCGGCGAGGTTGCGGGTCCAGGTGGTGAGGTCGTTGTCGGTGGGGCTGCTGTGGCCGGCAAGGGGTGCGAGGCGCTTGGAGAGCATTCGTACCCGGGTGTCGATGGTGGGATGGGGAAAGGTGAGAACGTGGCCGAAGCGACGGAGGGCCGAGGTGGGGATCATGCGGTGGTCGTTGGTGATCCACACGGTGGCTACTGGGAGGTGTTCCAGGAGGTCGTTGAGGACGCCTTTGTCGTAGGTGCCTCCGGCGGGTCCGCCTCCGAAGAAGCCGAAGAACCCGGCTGCACTCTGGAGAATCGTGTCCGCCTCATCGATGATGAGTACGTCTGTGGCGGGGGAGAGGATGTTTGCGGCCATGCGGATTGCGTTGAAGCGACTTCCGTTGGATGATGGGCCGCGCTGGGGCCGGAACTCTTCGGAATGGCGGTTGAAAGTGGCCAGGGTGTGGGGGGTGCGGTCGAGGGCATGGATCAGTGTGCGGGCAAACTCGGTTTTGCCGACGCCGGGTTTACCGGTGATAAGAAGCGGGTATCGGCCGCGGACGGTGGCGGCGGAAATGCGTGTCTCCTCGGGGGAGATAGAGAACTCGGTGAGCTGGAACTGTGGGGCCGGGGTGTCGTCAAAGAGTCCCGCTTTGAGGTCGTCCAGGGTGTTGGAACGGATGGCGAAGAGGAGGGGACGGCTGACGTTGATATCGGAGATCTCGTCACGGCCGCCGCGGAAGGCGATGAGGCCGAGGCGTTCAAGGGTGGACCCCGGCGCCGTCGTCCCGACGAAGGTCCCAATGTCGGTGTCGGCGGCGTCGGCTATGAGGGTGATCTGGGTGCGGTGGGTGGCCTGATGCATGAGGCCGGCGAGGGCCTCTACATCTTCGAGGGCGTAGAGGGCCATGAGTATCCGTATTTCGACCTGGGAGAGAGAAAAGATGCGTGCGACTTCGTCGACGATCACGGGAACGGCGGGGAAGGTATCGGTGATTTCGATCTGATCGGTGATGTAGTCGACGATGAGAGGATGGATCGCTTCGTTGTGGCGGGCGACGCGGAAACAGAGCTCCCGGAGGCGGCGGGGGGAGGTCTGTACCTTTTCCAGTTCGGCGATTGCATGCGGGGGGAGTTGGAAAAAATCTTTTTGCTCGAGGATGGGGGCAACAAGGCCGCTCAGTTCTGTGGGAGTTGCAACGGTAAGGGCAAACTGGACGAGATCGTCAGAGGAAGCGAGGTGATCTACGCATACGCGGTAGATGTAACGGTGGTATGTGGTCCACTGGGCGTCTATGGTTTGGAGATGGCGTGAGCGGTCTTTGTGTTTTCCGGCGAGGTGTTGGTGGTGCCGTCTTTGTGGTGTCATGGTACCAGGATAACCGGGGGTGTGCGACATAGAGTGTCGTTTTCTGTGGGGTGATGGGGTGGGGATGATAGGTAAAAACGGCATGGACGGGCCCCCCGACCTTTTTAAATGTACGTAACGAATTGGGAATTTAGTTGTCGAGTAGCGATCTCGCTTCGTCAATAATTCCCGGCAACGATTCGACTAACGGAAGCATGAGTTCTGCGTCCAGCGTGAAACCATATGAATTGCGGTACATATGCCGAAAAGCAAGGTGGCTTTCAAGTTTGCTTGCGAGTTGTGCGGTGATAATACCTCGTTCAGAAGCTTGATTGAGCAGATCGCGATGCCATTTTTCGCCCGTCGGTACGGTGTCGAAGGAAGATCGGAGGACGATCAACAGACAACGCTCAATGCCGGTATAAATTGTGTGTAATGTGCTCGCAACCGCTCGCACCTCTATCTCGTCCCAAGGACGAGCTTCCCGAAGCACTCTTAGTTGTTGAGTCAGTCCCATCTCTCGTTCGATCGACCGGAACTCATCGGTTATCCGGTCCCGAATGTGTCGGCTATGCGACACGCAGAATGCCTCCCCGTTTGCGAATGCTCTCAGACAGTTCGTTGGCGTAGTCGAGGCCGATCAGGTCTACCGAGTGGTCCAGTTTCATAAGAAGGGCCCCGTACGCGGCAAAAAAGCGATCCTTTGGAAGACCTACAGTGGCTATGTCGATATCTGAGCCCGGGTGAGAACGGCCGTCTGCGACTGATCCGTACAGGTATACCTCACGGGCCCCCATTTCCAAAAGGATTTTCGCTGCGTGGGAGACGTCATCGCGAAATTCAGGTGGCACTTTTTTTGATCCGTCCATGGGGTAATTCTAACGCTTGGAATGGTCGGCGGCAATCACAGGGTATGCCATTCACAGAGCTGTCATCCGGCCGATCCGGTCTTGGGCGTTGGGTGACCCGGGATGCTCGGCAGAACCGCATGGTTCAGAATAAAAACAAAACGGAATTGCAGAAATACAGTAATACGTTTATACTGTGAACATGAAGGTTACACTTACGGTTACCGACCGGGGAACAGTTACCCTCCCGGCTAAACTCCGAAAGGAGATGGGCATTGGGGCGGATTCATTACTCATTGCGGAGGCAACGGAAGAGGGCATTTTGCTTCGGCCTGCTGTTGCTCTTCCGGTAGAGGTCTACTCTCAGGATCGCCTTGCGGAGTTTGCCGCAGCGGAACGCGATTTGGATGAGTGGTACGGTGAAGAGTCCCGGTGAGTGATGCGGATATTCCTTGACGCAAACGTACTGTTTTCTGCGGCATATTCCGACGGTGCGATACGGCGTTTGATTAGGGATATCCAGGGTGCAGGGCACACTGTTGTTGCCGATCGGTACGTCATTGAAGAGGCGATACACAACCTTTCGATACATCGTCCCGAGGCCGTCGGCTTCCTTCATGGGATGACTACATCGATGTCGATAGTACCGATCTGCCGGAGGTCGGAAGAGATACCACCGGACGTCTCACTTCCGGACAAGGACGTTCCGGTGTTGGCCGGTGCGATTGCTTCGCACTGTGACATCCTGACGACCGGCGATATCAGTCACTTTGGCGATTATTTTGGCAGGCTGATTGGTGGTGTTACGATCTATTCGCCTGTTGAAACGGCCCGAGCTCTCTTTGGGAACGGCGTTAGGAGAAACCGGGAGATCCCGGAGAATCAGTGACGGGGTCCTGCAATGGGGATGGTGTTTTGGGTGTTTTGCCATGGTTGGTAATGTACCTGGTGGGGCGGGACATAGAGTGTCATAGGCTTGTCTGGAACCGAAAATGGTTGAAAGAGCGGTCGTAAAAGAGCACTGTATGGCTAGACTGTCTATATGGATTTGTGTATGTCGACCAGATCGTGGCAATTACAGGAAGCAAAAAATAAGTTGAGTGAATTAATTGACCGGGCGTCGGAAGACGGTCCCCAGCTCATCACTCGAAGAGGAAAACCGGTTGCATACGTTGTTTCCGTAAAAACGCGGGAACGGCGGACACGGACATCATTGAAGAAAGTGCTCCGGGCGTGTCCTGCTCCTGATTTCTATGGGGCGATTGAGGGGGATACGGACCCGGGACTTGATTGACCCAATAAATGACCTTGTATTTGACCTTTAACGGGAGACGTGATATGCAGGTTTGGTGGGGGGATTGCGTGGAATATGATGCAATGCTGAAAGAGATTGCCGCAGGAGAAGACAGTACGCGGCAGTTCAAGCGCGACATTCGAAACGCCCAGTCTCTTGCAGCAGAGGTCGCCGCCTTCGCGAACGCCTCAGGGGGGACGATCTTCATCGGCGTGACCGACGACGGTCACGCGGAAGGTCTGGAACCGGCCGATGTTGCTCGGATAAATCAACTCATCAGTAACGCCGCATCGCACCTGGTCCGTAGTCCCATAACAGTAACGACCGAAAATCTATTGATGGAGAACGAGAGGGTCGTGATCGTGCTGACCGTGCCACAGGGGCTGGACAAACCGTACTTTGACAACAACGGGGTAATCTGGCTGAAGTCTGGCGCCGATAAACGACGAGTAAACTCCAAAGAAGAGCTCCGCCGCTTTTTTCAGGTCACCGACCAGTTTCACGCTGACGAGCTTCCCACCCGGGCGACCTATCACGACCTAGACATGCTGCGCTTCCGCGATTTTCTCCGAGACGCTTACGATCGGGACCTGCCGGAGAACGACGAAGAGATGACCACGCTCTTGAGAAATCTCAATCTTGGCCTTCCGTCGGGACAGTTGAATCTCGCGGGGCTCTTGTTGCTGGGGCAAACACCGCAACGGTACCAGCCGCAATTCACCCTCAAAGCGGTATCCTATCCCGGAACAGATATCCATCCAACGACCTATCTTGATTCGGAGAACTTTGAGGGACCTCTGCCGGCGATCTTTGAAGGCGCCATGGCGTTTGTGGTCCGAAATCTACACAAGATACAGGGGAGTGGAGGAGTCAACGCACCGGGGAGGTTGGAGATCCCTCGAATCGTCTTTGAGGAGCTCCTCGTCAACGCTCTGGTACATCGTGACTATCTGGTAAGTGCACCGATCCGTCTGTTTCTCTACGATGACCGTGTAGAGATCACTAGCCCTGGGCATCTTCCCAATAATCTCACCATAAACAGTATCCGGGCCGGTATCGCTAACATCAGGAACCCTGTCATCATGTCCGTGGCTTCCAAGGGATTGTTGCCGTATCACGGGCTCGGTTCCGGTATCCGCCGGGCGATAGCAGCGTGGCCAAAAATCGAGTTTGTTGATGATCGGGATCAAAACCAGTTTTGCGCGGTGGTGGGTCGGCCGCAATGGAAAGGGGACGCCGTCGCCGAATCAGCTGTTTCGATAGAGCGACGGCGCGGTACACCGAACGATGAACTTCTGAGTATACTCCGGGACCAACCGCACGCGAGCTACGATGATCTTGCCGAGTATCTTGGCGTCAGCGTAGCAACGATCAAACGTCGGATACAGAAGCTGAAACAGTACGGAAGAGTGCGGCGGGTGGGCTCCCGTAAGACCGGGCACTGGGAGGTAATCGAATGACCGCGTGTCAGACGGACTCGTTGCGGCCACGGCGATCAGACACAATATGGTTCTTGTTACCCGCAATCTGGTGGATTTTGCTCCAGTCGGGGTTGATGTATTTGACCCGTGGGAGTGACGAGTCGGTCAGTGCCGACCGGTGATCGAATGATCTACGTTTGTGTTTATTCAGTGAATCTCGGAACTATCTGAGTCTTCCTCTTTGACGTACGGTCTGTATCTGGCGGTATGGACAGCTGCGAGGAGATCGCGGTTATCGTTGACAAACTGCCTGTTTATTGTAAGAGAAAAGTCTTGGTAGTTATTGTTGAAACTGAAGACGACGTTCTTTGAACTGAACAGATCTCGAATCACTTCTTCCCGCTCGTCGTCCTTCACATTGAACCACACTGCGGAGTTGGGTTGTGTTCTTTTGTCGAACAAGTACGCGTTTCTACCGTCTACGACGATGCTGATGTAGCTCTGTGTATAATTAAGGTAGGCGTTGTCCGACTTGCCTGCCACGGCTGACAGGAACTCCCCCACTGTCTCAAGTATAATGAGCCCAGCGATTTAGACAGGAATGGCCGGCAGTTTAAGAAACGTCTCGCCCTCATGAATGAAGAGAGGTTATGCTGGAATCATGAGGAAAAGTTACGACACGGCATTCAAAGTAAAAGTTGCCCTGGAAGCAGCAAAGGAACAGATGACGTTACAGGAGCTGGCTCAGAAGTACGACGTCGCGCCTGGGCAGATATCGCAATGGAAGAAACACCTCGTCGAAGGTGCGGATGAACTCTTTGAACGTCCCAACAAGAAGCGAAAACGGGAGCGGGAGACGGAGGAGGAGCGCGATCACCTTCTTAAGACGGTCGGGCAGCTGACCGTAGAGAACGAGTTCCTAAAAAAAAGTATCGCCAACTGTACGGGAGCGATCCAACATGATTGAACCCAGGGAATTTCAGGGTATGACAAACAGTTGTTCGACCTTGGTCATGCTGTTCCCTGCCAGGAGAATTTTCCCCGACTTTCCACGAAAGGTTTCCGTGATTTGACGGAACAGATTTCCGGGCGTGACTAAAAGGAAGTTCCACGCGAAAACGGGTGGAACTTCCGGGCGT
>Ga0172382_10011658_pt1 | contig 11586 bp, 11 predicted proteins | sample Leawel138RmetaG_FD_122245 | JGI IMG/M metagenome (GOLD analysis project Ga0172382, IMG submission 122245) | Leachate microbial communities from a municipal landfill in Southern Ontario, Canada - Leachate well 138R metaG | ecosystem: Engineered > Solid waste > Landfill > Unclassified | place...
CTGATGATTGGGTAGGCTTGTTTGCTGTACTCTTCTTTCGTGTTGTAGATTCGAAGCTATTCACTTTTCAAGGTTCTTCTATGTAAAAAGTCTATTGACTATTTACCGCTGGACTTCTGCATGAGCTGCCTGAGTTCGCCTCGGGCGCGCAGCAGGATCATCTTGACCTGGCTTTCGCCCATGCGGAACATTTGGGCAATCTCGCGAATCGAGTCACAATACCAGTACCGGCGCATGAAAATCTGGCGGTTCTGGAGCGGCAAGCTGCCCAGAAATCGGTTAAGCAAATCAGTCAAGTCAAGGTTCTCCTCCAGCTGGGCGGCATCGCCGCCGGCCGGCAGGCAAGCGGCCAGTTCGTCAAGCAGCAGCAACACGTGCCCAGAGCCGCGTTTGCGGGCCGTCTCCCGCTCCAGCATATTCAAGGCCAAGTTGCGCGTTATCTTGCTCAAAAAAGCGGCCAGGTGTTCCGGACGCTGCGGCGGGATGGCGTTCCAGGCCCGCAGCCAGGTGTCGTTGACACAGGCTTCGGCGTCACCGCGGTGCCGCAAAATACGACCGGCGATGCTGTGGCATAAGCGCCCGTATTTGCGGACCGTCTCGGCTATGGCCGCCTCTGAGCGCTGTTCGTACAGCTCGATAATCTGCTGGTCATCCATGCCTTCTCCTGTTTCTCTTGTCATCCTCCGGACACCCTTCACCTATATAGACCGGATCGATCGGTGCGGCGTCACAAGCCATGGAAAAAGCATATCGCATCCACCATCTATGTGTTAAGATGGTTGCCATGGAACTTTTGCGTTTTCTTGATGTGACCTGGGTCCAACTTCTGGTGGTCCTGGTCGTGGCCCTGGCGGTCGGCATGAACAAGGCGGGACTGAGCGGCATCACGCTGGTCACCATCCCCCTGATGGCGGCGGTCTGGGGCGGGCGCCAGTCGACCGGCCTGATGCTGCTGATGCTGATCATCGGCGACATGTTTGCGGTCCGGGCTTACCACCGGGGCGTGCGCTGGGACGAGATCCGCAGCCTGCTGCCGGCCGCCGTCGTAGGAATTGCCGCCGGGGCCCTGACCGGGCACGTGATCGACGACCGCCAGTTCAAGATCCTGATCGCGGCCGTCGTTTTGGTCTGCCTGGTCCTGATGGTTTACCGGGAGATCCGTGGCGCGGCTTTCACGGTGCCGCAAAGCCGCTGGTTTGCTTTGCTGGCAGGCGTACTGAGCGGCTTCGCCTCGATGGTGGGCAACGCCGCCGGCCCGATTTTCGCCGTTTACCTGTTGGCGATCGGCTTGAACAAGAAAAACTTTCTGGGCACGTCGGCCGTCTTTTTCATGATGGTCAACCTGCTTAAGCTCCCCGTCCAGATTTTCGTCTGGCAGAGCATCAGCTGGCAGATCGTCCTGCTGGTTCTGCTGACGGTGCCCCTGATCTACATTGGCATCCGCGCGGGCATCTGGCTGATCCAGAAACTGAACGAAAAGGCGTTCCGCTTCCTGGTGCTCGGCCTGACGCTCGTAACCGCCATTCGTCTCTTTTTCTAACCTAGGGACTGTTCATCAACAAGCAGCTCTATAGGTTCTCCAAGAGAGTGACCAGACTCGTCAATCTCTCGAAGAAAAGAGCTGCAAATTTTTTAACAGTCCCTTAGAACGGCTTCAGCGCGCCGGTTTCATCAAACAAACCGGTCGCAGGCCCGATGATCTCCAGCTGGCCGCAGCGTTCCAGAACCGGTTTGGAGACGTATAGCTCGCCCAGGTGCAGCGTATCCCGGATGCGGGCGATCGCGGCGTCTTCCGAAGCGACGGGGCCCCAGGTCCGCATCGCGTACTGGACGGCCTGGCGGTCGGTATCCGCCACGATCGGCATCTTGCCCCGCTCGTTAAACGTGCTGGTCAGGATGTTTTCGTAGGTTGCCTGGAAGTCGATCTTGTCTTGGAGCCGGCGGGTAATGAAATCCGCCAGGCCCATGCCGGCGGCATTCCCATGGCTGGCATCGGTCAGGTCTGTCACCACCAGCGTGCGCACGCGCGGCCGCTCGGGCTCCATCTCGCCGCGGATCGACATGCGCCCGATGATGTTCGTGTCCATGCCGCTGCCGCTGATGTCCTTGCCCATCTGGTCGACGATCAAGAGATCGAGCGCGTCGCAGGGCAAGCGAGGCATGTTGCGCCGGCAGATCTCGAGCAGCTTCATCTCCTCGCGGCGCATCTCCTCCGGGCGGATCGCCCGAATCACGGCGGTCTCGTCGTAGGCATTCTCGACGATGCCCAGACCAAACAGGATCTTGCTGTGGCCGATGATCTGCTCGGCGGCCGGCGGCAGCAGGTCCCGGATGCCATGGACACCGTAGCGGTGCATGGCCAAGGCCTGTCGGTGCTTGCCCAACCCGATGACACACATCTTGAGCAAGCCGCTTTCTGTGTCGCCGTGGAAATCGGTGTGCACCTTGACCCGGTTGAGCACGACGATGCCGTCCGCCTCATGGGCCAGCCGATCCTGGTAGACGGGATGTTCGAGCTCGCCCCGCGGCAGTTCGACAACCTCCATCGACGAACGCACCGGGGCGCCGACCGCCGCTTCCGTGATGCCGTATCCAGCCAGCAGGTCAGCCTGGCCCTGAGCGGTCGCACCGCCATGGCTTCCCATGGCCGGCACGATAAATGGTTCGGCGCCGCGGCTTCTCAGTTCCGCCACCACCGCGCGCACGATCCGGGCCAGGTTGGCGATGCCGCGGCTGCCGGCCGTGATCGCGATCCGGTCGCCCGGCCGGATCGGCGCCGCGACGCGTTCGATCTCCAAGCCCACGGTTTTTTCGATGTCTTCAAGGCGATCGGCCGCAAAAGTCTGCCTGACCTTGACCAGTTCAGGTATGTTCATGTTGCACCTCCTTGGTGTTTGTTTCTTCATCCTGCCAGGCGAGCAAACGCCGTTCGCCTTCCAGCTGGCGCAGCCCCGTGATATCCTGGCTGACCTCCAGCGTACCCAGGTACGTGCCGTCTCGCCGGCGCAGGGCAAAGTACTGGATCAAGATGAACCGCCCGCGATGCCGGATCCAAAATGTCGCCTGGTTTTCACGGCCCTGGCGGAAAGCTTCGATGATCGCCAGCACCTTGTCGACACTTTGGGGCGGATGGCAATGGGCCACCTGGCGGCCGATGATTGCCGGCGAGCGGGGGAAGATCCGTTCTTTGGGCCGCGAGAAAAAACGCACCCGGTCCTGGCCGTCAACCAGGGTCATATCGACCGGCAGCGCGGCGAAGATCTGCTCGATCTGGGCGGCGGTCAGGCTGCCGGTTGCGGTCTGCAGCACGACCTCCTCCGAGGCGAGCGGTTCATCCGCCACAACGCTTTGCGGCGGATTGTCGATGTAGGGAAACAAATCAGGGGTGCACTGGCGCAGCATCTCGTCCCATTCCGCCGGTTCCAGCACGGCCGAAGCCTCCGGCAGGAGGATCAGCTCTTCTTTGAAGACCATGCCGTGCAGGCCAAACAAGAGCTTGCCCAGGATGACACGGCGTTCCTGCTGCGTGCAGGCCGGGTCGTTTAAGCACTGACGGGCCTGCTTCAGCCGACGGCGAATCTCGTCGTGCAAGGCCCACATGATGCCGAGCCCTTTGAAATAGGGGGCCTTGCGCTCCAGGAAGGGAAAGAGGATGTTCTCTTTCTTGGTGTAATGGGCCTCGAAGGTCTGCAGGTCGTTGATCGCCAGAAGCAGTGTGCCGTCCCCGCCGTTTTCAGGATGCATGATCTGCTGCCGGATGGCGTCCAGCCGCGCCAGCAGTGCGGCGTTTTCCTGGAGCAGGTAGCCGGCAAAACTGTCCGGATCCGGCCGCGGCCAGCTTGCCGCCTTGAGGGCGCGATGAAAGGCGTTGATCGACTTGTCCAGGATATCGAGCAGATCCGCGACGGGTGTCCCCGCTTCGTACAGCAGGTGGTAGGCGCGCAGCGTCTGGCGCGGCGTCACTTTGTCCAGCACCGCCTGGTAACGTTCGTAAAGCGGACGGCCTGGTTCCTTGTTCAGCAGTCCCCGCAGGTAATCGACCAATTGGGTGACCGCATCGCGGTCTTCAGGACCCTCATTTCGCGTCGAGCACATGGCAAAACTCCCATCGTCGCGGTTCGGCCGGCCGGTTAACGGATTCAGCCATAGACATCATGGCATAGGCAAGCAGCATCTGCAACACTTGGCGGCCTGTTTCTGTCCCCTGTGTGACAATGTGCCTTTACAGATCCGGATAGCGGGGGGATAATAGAAGTATCTTAATCGACTCGGGAGGAAAAACGATGGATATCAAGGCAAAAATCGAAGAGATCGTTGAGAAAATCAAGACAGACAAGACGCTGGCCGCCAAATTCAAGGAAGATCCGGTCAAGGCTGTCGAATCCGTGATCGGCATTGATTTGCCGGACGATAAGGTCAAGCAAGTCGTGGACGGCATCAAGGCCAAAATGACCGCGGACGACGCCGGCGGATTGCTCGGCAAGGTCAAGAAGCTGTTCTGACCCATTTCATCGACGGATGCATCCCGGCCTTTCCGCCTTTGCGGAAAGGCCTTTGTTATGGATATTGTTATTGACAGGCAGGCGCTTTCCTGTTTTGATTAACCAAACGGCCGTTCTGCTGCCCGAAAAAGGAGAGATCCCATGCCCGCTGACCACCCCTGGACCCACGGCCCGCTGCACGTCGCAGCCAACCGGCTCACTCTGGAAAATGGCGAACGGCCGTTTTTCTGGCTGGGCGACACAGCCTGGCTGCTTTTCACGCAGCTTGACCTGCCTCAATCGGAGCGCTACCTGCGCAACCGCCGGGACAAGCACTTCAACGTGATCCAGGCGACCCTGGTTCATTTCATCCCCGGCCCGGACAAACCGGACTCGCTCCTGGCCGGTTTTAACTTTTCCCGTCCTGAACAGCAAGAAGCCTACTGGCGCCATGTCGACCAGGTCGTCGGTCTGGCGGAAACGCACGGCCTTTATACGGCACTGCTGCCCTGCTGGGGCTCAATGGTCAAAAACGGCCTGCTCAACCAGGATAACGTTCAGATCTACGCCGATTTTCTGGCCAATCACTATGGCCGGCGGCCCAATATCATCTGGGTAACCGGCGGCGACGTGCGCGGCGACGATGGCTACGATGTCTGGATGCAGCTGGGCGCCAGATTGAAAGCCCGCTGTCCTGACAAGCTGGTCACCTTCCATCCCTTCGGCCGGACAACGTCGTCGCTCTGGTTCGCCGAAGCCGACTGGCTGGACTTCCACATGTTCCAGTCCGGGCACCGCCGCTACGACCAAGTCAGCCTGGGCGCCTGGGACGACAACGACGTCAAGGAAGGCCGGTTCGGCGAAGACAACTGGCGCTATGTCCTGCGCGATCACGCGGCGGCCATCCTGCGTCCGACCCTGGACGCCGAGCCCTCCTACGAGCAGATCCCGCAAGGCCTGCACGACGCCAGAGAGCCGTTCTGGCAGGATCACGACGTGCGCCGCTACGCCTACTGGTCCGTCCTGGCCGGCGCCTGCGGCCACACCTACGGCCATAGCGCGATCATGCAGTTCTACCGGGGCAGCGGCAAAGGCGCCTACGGGGTCAAGTCACCCTGGCAGGAGGCGATGCACGATCCGGGCAGCGGTCAGATGGGCCACCTGCACCAGCTGATGACATCGCTGGATTTTGCCAGCGGCCGGCCTGCCGACGAACTGCTCGCTCAGGAACAGGGCCGGCAGTACGACCGCGTCGCCGTCTTTGCCGGCACCGACTTCGTCCTGGTCTACCGTTATAACGGCGAACCGTTCCGGCTCGACTTGTCTGCGCTTGGCTGGCCCCTGGCGGACGCGAGCTGGTTCGACCCCGCCTCTGGTGTCTTTTCGTTCCTGGACCATTACGATCAGCCAGGTCAGATTCGTTTCACACCGCCGGTCAAGCCGGCCGGTCACAACGACTGGGTCCTGCTCTTGCGGCAGAGCCAGCCCAGCACCTGAAACACGCGGCCCGGCCTAAGCAGCCGGGCTTTTCTTTGCCGCGGCTGGCACCCTTGACAGAGCATTGGCTGCATGCCATAATTTAAACTGACCAGTCAGTCTAAATGAGGTGATGGTATGGTTCGCGATCAGATTATCTCAGCCGCCGTCCAGATCTTTTCCCGGCACGGGTTCGACGCGGCCGGCATGGACGAAATAGCCCAGGCGGCCGGCGTGGCCAAGGGGTCGCTGTATTACAACTTCCGCAGCAAGTCCGATCTCTTTGCCGCCGTCGTATCGGAAGGCATCGACGATTTGCATCGGCAGATCGAGCGCATCCTGAGCCGCTCCGATACCGTCCGCCAGGTCCTGGACGGATTGGTCCGGGAAAACCTCAAGGCCTGCCAGGACTACCCGGAGCTAGTCGATCTGATCATGCGCGACCAGTCGGGCGGCCTGGACGCGGCGGCCGCAAGCCGGGTTCGCGAGGCCCGGGAAGCCTATGTGCGCTACATCGCGGGCCTGCTCGAGAACGGTATGCGTGAAGGGCTGCTGCGGCGCGGCGACCCCCTGAGCTTGGCCGGCGCCTACCTGGCCTTCCTGCACGCGTTATCCAAGGCCGGCCGGATGAGAGGCCGAAGCCTGTCCGACCTGGTCGCGGAGGCCGCCGACTTGATCATGAACGGGTTGTGCCGGCCGTGAAGGTGCTGCACAACAGCCTGTTCGCGCTGAAGCTGGTTCGCGGCGCCTGCCCGTCGTACTTCCCCTGGACCTTGCTGGTTTCGCTGACCGGCGTGACGGCGCCCCTGACCGGCGTGCTGGGCATCAAGCTCCTGATCGACGCCCTGACCGCGCGGGACAGCCGCGCGACCAGCCTGATCCTGCTCGCGTTCGCCCTGCTGACGGCCCTGACGGCCCTTTTCCGCTCCTGGTACAACACCGTTTACGAACCGGCGGCCCGGGTTCGGATCGCCGGCGCTCTCGGCGCCGACCTGCTGGAGCGCATCGGGCTGCTCGACTTGTCTGTGACAGAAAACAGCGCTTTCTACAACCGGTGCAGCCGGGCAATCAGCGAAGCCAATACCCGTCCCCAAGGGGTCGTCCAGACCCTTTGCGGCCTGATCGGCAACCTCTTGTCGCTCGTCACCCTGACGGCGATCCTGCTCAGCCTGGATCCTTTTGTCTTGCTGCTGACCGCATGCGGCGCCGCCCTGATGTTCGCCCTCAACCTGAAGCGCAGTCGCCTCGGTTTTCGCCAATACCTTGAGCGCACGCTTCCGGAACGCCAGGTCAAGTATATCCAGCGCGTCTATTACGAACCTCAATACGCGCGCGAACTTCGCCTGTTTGCCATGAATCCCTTCCTGGTCGGACGCTACCGAAGCACGACCGGTTCACTGACGGGGCTGTTGAAACGCCAAGGCCTCAGAATGTGGGTCTTCAGCGGCTTGGAAAAACTGCTCAACGACTGCCTGTTTGTCGTGATCACGCTGTCCTACCTGGTGACGCGCTTTTTCGCCGGCGCGATCAGCATCGGCGGCTTCTCGGCCCTGTTCAACGGCGTTTTTCAGTTCGGGGACCAGCTTTACAGCCTGCTCGCCCGGGTGCCGCAGCTATACGAGCATAGCCTGTACCTGGAAACCGTCCAGGACCTATTGCAATCGCAGCCGGGCATCGAGGTCACAGAGGGGCTTTTGCTTGATCCGTCACAGGCGCACAGCATCGAATTTCGACATGTCTCCTTCGCCTACTCCGGCTGCGAACCGGTGTTTCGCGATCTTAGCTTATCGATCGCGGCCGGCGAACAGGTGGCGCTGCTCGGGCACAACGGGGCAGGCAAGTCGACCCTGGTTCGCCTGCTGCTGCGCTTCTATGATCCGCAGGAGGGCCAGATCCTGATCGACGATGTGGACATTCGCCGCTATGACATCCGCGCGCTGCGGCGTTGCTTCGCGGTCGTCATGCAGGATTTCCAGCACTACGCGTTCAGCCTGGCGGAGAACATCGCGCTGGGGCGGCCCGCCGTGCAGGCCGGCAACATCGAGTCGGCCGTGCGACAGGCGCGTCTGGAGGGTCGGGTCAGGCAGCTGCCGCAGGGTCTGGAGACGGCGATCACACGTGAATTTTCCGACAGCGGAGTCCAGTTGTCCGGCGGCGAGATCCAGAAGCTCGCCCTGGCCAGGGCGTTTGCCCAGGAAAGCGCCATCCTGCTATTTGACGAGCCGTCCAGCGCACTCGACCCGGAGGCCGAGCACGAGCTTTTCGCCGGTATGCGCCGTTATGCGGGCCGGAAAACAGTGCTGTTCATCTGCCACAAAATGTCGCTGGCCGTCCATGCCGACCGGGTAGTCCTGTTCGAACGCGGACAGATCACTGAACAGGGAACACCGCTGGCCCTGCTGCGTTCCTGCGGCCTGTACAGCCGCCTTTACCAGCTGCAAACGCAAGATTACCTGGCATCTTTTTGACCATACGGCCCCAATAGAGTATAATGGAAGGAAACCCATACAGGAAAGCTAGGTGAAATATTTTGAATACGATTCCGCTTACCCTTGAAAAAAGGAAAGTCAGCAGCAAGGGCTATTTAAATTCTTTGCGCAGGGAAGGCAAAGTGCCGGGGGTCCTGCACGATCGAAAAGGGCTGTCCGTACCGGTCAGTGTTGACAGCATCGAGTTTAAAAAAGCGATAAACACCTCTGCGGGGCGTAACGCCATCCTGGGTCTTCAACTTGAAGACACCAACCAGACCGCCATGGTGGAGCACCTGCAAAAGCACACACTGAAAGACGACATTTACATTCATGTCGACTTTATGCTGGTGTCACTGGATGAGAAGATCGAGGTACAGGTTCCCCTGGTGCTGTTTGGCCAGGATCTGCGTGCCAAGGACGACGGCGTCATCTCCCAGGCTTTGCATGAAATCACCCTGCTCAGCAAACCGTCTGAAATTCCCGACAGCATCAGGGTAGACATTGCCGGCATGACGATCGGGGATACCCTGCATCTCAAGGATATCCAGCTGCCGGACGGCTGCGAAGCGCAGACCGAACCCGACGAGGTCCTGGTCAGCATCATGGCCCCGCGGACCAGCGAAGAACCTGCCGAGGGCGAGGAAGCGGTTGAACCGGCCGAGCCTGAGCTGGTCGGTGCCGAAACGGACGAAACCGAATCTTAAATCGGTTGCAAGACCATATGCGAAGGGCCCGGCCATGCCGGGCCCTTTTGTTTTGGGATGATGCGGCTGTATGGCTTAATCGGGAATCTGGTCGTCGACAAGCTCGAACAGGGCTTCCGTTTCGACCGGTATGTTGCCCGGCAGCACGTTGACACCGATCGCCGAGCGCGAGGGCGCGCCGTTCTCCTCGCCGAACAAGGCGGTGAGCAGGGAGCTGCCGCCGTTGGCAACTTGCGGCTGCTGGTAGAAATCGTCCGCGCTGGCCACGAATGTCGTGATCTTGACGACTTGCTTGACCTTGTTCAAGTCCTCGATCGCGCCCTGAAGGACAGCCAGAACATTGAGCATGCAGTTGCGCGCATAGAGCTGGCCCTGCTCGAGGCCAAATTCCCGACCCAGCTTGCCCTGGACGACAGCACCTTCCAGCGAAGGCCCGCAACCGGAGACATAGACCAGGTTGTTGCCGAAAAACTTGACCTGGGCGTATACGCCGCCTTTGGCGGGCGGCTGGGGCAGCTTCAGGCCCAGGGTGTGCAGATTCTCATAGACATTGGTTACTGATTCCATCTTTTTGTCCTCCTGACGGTCAGGGTTTTCTTCGCGTTGGATCTTGCTTCATTGTACACGATGCCGCGGGGCATGACCAGCCAGGCTAGAGGATCCGCCCGGCTCCGGGTCGGGCCGGTTGGCCGTCCTGCCAGGCGATCTGCCCATTGACCAGGACGAGATCCATGCCGGTTGCCAGCCGGCGGGGGTCTTCATAGCTGGCCTGATCCCGAACCTGCCCGGGATCGAAGACATTCAGATCAGCGATCCAGCCGGGGCGAATCTGTCCGCGCAGGGCTAAATTGTGCCGCTCGGCGCTCCGGCCGGTCATCTTCGCGACAGCCTCTTCCAGTGTCAGCACCTGGCGCTCGAAGACCAAATCGCGCAGCACCCTGGGAAAGGCACCATATAGCCGCGGGTGCGGCTTGTCGGTCCGGCCATAGAGCGAATCTGAAATAACCGCGGCATAGGGCAATCGGGCGATCGCATCGACATCCGACTGGCTCATGCTGAGCTCGATGACGCCGACTTTGCCTTGTTCTTCGGCCAGCAGCCGGCAAAGCACCGCCACCGGGTCGAGGTTCAATCGCCGGGCGATCTCAGTCATGCTGAGCCCAAGCAGCGGCTGGCTGCCCGGACTTTCAGCGGAATTGATGATGATCCGGTCCCAGCCGATCGACGCGACCATGTTGTCCCAGCCCGGATGGTCTTGGGCCAGTTCCCGGCGCACCCGCTCTTCTCCCGCTGGGGTCGCGAGCCAATCCAGGTCCTGCTGCTGCAACTGAGGCGGCAACAGCGTCAGCAAGGTGGTCGATCCGCCCAGGTACGGGTAGAAATCGACGCCGACATCCATGCCGGAATGCTCGATTACGTCGATGGCCTTGTGGATCAGGCGATCCCAGTTCTTGATGCCGAACGCCTTGAAGTGGCTGATGGTGAGCCGAACCCCTGCCCGGCGGCAGATGTCCAGGATTTCTTCGACCGACGCGACCAGGCTGTCGCCTTCGCCGCGCATGTGGCAGCTCAGCAGCATGCCGCTCGCGGCGAGGGGCCGCAGCAGTTCGGCGAATTCATCCGCAGCGGTGTAGCACTCCGGTACGTACATGATGCCCATCGAGGCACCCAACGCCCCCTGGTCCAGCGCCACGGCCAGCAGGTTCTGGGCCTTTTGCAGCTCATCCGCCGTATATGGAGTCGGAGAGAAACCCTTGACCGCGGTCCGGATCGCGCCGGTGCCGACTTGCGTTGCGACGTTGATGCGCAACGGCCGTGCCGCCAGGTCTTGGCGGTAAGCGGCAAAATCCGGCCAGGCAGACGTCGCCGGTGCCGATCCCAGGCACGGTTCGAGAAACCGGTAGTAGTCGGATCGGGTTGCCGCCGCTGAAGGAAAAGGCGTCAGGCCGCAATTGCCGTTGATCACGGTCGTGATCCCCTGGGCCAGTTCGAGCTCTCCGTAGCGATCGTCGCGCAGGGCGGCCAGGTCGCCGTGGCGGTGGCCGTCGATAAAGCCGGGCGTCACCACGCGGCCAGAGATGTCAAAGACCCGATCAACCGCTTGAGGTTCGCCGCCGCCCGGCCGGGGCAGCACCGCTTCGATCCGGTCGCCGTCAAGAATCAGGTCGGCCGGGAAAGCCGCCTGACCGCTGCCATCGATCACGGTGCCGTTTTTCAGCCAGGTGCGCATGGTCTTGCTCCTATCCGTTAACACCCTTGCGATGCCAGGTCGGGTATAGCTCGTAAAGGACATCGTGGTGCGCTTCGCAGTCAAAATAGTGGGGGAAGATTTCGCCGGGTTCGGCCGGGTCGTGCCCGATGAACGCGTTGCTGATGCCGTTGCGGTAGCGGTCGGCCACGGAACGGCAAAAATCGCGCCAGCCTTCCAGCCAGGCCGCCTCGTCCTGCAGAACC